>Ga0326758_100353_pt1 | contig 11076 bp, 10 predicted proteins | sample GCRJH_S_FD_207221 | JGI IMG/M metagenome (GOLD analysis project Ga0326758, IMG submission 207221) | Hot spring sediment microbial communities from Geyser Creek Basin, Yellowstone National Park, WY, United States - GCR.JH_S | ecosystem: Environmental > Aquatic > Thermal springs > Near-boiling... | reverse complement strand
GAGGATGATAACGAGAAAAGCATAAAAATCGTAGTTAAGACTAGAGTATTGGCCCCGTAGCTCAGCATGGACAGAGCGGCGGCCTTCTAAGCCGTAGGTCGTGGGTTCAAATCCCACCGGGGCCGCTAGTTCCTTGTTCAACTCCTCCTCACCGTGTTACGCATCAATGCACTCCCTGTTACACAAAACTTAAATGCTCCTGTGCATCGTAACAAGTAGGTGACAAGTATGGTTGATTGCGAGCTCGTGAACATCGAGAAAATAAACAACGAAGAACGGGTCAAAATAATTAACTATGTGATGGAGAAGAAAGGCGTCAGGGCCAGGGATCTTGACGTAACCATTAACCTAATCAGCATGATTAGGTCGGGCAAGCGTAGGGTTACTGAGGACCTACTATGCCGTGCACTGAAGTTCCTAAGTCACGAGGAGTTAGCCAAGCTCCTTGGGCAGGTGCCAGAGCTTGAGCCAGCGAGCATTGGTGACCTGGTTAGGGTTGTTGCGAGGGCCAGGGCTGACCCTGAGTACCGAGACCTACTCCTATCCTACCTGGATAGGTACCTGGGTGATTATGTTAGGTCTATAGGCAGGGAGTGGGTGGTTACTGGGCAAGACATTGAGGAGTTTGTGAAAGCCAAGAGACTTGAGGGAGTTACCGAGAAGACCCTTAGGAACTATGTACACTACCTCAGGGAAATGCTTTCCGAGCTTAATTGGGTGCTCACACCTGACGGCATTAGGGAGTACCTAGCAGAGCTCAGGGAGGAGGGTGAGGAGCACGTGCTCCACCACGTAACCACTGCCCTGAAGTCCCTACTAAAGACAATACTTGAACCCAGAGACCCATACTTATTCGGTTTGCTCTACCACACATTCAAGACATACAGGGCGAAGAGCAATAATAGGGTTAAACTCCCAACCATTGAGCAGTTACGCCTAATCTGGCAGAACCTACCAACAATAGAGAGTAAATTCTACTTTGGTTTGTTAGCAGAGACTGGGCTTAGGCCAGGTGAGCCCTTCACCCTAACCATCGATGACTTGGATATAGAGCATGGCATGTTACACATTGGCAAGGTAACCGAAACCAAGCGAGCCTTCATAGCATTCATGAGATCCGAGTTCCTCAATTGGGTTAAGTCCGTGTATTTACCGCATAGGGAGACCTGGGTAGAGGGTATGGGTAAGGCTTGGCTAGCAAGCAACCTGTTTAGCAGGGACGTGATTGAGAACGCAATGCGCAAGTTACTGCCCTTTGACCAATCAAGGCTAAGGCGTGAGATTAAGGAGACGGCGAGGCAGGTGCTTGGTAGGGAGTTTGAGTTGTATGAGTTGCGTAAGTTCTTCGCGACCTGGATGGTGAGCCAGGGCGTTCCCGAGTCCATAGTGAACACCCTACAGGGACGTGCACCACCAAGCGAGTTTAGAATCCTAGTCGAGCATTATTGGAGCCCTAGGCATGAGGAGCTAAGGCAGTGGTACCTGAGGTTTGCACCAAGGGTTTGCTGCTGAACTACCTATTACTAAAATTTTAGTAAGGATAAATCAGGGGGTTCTCCTCGTCACAAGTCGGCGTATGAGTTGCTCATCACCCAGCCAAGCATCGCCACTTGACCTTATCAACCTTGCGATTAATAATCAGCTCACCCATTTGACATGGGAGGCTATAGGATTTTAACATGGGAGGGTATAGGAATTTGACAAGGGAAGAGATGGGAATTTGGCATAATCTCAATGGTATAGGTCGGCAGTGGGTAGGTACGGTACCCTATGTATGGTGGGTGCCAGGTATGGCTTAGTGCCAGTGATATGTATTGGCAGTGCCTAGGTGATTGGTTAACCCATTGATAAGGTGGCATTGACTATCAAGGGCAAGCGGGCAGGGTAGACAGGCACTGGGTGCCAATTATCGGCGAGCACTAGGTGCTGCGGGTTCACTGGTACATGATGCGGCGGGTACCTCACTACATACTCCCGGCACACTAGGCCTAGTACCTAGACCCTACATAGTAGGGGCTTAGGTAGGGGGCACTTTCAATCTCCCAACCCACCACCTCAACCCACCACCTTAGGAACTGGGCGTTCCCCAAGTCGTGCCTCGGTTGCATTAGGAAAGCAATTCCATTGATTGGTTGCCATGGGAACGTTTTATAAACAAAGCCCACCTGGAACTAATTAGCGATGCAAACGCAGTTAGCCGTTGGCTACGCCAGGGTTAGCCTGGAGACCGAGGACATAAGCAACCAGGTTCATGCTATCGAGGAATACGCAAAGACCAATGGCTTGACATTGGTGGGCGTCTTCAGGGACGTCGGCGTCAGTGGTGCAAAGCCCGCGCTCGAGCGCGAGGGCTTTAGGCAGTTGCTCACTGCCCTGGAGTCCATGCCCGCAATTAGGACAATAATCGTGTTCGACATCACTCGCCTAGGCAGGGACATGCTCGACGTAATGAACACCTACAAGCTATTGACAGAAAAGGGATACAACATTTTGTTTATCAAGCACCCAGAGCTTAATGTGGTACAGACCTCACCACTTGGTGAGGCTGTTCGTAGGGCAACCCTGGCGATGTTGAGCGTGACCGCCGAGATTGAGCGTGCCTTGATTAGCGAGAGGACAAAATCAGCCCTGGCCAGGGCCAAGGCGATGGGTAAGCACATTGGGCGTAGGGGCACCCAGATACCCATCGACGTGGTTAAACAATACCTCGCCCTGGGCCTAACCAAGAAGTCCATATACAGGTTGTTAGTCCAGCAGGGATTGCTGAGGTACCAGGAGAGAGGCGTGGTTAAGGTACTCAGTTACAACCAATTTCTACAGAGACTCAAGTCCATGGGTCTGTGATGGGGTGGTGGCACATGCCGAAGAGAAAGAGAATAAACAATAAGGAAACCAGGGGGCGGTACAGGAGTGTCATTGTTGACTGCGCCAAACTCGCCAAGCAATACCCAAAGTCCGAGAGGCTGCGGGTTTATCGGGAGTGTCTGAAGTCCAAGGCCAGGGTTATTGAGTCAGGGGCATGATCATCGACGTCCACCTGGGCCTAACGCTCCAGAAGTCAACGGTTAAGTCCTTATCTCCATACTCAGCCTTTTCCAAAATTAATCGCTTATTACCATCCTCATCAATTCCGTGAAAACCAAAGTATATGTACTCCCCATCCCTAACAAGCAAACCTGTGCTTGGCTGACTAAAGACAACCAACCCGCGAGCCTCCTCTGAGGATAGTACTACATAGATCCTCCTGAACCTCACGGGCATGGCTTTACGATTAGCCACCACAACGCCCTCAGGGACCTCCCACATGAGTGGTAGCGACATGAGCTTTGCATCATCAAGGAGCTCGCTCAACTCGACCTCCTCATACGCGTTACGCCAATCAATCACCACATTGAGCTTGAGTATGGATGTGAACCACGCCACAGCCGCCTCAACAGACCTGTTACCCGTAACCAGGACAAACCCCTGCCTTACTGATTCAACCAACTCACGGACCCTAGTTAGCTCAGGGTACGCCAAGACTAAACTTTTATACTGCTCCCACTCTAGTTTGCCTGGCACTACCCCTCCCTCATCCCTATCCCTTTTGACCATACTCACCTGCCACACCGTATCAGTAATATATACCTTAAACGAGCACCCCATCGTGAGGGGTTAGGCCCACCGTGAGGCTAGGCCACCACATTTAGACCTAATTTATTATTTTAATTACTCATCGAGGGAGGTGTAGGGGTTGCCTTGCCTTGAGCCCCTTGTTGCCCACTCAATGATTGCCCTAGCCGTGGCCTTCTTACGCTCCTCAATCCTTTGTTCTAACCAGGTAGGTAACCCAAACTCCCTAGCCCATGGAACTTCATCGGTGAATTCGTGAACGAGGGCTTTGAATTGGTACTCACGGCCGAACCACAATTTAGTAAAATATTCTGCATGCTTCCTCTCGAACAACGTGGATCCAAAGCCTCTTCTGGCAATTATCACCTTGGATATCCTCAGGAACTCCACGGGAAAGTACTCGGGGGCCGTTCCCGTGCTCAACACCACCCTGCTGACCGTTCTAATTATTCTAAGTAGGTCCTTGAACGCCAAGTAAAGCCTCCTCAACTCACCACCATATGTATATAGCGATTTACTCACCAGGTCATCGAGGAGCATTACCCTAAGTCTCCTTGGTGCATCGCCATCGCCATTGACTATCGCATTAACGTCATTAATAAAGCGAGGAATATCGGCAGCCCCAGTATAGTAAACAAAGTCGTAACGCTTATCCAAGTCATCTTGCGGGCACGACTGCCCCCAACATATGTTAGCCCTACTCTCTAGCAGGTTTAGGCAGGAATCGGGGTCATAAGCCCCATGGCGATAGCACAGGTACTTGGCGATCGCCGTCTTTAGACTATAGTACATGTAGCTCGTTTTCCCTAGGCCAGGCTCGCCTAACACGAGTATGGAGATAAACTGGCGCTTGCCTGATAGGGCGTCATAGATCAAATTCGTGGCGTGGAGGTCCCAATAGGTATAATACACGTCCAGTTGATCCTCATTCATAGTCAAACACCACAGGTGGGTGGGTAGGGATTGGGAGCTTCGACAGTGGGATCTTGACTCCCCTAAATATGGACCATGGTATAACCATAATGCCCAACTCCCTAGCCACCCTCCTGACATAGGGGTCCTCAGAATATACAAAACGCACACTGTACATCCTAGACAACCATCTGAGCTGCAGGGCCGGGGCGTCAGTCTCAAGCGTGAAGAATCCATGGTCGTAGAACCTTCCAGTCATTAACCATATCACTAGGAACCCGGCCCTCTCAAACCTCCTACCGAGCATTATCCCCAAGTCATCATTGATTGGGTTATCAAACACCACGGCGGGTATGTTGCGGAAGCACTCACACTCTCCACTCCTAACCCTCCTGACCACGTTTAAACCCTCAAGGCAGGCAATATAACCCTTCCTGTCTGTAACTATCTACCTCTGTTTTATTATATTTATAATACCTCTGCCCCTTTTTATGATGCCTATGATCCCTAGTCACCCCGTAAGCGTTCCTCCATCCTCCTCGCCAACACTTTGTTGAAGAACTCGTCCCATAGCTTCAGGGCTTCTTGTTGCTTGCCGTTTATGACTAAGTCATAGAGTTGCTTGTGGAGCCTCTCGTGTGTTTGGGGGCTTATTATGTCCTTCAACTCGGGCTCTGGTGGTTCGAATATGTGCTCCCCAGACCAGGAACGCCACTCACGCAACTCCTCCCAATCCTCATAAAACCTACACTCATCACCCAACTCCTTACAATCAATCACCCTCCTCTTCTCTGGCCTCAGTATCTTACTCCAATCCTCCTCAATGGTGGTCTGTGTAGTGGGTTGCCTCGGTTTATCAATGAAGTCTCCCAAGTGTGCTTGTTTGCCAGTCTTGGTCTCGCTATCCTTGATTACTTTCCTATTACTAGTATTGGTAGTACTAGGTTTCCCAGGTTTGGTTTTGCTTGTCTCTGGTTTGGGAACCTCAGGTATGGGTTCTTTGGGTTTAGGTTCTGTGGGCTTGACTTCGGGCTTGGTTTCTGTTACAGGTGTGGGTTGAACCTCAGGCTTGGGTTCAAGGGGTCTGGGTTGGGTTGGTGACTTGCGTATAGCCTTGCAGTCAATGTCAGGCACCTTATATCCATTACATTTCTCAACTACGGTCTCACAGCCCATGGGCTTCCCACCCTTCTCCAAGTATTTCCTGACATCGTTGATATGGGACTGGGTTGTGCCTTGTCTATAGTTATGTGCGTGTTTGAAGACCTCGTGTATTTCCTCGTCACTGAACCCACACCACAGCATCCAAACAGCCACTGCCATACGCCCATAGTGGCATAACTCACCTGTTTCTTCTAAGTAGGTAATCAACGCCCTAACCCAGGCCGGTAAGCAATCCCATTTATCGCCTTGCCTGATTGCGTAGTTATTCGGAAACACCCTGGTACGTATACTCCTTGGAATGTCGAGCTGGTAGACGAATGACCAGACATCCGTCAGAGCATCCTTGGCTAGGATTGCCCTATCCATGACGCTCGGGTCAAGGTCAATTGGGCGTAGGTCAGTATCCAACAACTGGGCAGGCTGCCCACTAACCTCGTGCTTGAAACCTGGTATCCTCAATAACCTCTTAGGCTCTGCAACCTGGTTATCCAGGTACCTGGTAATCCCATTATCATTGCGTAGGTACCTCCTCACGATTAACTCATAGAATGCCCTGTGAACCTCGCCCAGCGACACCCTCCTAACAACCACGCCAAGCCTATCCCTAATGTCATACTCCCCAGCCCTGATGGGCCTTGATAACTCCAGTACTACGTAGTAGGACTTATTCCCACTAAAGATTACAATTGGTGTCTCTACATATGGACTTAATCCATCAAGGGCCCTTAGAACCGTATCCCTAACCCCGCTTAAGTCTTTGGATCCCTTGGGCTCAAGTTCAAGCATTATGCGCTCTAGGGCGTAGGCCTCCCCACTGAAGACATCTGTCTTACTTGCCCTGGTATAGGCTAGGCTTGCTTGGACGGCATAACCCAACCTCTCGAAGGCCTTCAGTAACACCTCTCCCGTAGAGTCACCAGTGATCCCCAACCTCTCTTTAGCCTCTATAACGCTAAGGTAAAGCGGTTTGGCATTTTTATCGCCGGGCTTCGCGAACTCAACCCTTGATGGGAAGTGCACCAAGTCATTCAAGCGGTCGAACCAAGCGATGAACCTGCTGTGATACCCAGCCAGTTTACCACCTGGTAATACCCTAATGTCCCTAGCCAGGTAGAAGTTACGCCTATCCACGTCAGGCTCGGCATCGAGCAGCAACTCCCTGTAGTAAAGACCCTTTATGAAGGCAATGGCGAAACCAACCACGTCACTCATACCCCCCCCCACCGTGAACCTTTTTCCCAACCCTTCCCATGAATCACTAAAGGTCGTTCGGGTCAGCTCTATAGGACTGACCCGAACAGCCTTTGATGTTCGCACGAACGTAAAAAGGGTCAGAAAAACAGGGTCACTACTATATATTATAAGGGGAGATTTTGCTGATTTGGGTTCGAGAAGTTTTACAGGTGTGACAGAGTAACACGCGTTAAACTTGACGACCCCAAATCCCCCAAATCTGCCTATAATAAATATACCTGAACCTTTGACCCAATTACGGTTTACGGAGGTCCCCTCACGGCACATCGTGGAAAGGGGTTTCACGGTTGCCCACCCTCACCCTGGTCCTTGCTTTCTCCCTGCTCCTCCTGTGTGTAGTTTGTTATTCGATCGGACTCGGGGCACTTACCAGGTAGGGCATACAAGCCCCTCTTCCCAGGGCACCTGATCAAGACCTCGGCATCGACCAATTTATTCAGTAACCTCTTGATGGTGGACTCGCTTAGGGGGTTCATTGCCTCGATTATTTCCTCCCTCTTCATTACCCCACCCGCATTCTCAATGATTCTGAGGATCCTTTTCTCCTGTGCTTCAAAGGGTTTCCCAAATGCCTTGCCCACGATGGCATCACTCACCAGGTCCCAGACATACTTGACAGACTTCCCCGTGACAAACAATTTATCAAGCACTTTCGGTACTTCTTTGCCTTCTTGGATTATGGATGCTGTGTAGTTTAACAACTCATAAGCAGCGGCCAATCCAATCAGATCCCTCAATGCCCTCCTGATGTGGCGCTTAGTCTTTGTATCACCAATGTACCTCCCCAGCGTGTCCCTAATTACCTCCTTGGCATCATCGCCCAACTTAACCGATTTAACAATGGGCAGGAGACTCAGGAAAAACCTAACAAGCAAGGCAGCCTGTATGAATTGCTTTTCCTGCTCCTCGTCCTCATTGAGCATGAACTCGAAAACCTCCCTCTCGACCTCGGGGTTCAAGTCAACGCTTACCGGCAATAATCTAACTATCTCCTGCTCCTTGAGCCAACCAACGTACTCGTCAGGCAAGGTTGTGATAACAACAGGCTTACCCTCGACGCAGTAGTATCTTGTGACCTTCTTCTCGGGATCCACGGCTTTGTGGCATAGTGGCTCACCATCCTTAGCATCGGAGAGGAGTAACTTGAGTAATTCCCTGCCTATCAAGGTCTCTTCACTCCTTGTGTAGAACGGCGTTGGCTCAAGGTAGATAATGAGTTTGTGGGCTACGTTAATCCTGTGCTCAATTACGTTACCCCTAACCCTGCTCTCGCCCTCATAGAAAATCGCCTTCGGCGAGGAATAGGCAAAGATTCTCCTGCCCTGTATCCAGGATGTGGGTATTAATTCGCTTAGGAGTTTTAGGATGTTTGATTTACCGCTTGAGGAGGGGCCAGTTATTGCAATGTTCACCCTCTTCTTGGACGGCAGTCTTACACTTACAATACCCAGCACGCTCGCCTTCTTAGCTATCTCATCCCCGAAGTGAAGTATGCCTAATACCTTAGTATTAATATACTGAAGCGGGTTGTTGAGGAACTCCTGATTGTTCCTCAACTCCTCAAGGAGTTTCTGCCTAAGTTGCTGCTTCAGTTCAGCGCTCAGTCTCTTGGATTCCTCAATAACCATGGAATAAACCCTCCTTATCAGGTCGGCTATGGGTCCATCCTTCCTAATGGCCTTCGTGTTGAAGCTCTGCCTAACCACCTTCAGGATTTTTGTGACCTTGACACTACGACCCTCAAGCATGAGCTTGCCGTTGTTATACACGGCAGTGTGAACATGGACCTTAGTAAGCCCCACCCGCACCAACCTAAAGACAACCGAGGCCTCCCTCCCAGGTTGTTCGCGGTCCCTGATGACTATGCTGAACGTGCCTTTGTCGTAGTCAAACTCCCTGTACGCCGTGAATCTATCGTTCTCACCCTCACTGACTTCATCGGGCAAGGATACCACTTGCTGGGCTTTGGTGCCCTCCTGCCTTTTCCCTTCATGTTGTTCCTTAGGCGTTTCACGCACACTGGGTTTGGTTACCTGTGGTGCTTCTGTCTCTAAGCCGCAAGCCTCATAGGCCGAACTCGGGACTAATGCAAGATAACGCTTGGGATCTGCAATGACACTACGAATCAGGTTGGCGATGTTCTCCCCTACTCTGTCCTTGATTCCCAGCTTCCTCAGTGCCTCATTTATCGCGTCAATAAGCCTAGCAACCCCCTCGGGGTCTTTTAAGGCCACCCATTGGTTATCTCCCCGGTGCCCGTAGGCTAGAAAGACAGCCGGCTCGTGATCCCAAGTTTTTGTATTAATCTCTACGTCCATGACGAAGTCGTGATGGTACACAAAGGATATAGACAAAACACCAGGCTCGATCAAGTCGGTGTGGACACAAGCCGTTAATTCGCCATCCCTGGCCGAAAACTGAGTACCCTGATTAGCTTGATTGCTCTGCGTTACCTGAGTTCCGGCGAAAACTTTATTAGCTCCAGTATTACTTTGTCCCGAGGTCTGCTCTCTCATTGGCGCCACCCACGTTGTTGTTTGTGTTTTCTTGGCTGTTGGTTGTTGGGCTTTGAACGGGTGTTATTGAGACAACCCAGGCTTTATTGATGACAACGACCTGCCCATCGACGTTCACAAGATAAAAGTATTTCGAAGCCGCAACAACTAAACCCTCAATAACCTCGCCATCCCCTGTCTTAAACCTACACTTTCGGTCAACCACCAGGCTGTCGAAACCCCCGTGATCGCTTGGTTTTTGTTGTCTCGTTTGTAGTTGTTGTGGCTGCCTGACTTGAGAGTGCCCTTGTTGTCCTTGGTGTTGGGTGCTTTGCCTAACCTGGCCCCATTTGGGGTGCGTATTCATGCATCATCACCCCTGGCATCCCCTACCACAAGTCATACAGGGTTGCAGCCACCATAGTTACACCACCTCCTCGTCTTCCTTGAGTTCCACTATCACTATGGCATCATGCTCAATACCCTCGTCCCTTAGCTTTTCCCAAGTAACGGATAACCTCTTTGGCAACACGACCTCCAACTCATACCTCCTGCCGTGCTTGACCCTAATGAGTGTGCCGCTTACGTAGATGCCAGCTATCTTCAGAGTCACAGATCTACCCACATATGGTTCGAGGAACCTCACATCACGTTCGTCGTTTATCACAGCTAGGTAGTTGGGGGTTTGTTTCCACAGCCTTATCCTTACCGGCGCGTGTATCTCCTTTATGACTACCGATTGCACCTCAACCACCGTGGTAAAACCGTGCCTCACGAGTTTAAAAAGCTCATAAACCTGAAGGAGCAGCAAGACCGTGCCTTTACGGTACACAAACCTTAAATATCCTTGGTATAACAGGAGTTTGTTTTGCAGATAAGCATGCGTGTAATGTTGGTACAAGCTAAGATGCTCAAGCACACGTGAAACATAAACCACAACCTCCACTCCTTCTATTCGTGAACTTCTGTCTACGCAACATAACTATTGTTAGTTCGTGAATAAGCCGATTAATCCTATCACCTGCATCGTGAAGCTTTCACAGTATGCATGTGCTGTGACCTTCGTGAAGGTCGCTTTACCTTGACCTACTGCTCTTCCCTCGTGAAGTTCTCCGCCCGCCTAGGTGTCCCATATTCGTGAAGTTCAACACAACATGTAGATATCCATGCTCGTGAAGGATCCCCCACCACCTATTCCGACCCTCGTGAATTTTCCTTAATATTAATTAATTAGTACTAGTACTTTCGTGAAGGACGCATCAAGCATGTGTGGCTACTCGTGAACAGTACACGTCCACAGATTTTTTTATTTCGTGAACTTGCGTGGTTGGTACACCCGCGTTGTTCGTGAAGTCGTGCCTCTATACCCCACCCGACACTCGTGAAGTACCGAAACCACGAGTTACAGTGGTGTTCGGTTTACACGGGAGCCCGTGATTTTTGTGCAATCAGGGGTGCATCGGTTACGGAACAACCGTGTTAAGTCCATACCCTGGTTGTTACGTGATTGTGTCCTTCTAAGCCGTAGGTCGTGGGTTCAAATCCCACCGGGGCCGCCAGTGGTGCTCAATCCTCCTTCCCAAACCCACAATGCGCTATAGGACCGGGTAACTATTCAAAACAGAATCTGGTTCTTCAC
>Ga0326758_100351_pt1 | contig 11145 bp, 5 predicted proteins | sample GCRJH_S_FD_207221 | JGI IMG/M metagenome (GOLD analysis project Ga0326758, IMG submission 207221) | Hot spring sediment microbial communities from Geyser Creek Basin, Yellowstone National Park, WY, United States - GCR.JH_S | ecosystem: Environmental > Aquatic > Thermal springs > Near-boiling... | reverse complement strand
GCCTCGGCAAGCATTTGGGCCTTGTGGTCCAGCAAGTTGGGCAGCGTGCCGCCCACCGCCTGGGGCCAGAAGAACTGCAGCTGGCGCAGGGCCGCGGCGTGGAAGGTGCGGGCCTGGACATTGCCGGCGCCCAGGTCCCGCAAACGGCTGCGCATTTCTGCCGCCGCCCTCGCAGTGAATGTGACGGCGAGCAGGCGCTGCGGGGTGTAGACGCCCGAGTGCACGCCATAGGCGATGCGGTGGGTGATGGCACGGGTCTTCCCGGTCCCCGCGCCGGCGAGGACGCACAACGGGCCGCTGAGGGTGCTGGCCACCTCCCGCTGCTCCGCGTCAAGCCCCCCGAGGATCCGGTCCTCAAGGGAGGCTGCTCCGTCAAAATGTTCTGTAGTCACTTTTGCTGCTTTGTTTCTCGACTACCGGGTGCTGGAGTCTGGTGGATGGAATTGCTTAGGCTTCGCCGCGGTCCAGGATCCGGCCGCCGTACCAGTGCTCAATCAGGGACCTGGCAATGGACAGCCTGCTGGAAATGGTGATCTCTCCGCTGAACACCGCCTCCTGGAGTTCCTCGCGGCTGAACCAGCGCGCCCTGGTGACCTCCACGCCGTCGGGCGTTGCCTGGGTGTCTTCGGTGGCGGCGGTGAATCCAAGCATAAGCGAGGCAGGGAACGGCCACGACTGTGAGCCCAAGTACTGGCAGGCGCTGACCCGGACCCCGACTTCCTCCTGGATCTCACGGACGACGGCTTCTTCGAGGGATTCCCCTGGCTCCACGAATCCGGCCAGGGTGGAGTAGTTCCGGGCGTCCAGGGGGCCGCCGCCGCCCAGGAGCAGCCGGCCGTCCGGGCCGACTACCGTGACAATGATGGCGGGGTCGGTCCGCGGAAAGTGTTCTGAATTGTCGGCGGGGCACCGGCGCACCCAGCCGCCTGACTGGACCACCGTAGGCGTGCCACAGCGCGGACAGTGCGTGTGGGCCTGGTGCCAGTTGGCGATGGCGCTCGCTTCCACGAACAAGGCAGTGGACGTGGGCGTCAGACCCGCTGCCACCTCCCGGAACCCCGCCCACGCCGCATTCGCGGGAATGCCGCCAGTGCCCGGTTCCTGCGGTTGCGGCAGGACGAACAGCAGCAGTTCCGTGCCTGCCGGAAGATCGGCGGCCGGCAGCGCCGACCCCAGGTACACCACCAACTCCGGTGCGGATCCGGCCTTCGCAAGCGCGGCAAGGAGTTCCCTCGCCCCGGTCAGGACCAGGTCGCTGCCCTGCACCAAACCTTGGCGCCCCGACAGCACTGCGGCCAGGGCATCGGGCCCGGCGAGCAGGTCATCGACCATTCCGGGCCTGGCGCGAGCGACAGATCCACGGTCAACCAAAGCGGGCCGAACCGGAAGGAGGGTATCCACCAAATGGTTTGCCGGCAGCCGTCCCGGTGCAGCCTGGTGGACGGGTGTTACAGACTCCGCATGGCTCATGGTTCCACCGTACTGACTGCCGCGGACATTTCACATTTCCGGAGGGTGTATGTGATGCCCGGAACTTCGCGATCGGCAGCTATCTGGAGACTCGCCGCGGCCGGACCGACGTCTGGGACGGCAGGCGCTCTACCGTGGAACGGTGAGAAGAAAACCGATTGAACTGGCGGCAATTGCAACCGCGGCAGTCCCCGGACTGACCCCGACGGCCGTTAGCTCTGCGCCGGATGATCCCGCGGACTTCGACTCGGCGTTGCTCCTTGATTCTGAAGGCAAGCGGTGGCGGGTCCGGTCGCCACGGCACGCCGAAGCCAGCGCCCGGCTGGAAACGGAGTTCCTGGTGCTGCGGGCTTTCGCTCCCGGCGTCCGGGCCGAACTGCCGTTCCTGATGCCAACAGTGGCCGGGAGCGTAAGGCTCGGGGCGCTCACCACTTTCGTGTACTCACACCTGTCCGGCAGCACCCGCAGCGTCGAGGAACTGACCTCCGGGCCGGCTGGACTGGCGCGCGAGATCGGCTCCGCCTTGGCGGCGGTCCATGACCTGCCCCGGTCACTGGTCAGCAATGCCGACCTGCCCAGCTACACCCCGAACGAGTTCCGCCAGCGGAGGCTCAACGAGTTGGACCAGGCAGCCACCACCGGCAAGATTCCGGCCGGGCTGCTGCGCCGCTGGGAGCACGCCATGGAGGATGTTTCGCTCTGGCGTTTCCATCCCTGTGTGGTTCACGGCGACCTGCACGAAGACAACCTGCTGGTGGAGTCGGGACGGGTCACCGCCGTAACCGGCTGGACGGACCTGCGCATCGGTGACCCTGCGGACGACTTCGCCTGGCTGGTCGCTTCCAATGAACAGGACTTCATCAACGCCGTGCTGAAGGCGTACACCTCCAGCCGGCGGGATGCTCCGGACCAGCACCTGCTGCGCCGCGCTGCCCTGTCCGCCGAGTTCGCCCTGGCGCAGTACCTGGTCAAGGGCCTCGCGGCCGGTGACCAGGACATGGTCACCGAGGCTGAGGGCATGCTGGAGAGCCTGGCGAGCGATATCGCCGAGTACGGGGGCCAGCCGATCAGCGTCGAGCCGCTCCCTGCTGCGGGCGCCGCCGCGACGTCCGAACCCGCCGCGGTGGCCGGTCCTGCCGCAGTGCCGGGTGCAGGCGCAGTGCCTGGTACAGGCGCAACGGCTGGCTCTGCCCCAACGACCAGAACAGCCGCCACGCCTCCTGCCAAAGCAATGGGAAATCCCGCCGCGGGAAGTGGCAGCTCCGCGGTCACTCCTGCCGTAACAGTTATTCCCGTACCGGCGCAGCCGGCAGCGGTGGCACCCGCGGCCGTGCAGGCGCGACCCGTCTCCGAGGGTCAGTCACCGTCCACGCCCGCCGTGCAGGTGGCACCGATTCCGGTGGAGCCACCATCGGCAAATGCGCAGCCTGCGGACGTGCCCCATGCCGGGTCCGCGGGCGTAACAGATGAAAAGGCCGGGGATCCGGACGATACCTCTACCGCAGCCATCTCGATCATCAACGTCAAACAGGGCTGAACCGGGCGGCGCGGCACCAAGGACATCCCCGGCCCACTCACCGCGCCTGTCACGGCGCAGTGAGGCCCGGGTTCAGGGCGACGGCCGGTTCAGGGCAGCGGCAATGACTCCCTCCAGTTCGGCCGCCGTCCCCAGGTCATGGGGCCGCACGATGGCGTTGTCCGCGACGTAGAAGAAGGCGGCCCGTACCTCCTCCAGCGGAACATCCTTGAGGCGCGCCCAAGCCAGCCGGTACACGGCCAGCTGGATCGATCGTGTCTTGAGTTCTGAGGCAGACGGACGGCGGCCGGTCTTCCAGTCCACCAGGTCCCACCGGCCGTCGGCGTCCTGGAAGACAGCGTCCACCCGGCCGCGCACCACCACCTCCCCCACCCTGGTTTCTACTGGGACTTCAACGAACGCCGGGGACCGGTGGGCCCAGGGGGACGCTTTGAAGGTAGCCACCATCTCGTCGAGGTCGTAGGCAGCATCGATGTGGTCGTCCGAGCCCGGGGCTTCGCCGAGGTCGAGCATTCCGGCATTTCCGAAGTACTCCTCCACCCAGGCGTGGAAAGCTGTTCCCTTTCGGGCTGACATCCCCGGTTCACGCGGAACGGGGCGGCGCAGCCGGCCCAGTACAGCGTCCGGATCGTCCCCGAGGTCAACCAGGGTTGAGGCGGAGATATGGCTGGGCAGGTGCACGTCGTGGCCATCCCGCCGCCTCGACCGGCGCTCGAGCAGCAGCGCAGCTTCCCGCGCCCAGCCTGCGGCTGCGCCCGTGAGGCCTGGCGGCGCCCCGGGCAAGGTCCCGCGACCCTGCCGCGGGCTGCTCCCTGGCCGGAAGTTGACTTCCTGCACCGTCTCTTCGGCCTGCCACTCGCCCGCGCCGTGCTCCATGTTTGCCAGTACCCTTTGCGCGGCCGCTTCCATGGCTGTCCTGCGGCTCGGGACCAGCCTCAGCCGTGCACCGTTTCGCGGATCAACCGGTCCTTCGAGGGGATCGTACGGCCAGCATGCTTCTTCCGTTCCAACTGTCAGCGGGCTCGCATCCGGCAGTGCCGCCTCCTCCAGCGACAACGGATGCACCCGGGCGCCGGCAACGGCAGCACCACCGGCGCCCGGGGCCAAGGACTCGAGCTCGGCCAGGAACGGGGACATTTCCGCGCGGCCGGCCCGTGAGCCTACCCAGGCGGAACTGGAGACCCACAAGACATACTTTGCCCTTGTGTAGGCGACGTATGCCAGCCGCCGTTCCTCCGATTCACCGTGTGCCTGTACGTCGGATTTGAAGACCTTTTCGGCGTCCAGCCAGCCTTTCTGGTCCGGCTGGTCGAGATCCCACTGCGGGAGGTCGGCCCGGTCCCCGCGCAGGGGCCACGGCAGGGCAGCAGCTCCGCTGCTCCAGCGCGAATCCCGGTCGCTGGGAAAGGCACCGGCATTCAGCCCGGGGACAAAAACAACATCCCACTCCAGGCCCTTGGAGGCATGGACAGTCAACAGCTGGACGGCTTCGCGGTTGACATCGCTGGCCGGGGCCTCCAATCCGTTCTCTTCAGCCGCTGCGGCTTCGAGCCAGGCGAGGAAAGCCAGAATGTCCACACGCTGAGAGGTGCGGAGGAATCCGGCAGCCGCGTCGTGGAAGGCATCAAGGTTGCGCCGCGCCTGGTGAATGCTGATCCCCGGCCGCGCCGCCACCTCAATGTCCAGCAACATGGCCCGCTCCACTTCGCCCAGGAGCGTAATAAGGTCGTCCCCCAGGTAACCCCGCAACTGACGAAGTTCGGTGGACAAAAGGGCGAGCCTGCGGCGCGCCTCCAAAGTAAGGGTGCGGCCGTTGGACGACGTCCACCCGTCCCGGGGCAGGAAATCCAGGGCCTCCACAAGACTGGCCCCATCAGTCAGATCCCCTTCGAGGACAGGGGCATCCGCTTCATCGGCGTCGCTGTCAGGGTTATCGCCGTTAAGACCTTGTGCAGCATTTCCCCGCCTCCGGGCGAGCTGGCTGGACCAGTCGCGCAGCGCCATGAGGTCGGCGGGACCGATCCGCCACCGGGCGCCCGCAAGCAGCCGCATGAGGGCATCCGACCGGCCGGGGTCGGCAAGGACGCGCAGCGTGGCCACCAGGTCGACGATTTCCGGCGTGTCCAGGAGCCCCCCAAGACCCACGATCTCATAGGGAATTCCCCGGGCCTCGAACTGGCGCCGAACGGTCTCCATCTGCGCGCGCCTGCGGCACAGGACTGCCAGGGCCGGCGGTTCAGCTGCACCGTCAGGCTTCAGCTCAAAGTCGGTCACCCGGTATTTCAGGACGTCCTCTGCCAAGGCGGCAGCCTCATCAACGTCACTGGCAAAGCGGCCAAGCACCACAGCGCCCTCCACCGCATGCGGGCTGGGCTGCAGCGGCGGTACTTCAGCTGTGGCTGCCTTGCCTCCGGCAGGGGCATTCTGTGCCGCGGTACGACTAAGGGACTGCGACATTACGTTGGCCGCTGCAAGGATTGACCGGCCGTTCCGCCACGCAGTGGTCAGGTAGGAGGTGGGAGCGGGCGCCCAGCCGTCTTTCCCGTCCGGCACATCGGTGCGGACGGGAAACTCGCGGACGAAGTGGAACAGTTGGCCTGCCGAGGCGCCGCGGAATCCATAAATTGACTGGTTTGGGTCCCCTACCGCCGTCACTGCATGGCCTTCGCCGAAGAGACGGGAAAAGAGGACCAGCTGCGCGTACGACGTGTCCTGGAACTCGTCGAGGAGGACCACCTTGTAGCGCTGGCGTTCCATCCGGGCAGCGAGCGGAACGTCCTGCGCCACCTTCGCGGCGAGCGCCACCAGATCGCCGAAATCGAGTGCGCCGCGGGCCCGCTTGGCGGCGGCATACCGGCCCACCATGTCCGCAACACTTGCCCTGGTCCGGAGCATTGCCCCGAGGTCCAGGGCGGCCTTCGCCGTGTTCCGTTTCTTGCCGGCAAGGTACGGCAGGGACTCGAATTCCGAAAGGCGCGCCATGAGCCATGCTTCGACGTCCTCGGGTTCCTGGAGGTGTTCGGCGCACTCTCCCGCCAATTGGATAACGGCCTTCACCAGTGTCGACTTTGCGGCCCGGAAGTGGGCGTACTCTCCGTCATAGGCCTCCACCACCTCACTGGCCAGCTGCCATGCCTGCGCGCCGCCCAGCAGCACGACGTCGCGCTCCACCCCCAGCCGCAGTCCGTAATCGGAGACGATGCCGCTGGCGAACGAGTGGTAAGTGGATACTTTGGGCTCCAGGGCGTCGCTGCTGAGCAGGCCGTCCGGGAAAGCACCTCGGGTGGTCTCCCTGGCGGCGAGGCGCTGCAAAGCCAGGAGCTTGGACCGGATCCTGCTGGCAAGTTCTCCGGCGGCCTTCCTGGTAAACGTGACACCCAGGACTTCTTCCGGGGTGACCCATCCGTTGGCCACAAGCCACACCACCCGGTCTGCCATGGTGGCGGTCTTTCCCGATCCGGCACCAGCAATGACCAGCCGGGGCGCCAGGGGGGAGGAAATGATGGCGGATTGCTCGGGCGTGGGCATGTTGCTTCCGCCGAGCATCGCGGTCAATTCTTCGGGACTGAAGCGAACCGCGGGGATGGTGTCCTCCGCCGTCAGTGCCTCGCTCATTCGGTGACCTGCCTTCCACGCACACACAACGGGCAAACCTCCGGGAGCCTGCAGCCGTGGCCGCCGTGGCTTCCCTTGGCCGGGTCGTGACGCGCGGCGAATTCGCTTCCGCCCATCACCGCCGCCGCCTCCGTCACCATGTCCAGTGCCCAGTTTTCCCGGGGGTCGAGTGGTTCCTGTTGCTGGATTGCCGGATTGACGGCACTGGTCCCTAGCTGAGCCAGCACCGCGCCGCCCGACGAACTCCGGGCCCCACCCGCGCCGGCGTCGAAGCCGCCGGCCAGCACTGCAGCCTGGTAGGCGCCAAGCTGCGGATGGCGGGAGAGCTCATCCTTGCCGGGCTGGCGCTTGCCGGTCTTGAGGTCGACCACCACCAGGCGGCCCTCGCCGTCGATTTCCAACCTGTCCACTTGGCCACGAAGCAACGCCTCACGCGGAGCCGCTTCGTCCACGGTCACCTCGCCGAGGGCAACTTCGAAGTCCTGCTCGACTCCCAGCAGGCTTCGGCTTTCACTCCTCATGGTCAGCACATACTGGGCCAGTTTGCGGACCATTGCTTCCGCGCGCTGGAAGTCCAGCTTCCCTTCCCAGTTGTCCTTCATACCCAGGGCCGGCCAGCGGCGCACCAATTCGGAAACATACTCCGAGCCGGAGGCATCGGGCATGTCCTGCGCTATCGCATGCACCAGGGTGCCAAGGCTCCGGGCGAAGTCGGTGGCAGGTTCCCCACCCGCTGCCTGAACGAACCAATCCAGGGGCGATTTCTGCACGGTCTCCACCTTGGACGGGGATACCGACACCGTTCCTCCCGGCGGAACCACTGCCTCAGTGGACGTCAGGGGGGCGAGCCCCCACCAGGTGCCGGGGTACGCCCCGGGGACCGGCGGCTCCACAGACGCGAGATGCGCCAGGACCCTCGCAGCCTCCTCCGCCTGGGGGGTTCCGTCCTTCAGGTTGCCGGCGCCGTCTCCGAAGGGCGCTGCGTCCCCCACCAGCTGGGCATGCTGCCGAAGCTCGGCGACCAGGGCGCGCAGCGTCATGGGCCGTTCCACCCGGGTGAAGGCCCGGCCCTCCTCCCCCGGTTCCAAGGGTGCAACAAAGTCCAGGAAGGAGGACGGTTGGTCGTCTTCGGATGAGACCGCCGTGCAGACCAGCAGTTCCCGAGCCCTGGATACCGCAGTCGAGAAACTGCGGAGTTCGTCGTAACGGATATCGCGCAGCCGGCTCAGGGGGTCCCGCTGGAGGGCGTACTCCGGGCCATGTTCCACCGCATCCGCGTACAGCGTGCTTCCCAGCAGTTCACCCCGGAGCCTGGTGTTGGGCCATACTCCCTCCTGCAGCCCCGCGATGATGACGACGGGCCATTGCCGGCCCGCCGCACTGGCCGGCGTCATCAGTTCCACGGCATCATCAAGCTGGGCACGGGCGGCAAGGGTGTCCATGGGAAGCTCCTGGTTGAGGAGGTATTCCAGGAACTGCTCCGGACCGGCGCCGGGCATCTGGTCCACGTAGCGCTCCGCCGTGTGGAAGAGCGCCATCATCGCGTCAAGGTCGCGGTCGGCCCGCGCTCCATGCGGTCCCCCCGCCAAGGCGGTGGCCGTCCAGGCGGTGGACAAGCCCGTGGAACTCCAGAGGGCCCACAGCACCGATTCGGCATTGGCGCCGGGCAGTCCGGCTGCGTCACGTCCGGCCTGGATCATCCGCGCAGTGCGCCGCGCGGCCCGGCCTTCGATACCCAAAGCGCCCAGCGCGCCGGGTTCCAGCAGTGCCTCCACCAGCAGCACGTCGCTGGCCCGGCCGCCTCCGCCCAGGAGTTCCTCGCGCCGCAGGGACTGACGGAGCCTGCGCAGCTCAATGGAGGTGGCGCCTCCGATCCGGGAGGTAAGAAGTGATACGGCAGCTTCCGGCGTCAGCAGCCCTGGATCCAGGGCGATGGCGAAAGCATCCAGCAGCGGGCGCACGGCTACCTCGTCGCGGACGGCAGACTCGGCCACGGGCACCTGAACGGGAATGCCCTGCCCCGACAAGTAGCGCTGCAGCTCGCTGACCTGGCCGCCGTTGCGCACAATGACGGCAATGTCCGCAAGGTCGCGGTTGTGGTTGATGTGCTGGTCCAGGATGCGTTGCGCAACGTACCGCAGTTCGTGAACAGGCGTGGGAACCAGATGCGCCTCAACATTGCCGGGGCCATCGCCGGAGTCCGGCTGCCCGGACCGGGCCGGAGGCTCCAGGCGCCGTGCGAGCTGTCCGCCGGCACGTTGCGAAATGCGGCCGGCCACGTTCATCCATGCCTTCGCCACTGCAGGCGCCAGGCCGTGGGCGTGCCACAAGGGCCGCTCAAGGACAGGAGCCTGTGCCGAAAGCAGCCGGGGAAGCTCGGCGACAAGGTCGGGCCGCGCTCCGCGGAAACCCTGGACGACGGTGTCCGGGGAGGAGGTTATGTAGGTGTCTTTGCCGGCCGCGATATCTGCGAGCAGCTCGAAGATGGCCGGGTTGGCCTCCTGGATATCGTCCACCAGGACAACCTCCAGCCGGGCGCGTTCCGCGGCAAGGAATTCCGGTGCGTCCTGGAAGATCTGCCGGGCCGCGGTGATGATCCCTGCAGGGTCGAAGGCTTCCGGCATGCGCAGGTCAAGGACATCGCGGTACTCGGCGTACAGGGCTGCTGCGGCCTTCCAGTCCGGACGGCCGCAATCATCCGCCAGCCGCACGAGGTCCCCGGCCGTACGGCCCGACTCGATAATGCGGTCGAAGAGCTGCCGCACCTCCTGGCGGAAGCCGCGGGTTTCCAGGGCGCCGTCAAGATCTGCAGGCCAAGGCAGTTCCAGTCCCGGAATCCTGTGCCCCTCCAGGAGTTCCTTGATGATGAGGTCCTGTTCCGGGCCGGAAAGCAGCCGGGGCGGACGGGGAAGCGGGATGACGCCTTCGGCTTTGGCCCGGCGGATCAGGTCAAACGCGTAGGAGGCCCATGTCCTGGCCGGAGTGGTGCTGAGGCTCCGGTCCAGCCGGGCTGTGAAGCGGTCACGAAGGAAATCCGCCGCAAGACGGGTGGGCGCAAGGATCAGAATGCGTTCGGGGTCGACGCCGTCCCGGACCACCCGCTGGACGGCTGCCTCGACGAGGACGGTGGTCTTTCCGGTGCCCGGAGCCCCCGGCACCAGGACCGGTCCGGAACCCTGGACGACGTCGACCGCCGCCTGCTGGTCCGGGGTGAGCCGAAGGGCAGCGGCGTGCACCCGCCGTGGCGGCACCAGGCGAAGGACAGGGCTGCCTTGCGGGCCACTGCTGCCGGCCGGGGATCCAGCGCCGGCGTAGCCCTGCCCCTGGCCTTCGTCCGGCTCCTGCCGCCGCGGTCCCCGGGGGCCGGTCATGGGAATTGTTACTGTCACAAAATCATTCCATCATCAGGCACCGACAATTTGTGGAGCCGGTGCTCCAGGTCCTCGGCAATGGCATCAATGCGGTCAAAATCACCGTGCGCCGGCGCCCAGCGCGCTGCTGCCAGATCCACCCGCCACCGGCCCTCCCCCGTCCTCAGGAAGGAGCTGTAATCGCCTGCAAGCGGTGTGCCCTCGTCAAGGTAGAGGAGCAGGGCCTCGGCCTCGTGACCCTCCGGTGCATGGCCGCTGGCCTTCAGGACCCGCCACCAGGGAACACTGCCCCCGTGATGGCTCATGACCGAACCCACCTGGCGCGGTCCGCCCGATCCCAGGAGTTCGGCAACGTCCCCGTACGCCACTGCGGATCCTGCCGGCACCAGCCGGACAATGGCCAGGACCGCCTGGACGTACTCATTACGCATTGATCCAATGTAGCCGCAGTGGCGTTCCCCGGAATTGTCGGCGGCTCCCCGTAGCGTTGAAGCATGAGTTCCTGGAACACCCTGCCGCGTGCGGCCTTCGACCTTGAAACCACCGGCCGCAATTCCCGGGCGGCACGAATCGTTACCGCCTCCATTACCGTGGTGGACCACGAAGGCGGAGTCATCAAGGAGCACGAGTGGCTGGCTGACCCGGGGGTGGAGATTCCCACCGAGGCAAGCGATGTGCACGGCATCACCACCGAGCAGGCCAGGCGGGACGGCAGGCCCGCGCATGAGGTCACCCGCGAGGTCGCCGCCGTACTCCAGGAACTCTTTGATTCCGGCACGCCGGTCATCGCCTTCAACGCCAGCTATGACTTCACCGTCCTCGCCGCCGAATCTGCCCGCTACGGCGTCCCCCAGCTCAGCCGCTTCCCTGTGCTGGACCCCTACATCATGAACAAGCAGGTTGACCGGTACCGCAAGGGCAAGCGGACCCTCAGCGCGCTTTGCGAGGAGTACGGCGTGGTCCTGGACAACGCCCACACCTCGGCAGCGGATGCCCTGGCCACCCTCCGTGTCCTGGATGCGATGGCGGGCAAATTCCCCAAGCTGATGATGCCGGCCAGCCAACTGCACCAGCTGCAGGTGGACTGGGCCACCAGCCAGGCTTCGGACTTCCAGGAGTACCTCCGGAAAACGAAGCCGGCCGCCGTCATCG
>Ga0326758_100347_pt1 | contig 11172 bp, 14 predicted proteins | sample GCRJH_S_FD_207221 | JGI IMG/M metagenome (GOLD analysis project Ga0326758, IMG submission 207221) | Hot spring sediment microbial communities from Geyser Creek Basin, Yellowstone National Park, WY, United States - GCR.JH_S | ecosystem: Environmental > Aquatic > Thermal springs > Near-boiling... | reverse complement strand
GCATTACAACGGGAAGGAATATTGAAGACATAAGGTTAGGGATTATATGCCCAATATACCCACCCAAATACGGAGGTGGACCTCGGCACGCCCATGAAATATTAATTAGATTAGTAAGAACATTTAACGATGTAGTATTACTCCCAAGCTCGGACACATTCCTAATCCTTAACAATGAAGCGGATAAAGAGCAAGTACTAAGAACTATTGACCAATACAGAAGGCTAGGATTTGAAGTACCTGAAGTATTCGATGGCTTATTAGGCAAGTTCAGGATTATGAGTTACGTAGAGAAGGCACGTAATGTCATTACATTAGGCTTTAATAAGAAATTAAGCAATGAATATTCAAGAATAAACAAAAAACTCGACATACTATTTGACCCTATATTCAATGACCTCGATATAATAATGCTTAGTAAGAAATTAAGCAATGGAAAATATGGGTTCACCCACCAGAGCAATTTAACATCTAGGTACCTAATTAGCCGCCTCTGGAAGTATCTAAGGTATTCATGGCCCGCAATCTCACTCTATGGCCTAGCAATCCAGATACCACCATCAATAATGAATATGCACATGAGAAGGCTCATGGAAGTGCATGGCAAGCCGAGGTTTGTGGCTTTGCTAAGTAAGGGTCAGGCTGAGGTTTTAGGTGTTGATAGGTGGGGCGTTCCCTACTTTATTCTCAATCCTGCCAACGCTATTGATCCCGAACTGCTTAATCATAGGGGTGTTGGGAAGGATGATTACCTGGTTTTTTACGCTAGAATGCACCCTGAAAAGGGAATTTTCGAATTACCTAAGATCATTAAAGTACTTAGGGATGAGTACGATGGGGATGTTAAGCTTAAGGTTATGGGTGCATTCCCAAATGATGATGTTAGGCGCGTATTCTTTAGTCTCGTGAGGAGGTATGGTGTGGAGAATAATATTGAGTATCTGGGCTTCGTTAATGAGGAGGAAAAACATGAAATTGTTGCTAAGGCCAAAGTCCTCATTTACCCATCGCATAGTGATTGGTTCTCTCTTGTGATCCTTGAGTCGTTAGCTCTTGGAACCCCTGTGGTTGCTTATAATATTCCTGGTCCTAAGTCCGTATTTAATGCTTCACCTGGTGTGTTGTTTGTTAGGGAGTTTGATGTTAGGGGTTTTGCTTTAATGGTTGCGCATGTGCTTGAGAACTATGATTACTATCTAAGGCTTATGCATGATGAGGAATTACTGGATTTCATAAGGCTCCATACATCGTGGGATTTAGTTGCCAAGCAAGTAATTGACTTGATTAAGAAATTTTCGGTTGAGTAAGCATTTCATGTGTTATGAATAATGGTTTATTCAACGCCTTAAATACCCTATCAAGCATAAGGTAATTAAGCAGGATAAGGTCAGTGATTTTCATCCTCACGTGAGGCGCCCTATAAAGATCCAGGCGAAACCCAAGCCTCTCCCTTACAACATTGGCTAACCGCTTCCCATCCAGAAAACCCCTATGCGCTCTGCAATACTCATCCCTAAATAGACACAGAACCTTATACCCCAAATCACGTCTAAACAGGTAAAATGGCTTAACCCATGAAAAACGTGTATTTAAAAGCATAATTAATGCCGTGTTAGCACGAAGACCGTAATAATTGATCACAGGCTTTGTCGTTAAGTTAGCATAGTGATAGCCGGACTTTATGGGTATGTAGACGGTTCTATAACCTTTATTCCATAATATTAATCCTAACAGGGTGTCGTCTAGATATAGGAATGTTTCATCTATGAATGGTTTGCCGTCTGGGCAGTTTCTCCGTATTGCCTCAGCCTTAACTAGCATGTATGCTCCGTCTGCGTAGGTTACGTAGTGTGGCTTGTTTATGCCTGGGCACTCATGCTCAAGGGCACTCCAGCAAATACCGTCAAAATCCCAGTGGTCTGTTGCATAACCACCTGCCGAGTATATCCTCCCACCATCACCGAGGTAAATCAACCCATTCGCTGCGGCTATTTTATCATCACCCTCCATGTAATCAATTAATTCCCTCAGCGAGCTTGGCTCCAGAATTAAGTCGTTATTGAGAAAAGCCACGTACTTAGCCTCCGGATCCCTTGCCTCTCAACCAAGATCCATGCCTCCTGCATAGCCCCTATTCGCATCGCTCCTAACGAACTTAACCCTAACGCTACTTGGCTTTCTCCCCTCAACGAACTTCCTAATTCTCTCGAAACTACCGTCGCTGGATGCATTATCGACTACTATCACCTCGTAATCAGCGAAGTCGAGACTTAGGGCTGACTCTATAGACCTCAGGGCTATGTCAATGAAGCTTGAGCTGTTGTAATTGAGCCAAATCAGTGAAGCCCTAACCATCAAGGCAGAATCGGGGCGTTACTTTTAAGGAATTCGTGTTAATGGCTCTTATGGGAGTTGTTGGTTTATAATCCTGAGTTGATAGGGATTACTTCATGGTTAATTCTTTGCTGGCATCAATATAGCGATTAACATATAGCCCAGGATGCATTGTGCGGTCGTTGTGGTAATGCTTATTTGTTTTTTATTTCTTAGTTCTTCAATGACCGTTGTTATCGGCTTTAATTGGCCTGATTGGCATGATAATGCTGTTGGTGTTATTGTTGATGGTGAGTTGGTTTTTGCCAGTGAGGAGGAGAGGTGGACGAGGCACAAACACTCACCAGAGGAACTGCCAATAAATGCCCTAAGGCAAGCACTCCAATTCCTAAAGAGGAGGTATGGAATAAAGCCGAAGGACATAGACGCATACGCCGTGCATTGGGATCCAAGACTTATGGCATCATTATTGAGACGTGAATTGGCATTAATATCATTTACATCCTTCGTGAAAAGTAGAATTCGCATTGATCTATTTGATATATTCCGGGGTGGTCTTGTTAATAAGGGTTTTGGTGCCCTGAGGCTTGGTTTTGTTTACCTTCGTGGTGATTACCTCGATTTTGTCCGTAGGTTTGTTAGGTTTGTGGTTCACTCTATTGGTGAGGATGTTCCTGAGGACATTAGGATTGTTCCTGTTCCTCATCACCTTGCCCATGCTTCTTCGGCTTATTACTTCAGTGGTTTCAATAATGCAACCGTCCTCACGGTCGATGGCACTGGTGAGTTTGAGGCCACTGTTGTTTGGCGTGTTAGGGATGGTGAGTTTGAGAAGATAGCCTCAATACCCACCGTCTACGGCTCACTTGGTCATTTGTATGAGGAGGTTAGTGTCAAGATTGGTTATGACATTTTCGAGGGTCCTGGTAAGGTCATGGGTCTTGCACCATACGGTAAGGCTAGTAAGTATTGTGAGAGGTTAAAGTCATTCATTAGGTTTGATGATGGGGATTACCCGTTTAGGTTCTTTGTCCCTGGTAAGTGGAAGATCAAGGGTACTGATGTTGATTATAGACAGCCCTATAAATTCATTGCCAACTCCCTCTATCCTGGTGGTAGGGTTCCTTGGGATGTTCGTGGTGATTTGCATCCTGATGCTGTTGACCTGGCCTGGGCTGTTCAGGCTGTGACTGAGGAAACCATGTTGCATCTTGCCAAGTGGGCTAGGGAGCATACGGGTGAGGATAAGCTTGGTCTTGCTGGTGGTGTTGCCTTGAATGCTAAGGCTAACATGGTTATTCACTACTCCAAGTTGTTCAACGACATCTTCATATTCCCGGCAGCCAATGATGCTGGAACACCAATCGGTGCCGCTGCCTACGTCTACGAGCACGTACTTGGCGGAAAAATGAAGAGGCAGAGGCTCAAGACCGTCTACCTCGGTCCTGAGTACAGCGATGAGGAGGTTAAGAAGGTTGTTGAGAGGGGTGGTTGGAACGCGAGGTACATCGGTGATGATGTTAATGAGGTCGTTGACCTCGTGGTTAAGGGTTTTGTTGTTGCTTGGTATCAGGGTAGGGCTGAGCTTGGTCCAAGAGCCCTTGGTAACAGGTCAATCATTGCTGATCCTAGGAGGAGGGATATGTGGGGTGTTGTGAATAGGATTAAGGGTCGTGAGTGGTGGAGACCACTCGCGCCCTCACTCCTAGAGGAGGATGCTGGCAAGTACTTCATAGAACCAGTCCCTCATCAATTCATGATTTTGATGTACAAGTACAAGCCGGAAATGTGCGAGGTTGTCCCGGCTGTTTGCCACGTAGACCAAACAGCAAGACCACAAACCGTTAGTAAAGATGAGAACAGGACTTGGTATGAGCTCATAAAGGCGTTTAAGGACGTGACGGGTGAAGGCATCATATTGAACACAAGCTTCAACCTAGCAGGAGAACCACTAGTAGAGACCCCAACAGACGCGATCAAGAGCTTCGCCCTCGGCGGCTTCAAAGCAATATACATACAAGGATACCTAATACAAAAATAACCTATGCCTTGCAATTAAACCATTAGCCGGCATTAAATGCCACATAGCCGAACGTAGTCTCCACTCATAATATTAACAAAGACTATCTATTAAGTAATGGTAAGCTAAGCGTGTTGCATTTAGCGAGATTTTAGGCCAATTATTTACTGCATGATTAAGGTGCCATTACATAATAGTTAGTATCTTAATCTTATAATTATTGTCAAAATCTAGTATCTCATGATTGTGATTATTATGTATAGCCTGAATCTTGATGGGTGTTGGTTCGATATATGGCTTGTCACTAAAACAGGCTGGAACTCCCATGCGGTGAAGTTTTTATGTGCATTGAGGAAGGTTTGATTTTGTGGGTGTTAGGATATCCTTCATAACCTTCACCAGGAATTCTGGTCGGAGGTTGGGCTTTTTGCTTGAGAGTGTTAGGGATGTTGTTGATGAAATTATTGTAATTGATGGTTACAGTAGTGATGATACCGTTGAGATAGCGAAAAGTTATGGAGCCAAGGTGTTCCAGAGGAGACCGTGGGGTTATGCTGACCCAGATAGGATGTTTGCATTGAGCAAGGCTAGTTATGACTGGGTCCTTTACCTAGACGATGATGAGATTCTAGGCAGGAGGTTAAAGAGTGAACTCAGGGACCTCGTTGGTAAGGCGGAGGGTGGAGGGATTGCTGCCTTCAGTACTGTGAGGGTAAATTATGACGTGAGGTGTAGACAAATACTATTCGGACGTATCTACCCAGATAGGCAGATTAGGATTTATAGGAAGGATAGGGTATTGTATAGGGGTTTAGTTCATGAACTACCAATAGTTTATGGTAAGGTGCACGAACTCCCAGAGGAATACTACATAATACACTACGTAACTCCCTCAAAGAGTAAGACGTTACTATACGCCTACTTAGAGAGCATAGAGTATTATAAACATCACACACACCCTCTTATCGCAGCCCTATGGAAACTTATGCCGTTATCGTCTTCAATTCTCATCCTTAGCCGCTTAGTGCGAGACCTATTGATTAGGGATAATCCTTACCTTAACCTGTGCACAATACTTAGAACAATAGACACATATACGTATTACGAAATACTCGTCCACACACTAACAAACTTCAGAGGGAAGAGGAGGACTCGTATAAGTAAGCTCATATCACAATACGGATTAATAAAACTACTGGAGCATGAAGTCGAAAACGCCCCATACAAAACACTTTTAAAGAACTAAACCACAACCACCCAATGTATACCATCCGCAGGCTTAAGGTTTTGTTCACGAGTAGGGGTCTCTTCCGTAACTGGCTCCCCGCCGGCATTAGATATTACCTGGCTAAGCGTGGTGTTTTTCATGGTGACTTCATTGGTGTTGTTTGTTTGGATGGTTCTAGGGATTCCATACCAACCCATGCCTACGGTATCCTTGTTAATGATTACTATGACGGCTTCCTGAGAAATTACGACTGTGCAAGCCACACGGCTGTGTACAGCAACACCAAGGTGCCGATTAGCGATGTTAATGATGTTACGAGTCTAGCAATTAAGAATGGTTGGTCGTACAGCATTGAGGGTGGGTATTGGTTCAGGGGCGGCGTGAGGTTTAGGCATACGTATTTGCAAATCCTGGAGGTCTTTGATTTGGGGAATTATGAGGGTGTTGATATTCGTGGGAAGACCGTCGTCGATGTTGGTGCCTTCGTTGGTGATTCAGCAATATACTTCGCCCTCAGGGGTGCTAAGAGAGTTATCGCTGTTGAGCCCTACCCTGGTGCTTATGCTGAGATGCTCGAGAATGTTAGGCTAAATGGTCTCGAGAGTGTGATAACGCCAGTAAACGCTGGTTTGGCAGGTAGGCCGGGCAAAATATGCATTGAGGACGTTAGCACTGACAATATTAAAGTTACATACCATGGGCTTGGTGATTGCCCCAACGCCATCCCAGCAGTAACACTTGGTGAGTTGATCAATGGGTTTGGCATTGATGGCGGTGAGGCGGTTCTCAAGATGGATTGCGAGGGTTGTGAGTATGATGTAATTCTAAATGATTACGAGCATGTGAGGCTGTTTAGGGAGGCTGTTTTTGAGTACCACGTATACGCCATCGGCGTACCGGTTACGAAGCTAATCAACACCTTAAACAGGGACTTCGAGTGCCGAGAGATAAATGGGGAGTACTATAGGAAGCACTTTAGCGATCTAGTGGGTCGGTTAGGCTTGATATACTGCATGAGGAGGTGGTGAGCATGTTGGGTTGGGTTCTCGACATGAGACATGGTCTTGTGAGTTTGTTTAGGGCGATTTAACGCTTAGCGTAATGCTTGTTGAGGCGATGCCTAGGAGTTTGTTTAATTCACTGGTTTTGGGTAGGGTGATGGTTAGGTTGCTCGACGGTTCCAGGGTTTTTGTTAATGATCGGGCGACAATTGACGTTAATTTTTATGATCATTATGTGCGTAGGGAGTATATGAGGCACCCTAATTACGTACCTGGTGGTGGTTGGGTTGTTCTTGATGTGAGTGCTTACGTGGGTATTTATTCGCTGTGGGTCTCTAGGCTTGTTTGTGATGGTTTTGTGATAGCCTTTGAACCAAACCCAATAGCCTATAGGTGGCTAATTAGTAACATCGAGTTGAATGGGGCAACAAACATTAAGGCACTACCCTACGCACTGGGCGATGAGATCACGAGACAAAAACTATATGTTGCGGGTGGAAATATTGAGGCGCCATCGTTAATAATGAACCACATAACCAAAAACCCAATCGGTAGGTATCCAATAGTTGGTGAGTTTGTTGTGCCGGTGGTAACGCTGGACCATGTAATCGATAAGTCTATAGAAATGGTTGGTAGGCCCGTAAGGCATGTTGATTTGGTTAAGGTTGATGTTGAGGGTTATGAGATGAGAGTCCTAAAGGGGGCGATTAGGACTCTGGAGAGAGGTCTCGTTGAGAGGTTCGTCATTGAGGTACACACTGATCAGGTGAGTACGAAGGACGTCATTAAGTACTTGGGCGATTATGGATATAAGTTAGACGCAATAATACACTTTGATCATGTTAAGGATATGGTGTACCTAGGGCTGAGGCGTTGATTAGGTGGTGCATTGCAGTGTTTAGGGCTTGTTTCCCCTTATTGCTTCTTCGAATTTGTCCACCACCCTATCCCACGTCCATTGCCTCGCGGTTTCAACACCTCCCCTGATTAATCTATCCCTCAGGCGGTCATTCCTGAGAATTTCTATGGTGACATTGGCAACAACCTCCGGATTCCTGGCGGTACCACCAGCGAGTTATAGCCGTCAACCACATAGTCCCTAACACCACCGCAGTCAGTCATAACCACAGCAGTGCCTGAGGCCATTGCCTCGAGGAGCGGTAGGCCGAAGCCCTCTTTATATGATGTGAATATGAAGATGTCGGAGCTTGAGTATAGCTTGGCTAGGGTCTCATCATCAACGTTGCTAAATATTGTGTACCTAAACTCGGGCTTTACCTCCTTAAATAGCTTATCGATGGCTCTCCCATCACCAACTAGAATCGCATGTATTGGTTGCTTCTTATTGACTAGGTTTAGGGCCCTTATAGCTACATCACCGCCCTTAAACCTCTGGTCTCTGATTATTGCCATAATGATGGGTTTGCCGTTAGAATCAATAATTCTTGTTCTCCTTGGGGTGGAAGGTGTTTAGGTCAACGCCAACGCCTGTGACCGTTACCCTAGCTTCCTTGTTATAGCTGAGGATTATGTTCCTCGTGTATGTTAAGTTCGCAAGGAAGTGGAATGATAGGCGTAGGGTGGTCTCAAAGAGCCTTAGCCCCATAGACACCATCGGCTTCCTAGACGAGTTCGTGAAAGTCTTGCATGAAGTAGAGGGGTTTACTTACATTGCTTAGCCATACTGAGAGGGCTATTGGGTACCAGGTGGCTATGGCTACGTCAACTCCATGCTCAATTATCGCATCAGCCAATACCTTAATAAGATCAATATGAAGCCCTAGCTTCCTCATTAAGGTTGCAATGCCGAAGTAGTCGGCATTTATGTTCCTAATCTTGGCGTATCTAAGTAGTTTGTATGTTTTAATGCCTAAGCTGAATATTCTTGGCGGATCCACATAGTGTATGGGAACCTTAACCTTAAACCATGATAATCACCAAGTGCGATTATTCTAATGTTGTAACCCCTTTCATGAAGTCTATTGGCAACTTCAAAAATCGCCCTAACACCACCAGATAAACCTGTTCCATACATTGCAAAGGCAATTTTCACAGATATATGGCTTTTAAAATAAAACCGTTAGTAAGGACGAGAATATGACTTAGTATGAACTCATAAGAGTCTTCAAGGATATGACGGGAGAAGGAATTATACTAAACACAAGCTTCAACTTGGCAGGAGAACCACTTGTTGAGACGCCAACAGACGCAATAAAAAGCTACGCACTCGGCGGCCTCAAAGACATGGAGAACAGGATTAAGCATTTAAGGTAAACCTTACTCATAGGGCTTCGTACGGGGCGATTGAGATTAGTTGTGTTGATGGTGAGTTGTACGTAAATGGTGGAAGGTATGGTGAGTATCACGGTGTGTGGGTGTATGATAACTCCTGCAATTGCTATGTTAGGAATAACGTGAGATTTAAACAAATACACTGGGCAATACACCAGGTTTTTGACTGCGGCGAGTACGAACCATCGAATGTTAAGGATAGGGTTGTTGTCGACATCGGCGCCTACGTTGGCGACTCAGCCATATACTTCGCCCTAAAGGGTGCTAGGAAGGTGATTGCGATTGAGCCCTATCCTGGTGCCTTTGCTGAGATGCTCGATAACATTAGGCTAAACAAACTGGAGAACGTGATTATCCCAGTCAATGCTGGCTTGGCTAGCAAGCCTGGCAAGGTATGCGTTAATAATGTCGGTATTGATGCGACCGGTTTCATATACCATGGGCTTGGTGATTGCCCCAACGCCATCCCAGCGGTAACGCTTAGCGAACTAATCAATAGGTTCAGTATTAATGTTGATAACGCAGCGCTCAAGATGGATTGCGAGGGTTGCGAGTTTGACGTGATACTTAGTGATTATGAACACGTTAGGTTATTCAGGGAGTTAATCCTCGAGTACCACTCAAATGCAAATAAATTGCTTAAGGTGCTAAGCAAGGACTATAGATGCGATGTGAGGGGTATCAAGATCCTCGGAATTATGCACTGCACCAGGAAGTAAGCTAATGCCTACAGTGTTTCCATATGTTAAGCGCCACTGGTTGTCTAGTCGCTGAGGTAATGAGAAAATGCGCCGGTGGTACTTGGTTGAGGTATACATTGAATTTTTGTTATTAGGTTTGGGTTTCATGGTTCGGTGTTGGGTAATGCCTAGTCCTTGCTGCTCCATATGAAGTAAAACTTTTGCATATCCCTTATGTACCGCCTAATTGAGGGGATTGGTGCATTGTGTCCGGTGATTTTAGGAAAATGAGTGACCTAGTGAGGTGATAAAATACACCAACATTAACGTTAACTAAGTGTGTATTTGTATAGTGCTAAAACCTTAAGTGCGTATATTGCGTTGTCTAAGCTTGGTTTGATGGTTCCCTTGAACCTAAGCCTGACTTGGTGATCATTGGTATGAAGTCCTCGGGACTTGAACCCTCACTATTTTCAACAAGAGCAACATAAGGAGTGCCTTGGGAGGGGCTTGTTTTGAGGCATTAATAAGGCTGATAAGGAGGGCGGAAATTTCAATAAGGGGCAGGGCTATATGATTGCTATTGAGGACTTAATGCGGGGTCTCTGTCCTGTTCTTCATGAGCGTTGGTGGTGTTCTTGAGGTTGGTGGTGAGTTTGTAAATGGCAGCGTCAAGCCTAGGGAGTACGTAGGTATTGGTGTTGACCTGATGGGCACGTTAATGTTGTATTGCCGGTGGGGTTTGTTGGTTGTTTTGGTTCTGGGTCTTCATGTTGTGGTGTCTATGGAGATTGTCGAGCATGTTCTCGATTGGGGGCTCGTTATTAATGGCATGATTGTTGTGTCTGAGCGTGGTGGTCTCCTCTATTAATCAAGTATTTAAAAGGGAAATCAGGGGATTTGACTCGGGGTATGTCTCAGCAGCCTTAGCAACAGTCTCCAGTGGCTCCAGCAAAGCAATAGTACGTGTTAAATTATGGGGAATTGAGTTTTATCTTTAACGCCTTAGTTCATTAGGCTTGGGAGGGATTTCCGAAGCTTTTGGTGGTGTCTTAATTACATAGTTGGCGTGCTTGGGTGTTGAAGTTCTTGCCGAGCCTGTTGGTTACTGTCCTGACTAGGTAAAGTACGAGTGTGCTGTCCTTGCCGCCGCTCCAGACAACGGGTGGTTTCCTAAACGTCTCCAGGGCTGCCTCGACAACGGTCTCGGCAACCTTAACCTTAAAGCCCAGTGGCATTAGGTCAACCCTACGCCTAGGCATAGCCCTCTCCAGTAGTGCGTTTACGTAATCCTCAGGGCTCAACCCAAGGGAATCAGCCAACTCCAAAACCCTATTGGCAATGGAACCGCTAAGGCATAGTGAATTAGACATTGGGTAGTGAGGTTGCATTTAACATTATTAAGCATTATGGAGTAGGGGGGCGGGCTTGGGTCATGGGTATGGCGTTTCCTACTGCCTTTGTGTGGTTGCTTGTTTGATCAGTGTTTCGTATATTTTTCCTAGTAGGTCGTATAGTGTGTCGATTCTTTTGTTGGTCTCGTCAATCCTCTTGTTTGTTTCCTCTATCCTCTTGTTTAATGTCTCGTAGTTCTTACCCGTTAATTCATAGAGTGCG
>Ga0326758_100345_pt1 | contig 11217 bp, 12 predicted proteins | sample GCRJH_S_FD_207221 | JGI IMG/M metagenome (GOLD analysis project Ga0326758, IMG submission 207221) | Hot spring sediment microbial communities from Geyser Creek Basin, Yellowstone National Park, WY, United States - GCR.JH_S | ecosystem: Environmental > Aquatic > Thermal springs > Near-boiling... | reverse complement strand
TTCCCCGAAAGTCACGAAACCATTTATATCGAAATAGAATTTTAGTATCCTGTCCTTGTATCTAAATTGTATAAATGTATCATTGACAAAAATGATGTCAAGATTATGCAATGTCGAAAAAAACCAAGCGTGCCTTTTCGACTTTATTTCCACTTCCAACCCGTTCCTTAACCTAGCTGTGAAAGGGAACCTGTTTAACGCCGTCCTAAACATGACATTTAACGGTTTATCATATGCAGACATATACGCCTTAAACGTTTTGAAATCCATGACCTATATCTTATATGTGCTGTAATTAAAAATGTGAAAAACAACTGTTTAATATCTTCATTCATTATCACCATGTCTTAATAACAGGGAAAGAGTCGGACTTTAACGTTTTTTCTCTTATTTTGGTCATTTTCTCCCTTATTCTGGTCAATGATTCTATAATATCGTTTGCTAATTCGTCCTCACTCTTTTGCATCAGTTCTTCATAGTTAAAGCTACGGCAATATCCCATCCCATCTGGCAGGGTATGTTGCGGACATTCATATTCTTCTTCATCGTCATATTTCTCATCATCTTCGGTGTAATGTAGTTTGTTTTCATTCAACAATTTGTTATATAACACTACAGCTTCTTGGAATAATTTTGATTCTGCCCCTCTCACATTGTCGTCAAATGAAGAATAGTCTCTCTCGGACTCTGGGATCTCTTTGCTGTAACCCCTAATGAAGTATATCACGTTCTTTGTTATGCTTATATCTTCTTCATCACTTTTTCCTTCTGTAAGAATATATTCTAGGAAAGACGGGACAGGCAAATGTCCCTCGCTCGTCCCAATTAGGGAGTAATAAGATGACAGTCTATCTGCTTCATCTAGTTCTAATGTCACCTGACAGTCATTATCAAATATACAACTGATCTCTGCAATGTCTTTGACCATTGATGGAAAATCTGAAGTTCTGGTCTCTATACTGTTTATTGCCTCACCAATAAAAATGATGGTGTTGTTAATGAGTGCCATAACATGTTGCTTAACCTGGTCAAACGACATAGGATAGAAATACCTTTCATTAATTTGTCTATTAATTATATCTATAACTTTCTCTTTATTGAGATTTTTGAGTTCATTGAAACTTTTCACACCGAAATACCATAGGTAAGTCCTTAGGGACGTTAGAAGCTTATTCTCTTTGTAAACTCCAACATGAATTTCGTCATCATGCCCTTTTATTATAACATATTTGCGATCACTATCATTAATTTCAAAGCTGTCATTAGTACCTTGTTGCCTTATATCAACTCCTAACAGTTGTAGATATTTTCTAAGATTTCTAGACGGGACTATGTGGTAATAGTCACCACTATAATCAGCAGAAAATATATAATAATCTCTAGGCTCGTAAAACAATAGACTTTCTTTCCTAGGATTTATATCGTGTATTGTGAGCATCGGATCAATCCCTAGTATACTAGCGACTTCTAGCAAATGGTTATAATGCACTTTAATGAACCAAAAGTCGCTATGAAGTTCGATAACTACGGGTTTACCAAGCGTCAACAGTTTTTCAATTTCATTAACGGGTATGTCAACTCCCCAATTTTCATCCTTTGGTTTTAACATTATGTTGTTTAGGGTTATTTCATTTTCAATTTCGTTAACCCTTATTACTATTTTATTGATTTTTCCGATAATGGGCATTAGTTTGTTCAATAGCTTTAACATGTTTTCCTTTATTTTACCCTCTAATCCTAACGGTTCTTTGTAGTCATACTCTATGATAAATTCTGGTTTTGACAGAGATAATTTATCTAAGACTTCTCTGGCATCCTGGTCTATGAAGTCCCTAATTTTTCTATAGGTCTCCCAGTCCTTTATACTTAAAACACTAAATTTCTTTGTTTCTTTATTATATAAAATAGAAATCTTGCCTCTGATATCTATTAAAATATTGTTATTCTTAGTAGAAAGGTCTATCTCATCATCATCAGTAGTTAAGTTAAGGTTAATTATTTCGTCTGGCAATGGTTCTAGCTTGAATACAAGGGAGAAACTTAATTCTGAAAACTTTAGTTTATCAATGTTTATATTAAATACTTCAGATAACTTTGACAAAACTTGGTCAGACTTTGAAAAATGGAAAGGTGTTCTAATGTACATGCCACTTGGGTCTATAATAATAGTAAACCATTTGTCCTTGCGATCACACCAGTAATAATAACCAGTGAGATTATATAGATTATATAATACGTCCGTAAATGTACCTTTATGGCATTCTACATTTTCTAAACTTTCTATAAATTTTTTTACTTTTTCTTCTTTTTCCACCATTTTTGATCAAACATATGTATGCCAAAACTGGTATTTAAACCTTTTTCGCTAACCAGTTAGGATGGGTAGAGTGATGGAAAAACAGCTGTTGGAACTGTTTTCTCTCTCATCCCATCTCACAGAGGGAGACTCCCACCCCTTAACCTCTGCCAATTTAAAAATAATCTGACAAGCAAGAACATATCATGGGGAAAAGAATAGTTTCGTTTAGAATAGAACGTAGTGCAATCGAACTGATGGATTCTAAGAATAAGAGCAGATCCTCAGTGGCGAGGGACGCTATAAACTTCCTCATCAGAGAAGGTGTAACAAAGGACGATATACTAATGATAGCCATGTCCATCCCGATAGACGAGAAGAAGCGGACAAGCATGAAAATTGATGAAGAGACGTTAGACAGGCTAAAACGGATTGCGGAAGAGAACGATATTTACGTAAGTGAACTAATAAGGATCGCGATATGGAAACTCCTCCTGAAAGAAGGGGCTGTTAGCCCCGTGAAACCACAATAAACTTTTTTTAAACTCTGCTCAAACATATGTTTAAGTGATGCAAATTGAACCCGTTTGTAGTGTTCTTTATCGCAGTTTTCGTCTTGATACCGTTTCTATTGTTTATCATAGTCCTGGCAAACGACTTTACTGGAATATTTTATAGTATAGATGGGAGTTCGTTTACACCAGTCGCAAATACTGTAAACTATATGCTGTGGGCGTTCGTAATTCTGGCAATAGCTTTAGTTGCCGTCATGATAATATATAGGAAATACACCTAAGCTTTTTCAGGGACAACGGGTTCTACACGTTCCACTATTTAAATACCTATCTGAAGGGAGTATATACTCAGGGATCAAAAATGGTCGACCTAACTGGGAAAGTAACCTTAAAAGTAGTTCTTTATGAAGTTCTGGGAGACGGTGATGTTATTGTGTACAAAGTAGAGAATGATGGCAATTTCAAATTTGAAGATTTCTATATTGCGACATTTGACGACGTGCGTTTTGAAACAGTATGGGGTGTAGGATCCACTATCTTGGAAGCACTTAAGGACGCAGAAAGGAAGTGGGACAGAAAAGAGAGCGTAGATGATAATCCGTTCAGAGAAGCTTTGAAAATGTCAAAAGAGGATATCAAGTAGTAAATACTTCTAGATTTTTTTTAAAAAATTAACTTTCATTTGTTAAAGCTTCTAATTCAGGCAAGTATGTATTCTCTATACTGCGTAACGTTCTGTTAATATATTCTAGCAAGAGACTTAACGTCTGTAATTGGTCTACATCCCATATATCATAAAAGTCTAGGTAATACTGTACTTCTTTACGATAATCTGAGTCAAATGATGAGGTAACTTCAGCTAGCTTTTTAAACCACTTATACAAATCTGCTGAGCTTAATGGCTCTTGATTTTGTAATGCTTGCTTGATCGTATCGGCTAATTCATGTAATACCTCTGCGTAAGCTTTTAGGCGTCTAACTTTAGTTGCATTATCAAGCTCATAATTATTCATTATATTTTTTGCTTGATCTTCTATTACTAAATGCCCAAAATCATAAGCGAGTTCTTCAGACCACCAATCTTTCCATAATTTCTCGTACTCTTTTTTCACCTCGTCCCAGAACATGTCCGAATTTTCAATCGCTTTATCGAGATCTTCGGCTTCTTTCCCATTAAGATATGCGTCTATGAACACGTCTAATTGGTCTGGGCTGTGGTCTGCCAAACATTCAAGTGTGTCGCCTCTGTTATTTCTACAGTAATCCACTACTCTGTCGATCACAATTTCGGCTACTTCACGTGGCTCCACTTTTATCCCCAATACAAAATTCCTAAGTCGGGAATATAAGTCTTTCTCAAACAGCTGTTTTAGATCAAATGAAGCCCAGAGCCCTATCAGATTTTTATGCACTCTGTGTACTTTAATATTAGGGTTGGTCATGTTAGTCGAGGACAGAATTTATCGTTTAATTAAACTTCTGCTTTATACCGCTAGGGAAGAGAATGCAAAGGTCACTCCGACCAAACTGCAGAAGATTTTCTTTTTACTTGAGAAGGAGAAGGGAATTAATCTAGGACTGGATTTTAAACCCTGGTTCTTCGGTGCTTATTCGTCAAAACTACAGGATTATGTCCATAAACTAATCGCAATAGGAGAGGTCGATGTTGAAGAGGAGAAGGAAGTAAGAGATCCGTTGAGCGGAGCAATAATAGGATATGTAAGGAATTACGTTTTAAAGAGTGACTTTAAGCCTGAGGAACAAGATAGGGAAATTGAGGCGTTTTTCAAGGAATGGGTTAGGAAAGGTAAAGACGAGATCATGAACTACGTGTACAAGAAATATCCAGAATATTTTGAATATTCCAAGATTAGAGACAGCATTTTTAGCAAGTTGCAAAAATGAGGTAGACTTTTGTTATCCTCTTATTTATCCTTATTTCTGCCTAACCAGTTGGGCATAACCGTCCTTATTCAGCATCCTCAGACGAGAAACCGCGAAGCGAAAAGCTTATTAATTCGTCAAACAGATGTTTTAGATGAAGCAAAATGGCAGTTGCAGTAGCCCTTCCGTCAACAAAAACAAGTGGCAAAAAGACAAAAATCCATGATCCAGGAACAATATCATGGTTTGCAAAGGTAACGTTCGGATCAAGCGATTTTGACGTACCAACAATAGCAATAGCTCTATTAATCGTCGGTGTAGTAATAGGACTATCTGGTCTCATTCTATCCATCTTCGCTTCAGCTACTGCATCAGCAATAAGTAATCCGTCACCAGGAACATTATCGTACAATCTAACGCATCCGCTAGTAAACGGTATGATAGCGTTCTTCGGCTTCTACCCAACGCTATATGTGCTATTAGGTGTCACAGGAATAGTTTTGATCGCGGCCGGAATAATATCCATAATTATGCAAAAATTCAAAACTTAAAACTCTAAGTCAAACATATATTTTTTCTGCAAATTCCCTTTCTTCTCCTTTTTAATACTTTTCTGCTTAAGATATTAACATGGCACTAAAAACACCAACTTCAAACATAACAATAACAAACACTGTAGTCCCGCCCCACCATACAGTTCAGCAACAAGTTTCAGCTTTTTCGATATTTCAGACGCTATTATCCCCACCAATTGTCTATATTTTCATCGCCCTAGGTATACTAATTGTAGTATTCGTTGTCGTACTTGCAACGTTCAGAAGGTCGTATATGAAAGACCCGATAAGAAACGGGCTAATAAGGCAAATCCGTCGTTCTAAGAACAGTGACGTTGTTGTCGTGAACGTTGATATAGCTACCAGGTCTGCCCAGCTATACATCGGTGAAAAGTTATCTCCGTCACTATATACAGTCCACGACCCAGTTACAGGCGAGGAGCTAATAATTCCAGTCACCTCCGAGTCCATGGTAGGGATGATACAGTATGGCAGGATACACAGACCGTTGTTAATCACAGTAAGAAAAAACAACTCAATGCCGTTTGCGATAAGGTTAGAGACGTTAGAGACATCAATACCTGTGTCTGAATACGATACAGCGGAACCAGAACTGTTAGCACAGTTAGCGAAGGTCAAAAAGATGATCACTGGTGCTATAACGTTGTCTCCTACCACAAAGCTCGCTATTGCCGTTGACCCTAAGTTATTACTTAGCCGTAGGCTATCGCAAGAACTGGAAATACTGAGTACGATACCTACGACTGTTAAGGAGATGAACACGAACTTAGTGAAGTTGTTGAAGTTGCAGAACGAGAGCAAGCGTATACAGTCAATGGGCAGGATAATGCTATACTTCGTAATCGGTATGATGGCTATGATGTTCTTGGCTGTATTGTTCGGTCTCCATATAATTTAACCTATTTTTTTCCGTCTTCGTTTCTGCAGTCCATGAGGGCAAGGGGTCGGCAAACAAATTTTTTAATAACTACAAGCAAACATATGTTTGAGTGGTGTGAAAAATGAGTAGCAACAACACTTCACAACTGGTTCCGTTAGATCAATATCTCCTCGATGTTTTTTCCAAGTACGTTTCAACTAAAGATTTTATATTTAACCCTAAGAGTACAAAGAATTACGACGGATCGTTAACCCTAGTTGACTATAAGCCTATGGCGACATTTAGTTTTGACAACTCACAGGGATACATGCCATTTATACTTGGGCTAAGCATTGTATTTAACGAACTCTCCATCAAAAATCCAGAAGACATAGAAGTGAAATACGGCGAAAAGGATAAAGAAAAGACTATACACCTCAATTTAGGTAATGTCGACAAATTAATCCATGCATATGGTTTTTCGTATTATGAGAATACTCTCAAAGCTAGTGTAATACAGGGTACTACAACTAAAGATTTTGATTTTGATGTGATCGTGTTAAGTTCGAGGTTTCCGTTGTCTGGTAAGAACATTGAAGAAGATAAGAAATCAGCTGAGGCAAAAATAAAAACATTGATTCAAATGTTAGAATCCGCTAATCCTACAATCCGAGAAAATTTCTATATCACGTATACGATCCACACTTCTCGTTATACTAGCAAATACTTGTATCCATATATTTTCCTCATCCCCAAAGGGATTGTAAACGATATTTCCGATTTCTTGATATCTCAATATCAACAAATTTATGGCAACGTTACCGTACCACCAACAGAATTCACACCTAATGAAAACATACAGTCCCTTGAGTTGCAGAAATTCCTTGAGAAGTTACCGCTAGATCGCATTGCCAAAGCGGTCATAGGTACATACGGCTCTGCTCCTGCTGTACTTCTGCCAGAAGGTGACTATTCACAATATCTCACGGGCAACGAGCGTGTGGTCAACTTAGGGAAAAACGTTGTAATAGTTTTCGGCAACCCTCAGCAAGCCCCCGCTCCTCAGGCTCAGGAACAGCAGAACATCGGCACCCCCCAACAAAATAATCCCCAACAAGTCCCCGCTCCTCAGGCTACTCTTCAACAACAGACTCTCGCTCTTGAACAACAGAACGTGAACGTAGAACAGAATGCGGTAGGAGAAAATAGAAATACAAAGCAAAAGAAATTAGAATTAGAACAAATACTTAACATAGACCTTGCCCCCTACATTCCCGATTGGCTAAGACCATACTTAAACAAATACGGCATAAAGCAGGGGGAATCCCTAAGCAGAAAGGAGCGTGAAGAATTCGCTGAAAAGGTCTGGAACGAGTTACAAAAGAACTGGAACAAGATCTTGGAATTATTAGATGCCGACAACGCCAGCATTCTCCCTACTACCGTCCTGGCGTTAGTTACAAAATTCCCGTCTGAATACAAGGCTTCAAGCAAAAAAGTTACATACCAGTCTGGAAATGTAATAGAGGAAACTACAAGAAGTATGCTATCTAATGTATTCGCAGAACTCAGGCAGAATTACCTTATACCGTTATTAGACTCCTTCGCTCCAGATCAAGTACTGGACTTAAGAGTCATCAGACCTCTTACCGCGGACGAGTTCGATAAGTATAAAGACGAACTGAGTAACATAGTGAAATTATACAGAGATGCATATTTGATCTTCTCGTTCACAAACTTATTCAAAGATAAGAGTTACGGTGTGATAGAAAATATACAGAACCTTAAGCAAGCCGACCCTCAGAAGCTTAAATACCTTCAAGACCTTGTGAACGCTTTTACAGAGCTACAGACTAAAGGTCTCTCGTTACCCTTAATTGTAGATAAAAATAATACACTGTTGGTAGGGTCGGTTAACGACTTATTGCCAAACCGCAAATATAATATATTAAGGTTAAATGACTTCGACCTCAATCAAACTAGTGAAGAGAAATTGAAAGAATATAAATCGCTTTTAAATTTTGCAAAGAATGCCTTTGACGACCAGTACGGTGTGTTGATCGTTAAAACTACTATAAGCCCATCGACCCTCGACATGCAAGTGTTCAAAACCATAGTCAAACTACTAGGAATATGTTCGGAAGAGGACGAAATCTGTTTGTACAAGGCGAGGCAGGAGTTATCTGCATTCCCCGAGTCACTTAAGGACAAGTTCATAGAGAATGTAGCGAAGGAAACTGGAAGGAACCCGAAGTACAGAATACAATTAATTAATCTGTTCGCGACATTGTTCGCACTTGTTAACTATTACGAATTTCTGGACGAGTTGAAGAAAGAAGAATTGATGAACTACGGTATCATGAAATTAAGGCAAAGCGAAGAGGAAAAAGCTAATAAGATACTCGAAATGGTGAAGCAAGGCTTAAAGATTTCATGAATTTTTTTAAACCATTACTCAAACATATGTTTTAGGTGGAAAAATGAGTTGGGCAAATTGGATTGAATCTGAGTTCAGTGACCTGCACCCAGAGAAATATGCAAGAGATGCACTACATAACTTCCTATTATTCGAAAAAGGTAAAATAGATTATCCAGAAGTGACGCTAAAACTCGCAGGGGACGAAGCGTGGTCTGACGCCTTCCCACCCCTAAGGAAAGCGATACATGACTTAGTACTCCTAATAAAACGCGTAGTAAAAGAGAACGGCATACCAGACGGCACACCCGTACCAAGCTACGTTAGGAGAGAAATACTTAAGGAGGCTAAGAAACGCGGGATATTGCAGATGTTAGAAGAGTGGGCTAACGGCTATGAAGAATCCCAAATTTTGAACGAACTGGGTGATTAAGAAATGGGTTTTTTTCTGATCTTGCCACAGCAATACGTTCATCTATTACTTTCATAATTATTGCTATGTTTATCATAGTATTCATTATAGTCTTCGGTCTTCTCGTGTACTTTTTCAATATCTTCAACTCTGCACAGTCTCAGATACCTAAAACCGTTCAGCCTACGAATAATATTTCACATATAGTCTCCACAGATATACATAATGCGTACACGAGTTTCGTCCCGTACGTAGACTACTGGATGTATGCACTTGGGATAGGCATAGTTGTAGCCCTTATTTTTATTATAGCAACATCGATAAGGGAAGAGGGTGAGTATTAATGGAATTGAAGCCGTCAATAACCACGGCAGTAATATTTTTTGCGTTAGCTGTAATGTTAGTAGTCGTAGCTTTCCCGTTCTTTAACCTTATAAGTAAACAAGCCCTCGTGATCTCTAACTCTTCTGTACTATATACAAATAGCACAAAAGAAGTAGTACAGATGGATAATTCTACATTTGCCGTGAACCAACCGCAGTATTATTCCCAACAGTACGACGTACTGTTAATGTTATACAGCATTCTTGCGTACCCGTTTTTTGATATAGTAGTGTTTGCAATGATCGTTGGTCTGGCGTTTATCTATTGGTTTTTAAGGGAAAGGTAGTAGAGCGGGAGGAGGGAAAAGCCTAACAATTTTTTTAAACAGCTGTTTGAGATATATATACAATGAGTGCTAATCCTATCACACAGATAAACCAGCTACTCTCTGAGGGCAATTACCAGCAGGCTCTACAGCTAGCACAACAATACGGTTTAACCCAAACCGCACAAATAATTCAAGCATTAATATATATACAACAAGCAATTGATGACGCAGAGAACGGTAACATCGACCAAGCGCTAACCGACTTGCAGAACGCACAAAAGCTAGATCCGAACCTTAACTTACAGCCCTATTTCGCTTACCTCAATGTTATCCAGCTTTTCGATTCTGCAAACGAGGCATTGAAGAACGACGATTATAACACCGCTTTGAACGACCTTCAGCAGGCTCTTCAAATAGCCCAGCAGTATCCGAATGTGATCAACATAACAGAAATACAGCAACAGATACAGACAGTCCAAGCCTTGCAACAGATAAATCAGTACATCAATGATGCTAACAGTGAACTGGAAAAAGCAAACTTCGCACAAGCTTATCAGTACCTTCAGCAAGCCCTGCAATTAGCACAACAGTATAATATCAGCAACAAAAGGCTCGAAAACGTAACAACAGCTGTTTCTTACTTAGCTCAGATACCTCCGTTCCCGCAACCCCCAAAAGGAGAAATAACACTACAAGAGTTGCAACAGTATCTGCAAGAATTAGAATCGTACTACGCCACAGCTTCGCAATACGCTACACAAGCGTCAAGATATTACAGCGGTTTTTCAGTCCTTGCAAACGATTATGAACAGTCTCAGCAAGTAGCTTCCCAGCTTCTGGGTGTAGTCAATCTACTAGTTAACGCACAGAACACTGCAGAACAGAACAGTACTTCGGTGTCTGCAATACAGAGTGCGATAAACCTTATACAACAGGCACAGAATCAATTGCAGAATATCGACGCTAACGGCACACCGTTGGAAGGTTTAGCGAGTTCGTTAGCCGAAACTGTCCAGGAAATGTATACCAAATACAGTGCTTATCTGCAAGTACTTGAAGATATACAACAAGCACAGCAGGAAGCAGGAAATGGGAATTACTCTGAAGCCGTCCAATACTTGCAACAGGCTTCGCAAATAGCACAACAGAACGATTTTAACATAAATTTGAATAACTATATTCAAGGTTTTACGATTTTAGAAGGCTTACAGCCATTACCACAGCCACCTTCAACACAAACGTTCCTATCTCTTTCTGAATATTTCAACAAAGTGTACAAAGTCCTTCAGCAGAACTATCAAGTTTTGGAAAAGGCTTCTAAGTATCTTCAAATAAATTTGCAGTCAGTCCAAGGTGATATCCAGGACGCAAAGAACATATCGCAAGCCATGCAGTTATTAGCAGAAGCTCAGTTTTTACTTTCTCCATCACCGTCCAACACCGTCAGTAATATCGTCAGCAAAATCCAGCAATGGCGTGGGCAATCATCAAACAGTACGTCATCGTCCAACAACACCATCAGTATAATTCTGGCGAATAAGGACACGATCCTAAACGATATTTCGCAAGCCCTGCAGTTGTTGAGTGAGAGTGAGAGCTACGATATGG
>Ga0326758_100342_pt1 | contig 11384 bp, 11 predicted proteins | sample GCRJH_S_FD_207221 | JGI IMG/M metagenome (GOLD analysis project Ga0326758, IMG submission 207221) | Hot spring sediment microbial communities from Geyser Creek Basin, Yellowstone National Park, WY, United States - GCR.JH_S | ecosystem: Environmental > Aquatic > Thermal springs > Near-boiling... | reverse complement strand
GTGGTGGCGTGAATGGATTATTCACAGCCTTGGACCTCTCCCTAAGGGGATTTAAGGTACTTCTCCTTGAAAGGGGCTCCGTAGGTAGTGGCACAAGTGGTAGAATGCATGGTCTTCTACATAGTGGTGCTAGGTATGTTGTAACTGATCCAAGGGCTGCCGTGGAGTGCATCGAGGAGAATAGGATTATGGCTAGGATCGCCCCACACGCCATTGAGGATACCACCTACTCGCCTCCCTAGCCGAGTTAACAATGTCCCTAATGCACTTAACAGCCTCATTCTTAACAACACCCCACCTCGCTAGCAACCGACTAAGTGACCTACCAGTCAACGCCTCAATGTCAGCACTGACAATCTTCACCAACACACCACCGAGAAGCGCGTCGGCAATCGCACTAACGACTTCACGAACAACATCAGGCGCCGCATCCCTCAAATCAAGCAACCCACCCAAACAAAGCCTATCAGGGCTAAGCCTTTGAACAGCCTCCCTAGCTCTCTCCAAACCCTCGGTAGGGCTTTGCTGATTAGTCACTCAATTATTGATGGTTTTTAGTAGTTAAAAGGGTGTTGGTGTGAATGCCTAAATACCCCCGTTGTCTTTGTTACTAATGCTTGCGAGGATCATCAATTGGAGCACCGGTGTTAAGGGTGAGGCTATGGCAATACACTTCCCATGCGCCCGGAGGTTGCAGTTCGTGGATTTGGGCTGTTGGTTCTTCTGTAAACACTGTGCCTATAGATGTGCATATGCATATGATACTATTCACAATGACCTCCATAGGTTATGCAATAGCTCCACTTTAGATACCCTCGACCTCGTCCTAACACATCTACACGCAGATCATTGCAGCCTAGCTCCACTAATCCCATACTGCTGTAACAGTAGTAAAATTAATGCGGTAAACATTTACATCCCAGGGATACCGCATAAGCTATCTGAGGTAAGGGATGTAACGTTAAAACTCTTGGTTCTCGAGGATATAGCCCTAAAGACTATAGCGAGGAGTGTGGGCGAGGCCTTGGAGCCAATTATAGAGTGGTTAAAATTAGCTCATGTAATGAGTAAGGTCATAATGCTTTACCGTGGAAATACTGTGGACATTAATGGGGGTATGTACATAAGGGTTGTTTGGCCACCAGAGGAATTCCCATTAGAGAAATTGGGGAGGAAAATTGAGGAAGAGATAATCGAAATCGTTGAGTTACTTAAGAAAGCGTGTGACCTCGCTAAGGAACAGGAGCTGTTTAAGGAACTATGCAAAGACGTTGAAAGTATCGAGAAAATCGTGGAAAGACTGAGTAATAATCTCGAGGAATTACATAAGAATAAGGAGAAAGAGAAGGGGTACGTGACGGTACCTCCTGATAGTGATCTAGCGAAGTATTTGCTTCCAACTATTATTTACCCACCGCTATTAGATGTTTACCATTATTACTCGGAGTTAGAGTTAATAATGACGGCTCTGTTCAGGATTAGTAATGCATTGAATGACTTCAGCCTAATCCTCGAATACTACTACATCAATGAACCAATAATTGTGATACCAGGTGATGACTCTGATGATGTGTTGAACTACGTTGGAGATCTTGAGAAAAAGATCGTAAATATTGTAGGTATTAATGTTAATGTTAGAGACGTTGTTTTCCTAAGGGGTGCACACCACGGAACCCACTACGGCAAGTACCTTAGTTTATTTAATCCAAGCATTACGTGGCTATCCGAGTACGAACCTAACTGTAATAGTAAGAGTACATTTCAGTACAGACATGAGTACTGGGGCAATGTGAGTGCGTTCCCAAACCTACTACTTTCATGAAAATGATAGTGATAGAGATAAGTACCTTCCAGGATGCCTTGCAAAGGAGTAATCACGTTAGTAATACTCATACCAATACTTGCCTTTTAAACCGTATTTACTTAAAAGCGCCTCAAATAGGTTCCCTAACCACTTATCCATTTCCCTACTAATGGCTAACTCTTCGCCTAGTAGCTCTTTAAGTTTCGCAATGTTTGAGCATCCTCTTATGTGCAGCATTTCACCGAATACTTGGTCCATGCCAATACTTGCCAACTCCTTCATTAACGCGTCTAAATTAGCCCTGACATCAGGGCGTTGCTTAACCTGTGGTAGGATTGGGGCTATGATGGCGCCAACCCTAAGCTCCAACTCCTTCGCTTTCCTAAGCATTGCGAGCCTAGCCCTGGCTGGCGGCACGTGTGGCTCGATAATCCTTCTCAATTCCTCATTAATCGTGGCAATCGAGACTTGAAAGATGACTTGATCCCTGTACTTAGCTAGGAGTGGGAGTACCCGCAGGGCATTTAAGCTTCTCGTCTGTATTAGAAAATGTACACCATGTCTTAAGCCAGTCTCTAGGATAGCTTGGGCGTATGGCAAGAGTTGTGATAGGAATGGGTCGTGGGTCGAGCTCATTAGAACCAGCTCTCCATGCCACTTCCACCATGGTGTCTCGGCTAGTGCCTTCTTGAATGAGTAGGGTTCGGGGATTAGTAGATACGTGCCCCACTCCCTATTAACAACTGGATATTTATTAATGAAGAACCTCTTGTGTATAACGTCGACATAGCAGAATGGGCAGGCGTGTGTACAACCGATGGCGAAGTTCGCAACCCAACCCGTGCTTAATTCTTTCCCAACCCCACCCCGACTCACGTCAGTTAATCTTGAAGACTTAATAAGCGGTGCTTTTATCTCGTATTTACCAAAACAACATTATTAAGGCTAAGCCGAATCCCCACTACGGATCGCCAATATTTTCATCGTATGAATAATATAAAACATTCGCTTACAATAATGCAAACAGACTATATAGAAATTTTTAGAGAACCCTACTCGTTATATAGGGTTTCTGTTAGTGTTTATTGTGAGCACCATGGTGTTAATACTTTTAATACTTCCATCAGCACGTCCTCATTAATACCCCATCTCTGGCGCTCTCTCATGAGCTCTGTCCTGATTTCTTCGAGGCTTAGCTTCGTCTCTCTGCACATCTTGCATGCTCTCTTAACAAGATCTATGTATGCCATTCTCATGGGTCCTGAGCCACGTGAAGTGGCCGATTTCCACGAGCAACCTACAAGTGACCCTTATTAAGGAGTAACTATCACAACAAATCTATAATAAATCTTTATAACTAAAAATGATACAAAAATAATATTAATTTAATTTAAAATTATATATCATTATAAATCATTTAAATTACTGCGGTAGCGACTAATGCAGCTATTATACCTCCTACAATTGGTCCGAATATTGGTACTATGAGTCCATATGTCCAATCTGAGCTCTCCCTCCGAAATAGTATTGCGTGGGCTATCCTGGGACCTAAATCCCTTGCAGGATTTATGGCGTAGCCTGTGGGACCACCTAAACTAAGGCCTATACCCCAGACTAAGAATGCAACAGTTACTGCTGCGGGTGCAATCTTAATTATTGCTGGCGGTACGGTCAAGCCATAAACACCCATTACTAAAGCGAACGTACCTATCACCTCAGTAACAAAATTAAGCGGTAAATTCCTTATATTAGGAACTGTAGAGAAGACAGCAAGTTTTGTAATGGGATCTTGGGTTGCTTTAAAATGATCCCTATATGCGGCATATACCAGAAGGGCACCAACAAATGCTCCGGCTATCTCTGCCCCTATAAAACCAGGAACCATGCTCCAAGGCAATTTTCCATCTATAGCAAGAGCTATGGCTACGGCTGGGTTTATAGCTGCCCAGGGGCTTCCAAATAAAATTGCAGTAGCTATACCGACCATTACTCCAAAAGCCCAACCCGCCGTTATGACTATCCAACCACTAGCACTACCGCCACCACTAAGCACATTACCCTTAGTCTTACTTAAGATAGCGTTAGCAACAACGCCGTCACCAAAGATTATTAGGAACATTGTCCCTATAAACTCACCTAGATAGGGATTACTAATCATTTAGGTCATTGTACTATACTTAATACCTTTTTAAGTTTTACGCTTGTTACTAATAAAATACTCAATAAAATAAAGTTAAGAATTCTTATGAAATAGCAAGACTTAAATACATCCGTTAAAAAAGGCTGGGCATCATGAAGTTGCTTAAGTTTAGGTTAATAAATAAGGCTGGATTACATGCACGTCCAGCTGCATTTTTAGTTCAAGAAGCTAAGAAGTTTAGTTCACAAATAATCATTAGGAAGGGCGATAAATCAGCCAATGCAAAAAATGTACTACAAGTACTTTCATTAGGTGCAGATGTAGGGGATGAAATAGAAGTAATAATCACAGGTAATGATGAGAATGAGGCGGCTCAAGCTATACAAAAATTATTAACGGAAACACTTCCAAGCATGGATACTGAGGTGAGGTAACAGATGATCATTCTCGCGAAAGGTATACCAATAAATTCCGGAATTGCCATTGGTACTGTAAAAATATGGGAAAGAGATGACATACTAACTTCTGTTCAAGAATGTAAAACAAATAATATAAATAATGAAATAAATATTATAAATAACGCCCTTAACTCTTTGAAAAATAAAATAAATATCCTCTTAAGGAATTTAAATAATAAAGAGATAGCTGATATATTAAATGCTCATCTACAAATTGCACAATCGATAGTTGAGGAGGCTATAAATGAAATAACAGACAACAATGATTGTGCAACTTCAGCAATTAAACACGTTACAATAAAATATATTCATGAACTTCAGGAAAGTGGAAGCGAATTAATAGGCATGAGAATTGATGATATAATTGATGTTTCATCTCAGTTAATAAGTTTAATTCTTAATAAGCAATTGTTATATGATTTATATATTACTGAAGATAAAAAAATAATATTAATTACAAATTATATTATGCCCTCTGAAGTCATACTTTTAAGGAATGTTCTTAAAGGCTTAGTAACCGAACATGGTGGTGCAACTTCCCATTCCGCAATATTAGCCCGTTCATTAAATGTACCATATATTATAGTTCCAGTAAATACCATTAAAGCAATAGCTAAATTAATTACTGATAAGATTCTTATTATAGATGGTTTTAAAGGATTATTGATTCTTCCTGAGGAAAAAGATTCATCATCTTTAACAAGGATTATTAATTCTATTGATACATTAAATGCCCAATTCTATGATGAAAGAACGAATCCAGCAGTGACAATTGATGGTAAATATGTAAATATACTGGCCAATGTAGGTAATATTGAAGATGCAAGGCTAGTTCTTGAATATGGCGGTGAGGGTATTGGTTTATTAAGATTAGAATTCATGTATATGAATAGAAAATCCCCGCCTAATGAGGAGGAACTATTTAATACACTAATGAGAATGTCGAAAGTTATCAATGGTAACGAAATTATAGTTAGAGCATTAGATGCTGGAGGCGATAAACCAATACCTTATTTAAACATTACTAAGGAGAATAATCCATTTTTAGGGCTAAGAGGCATTCGGCTATTATTAAGGGAGCATCAAGAAATTTTAATTGATGAGATAAAAGCAGTGCTTAAAGCATCAGCTTTCGGTAAATTTGGTTTTATGATACCTATGGTATCATCAGTTAATGAAATAATTGAAACTAAGAAAATAATGAGGGAAATAATTGAGGAATTCGATAGAAATAATATTAAATATGGTAAGATATTGTTTGGTATTATGGTTGAGGTGCCAAGTATTGCCTTGATCATTGATAAGGTAGTTAATCATATTGATTTTATAAGTTTAGGAACTAACGACTTGACTCAGTACATTATGGCTGCGGATAGAAGCAATGAGAAAGTTCAATATCTGTATGATGAACTTAATCCATCAGTGTTAAGGTTAATATATAATACTGTTAATGTTGCAAAGCAGCATGGAGTTAGGGTGGATGTCTGTGGTGAAATTGCAGGTAATGAAATTGCGTTACCTATATTACTATCCTTTAATGTCGATGCTTTAAGTATGAATCCTGTTTCTATTCCTAAGGTTAAATACATCATTAGAAGATTAAGAATTAACGATATTAAGAGTCATATTATTAAATTACTTGAGAACTTTAATGACGAGAATGATATAAAGAATTTCTCAATAACTACGTTAATTAAAGCAATACCTCAATTTAATGATCTCATGATAATTTATGGAAATTACGAGCATCCTCAGCAGCCTTAAGTATTTCATCAATAGAAGATCCAGAACTGGCCTCTACGGCTATTGCATACGCACCTTCAACTAAAGGTGCATCTATTAAGTATATCTTCTTTTTAATATTATCAGGTAAAATATTAATAACATACTTGACTGATAATACTGTGCTGCCAAAATCACAGATTATAAATATGGCATCTTCATTGAATAAATCCATAATTGCATCCCTTATTTTATTAGGATTTGAACCAAGGGTTTCGCCAGCGTCTCCCGTACCTCCAACTGCTACTATTTTAATGTTTTTAGCTATTTGATCAAGTATTTCCTTTAGGCCTTCTGCTAATTTTCTGCTATGCGAAACTATAACTATACCCACCATAACTTTACCCTCTCTCTTTAGCTTTAGCTTGAATTATATCATAAAATGCCTTTAATATTAGATACATACTAGTAGCACCAGGATCTTGATGGCCTACGCTTCTTTCACCTAGGTAGCTAGCTCTTCCTTTCTTTGCTACCATATTTACAGTTGCTAACATACCCTTTTCAGCGGCTTTTAATGCCTCATCAAAGGCTACATTTATATCATTATTATTAGCTGATAATTTCTTTAGCTCTTCAATAAATGGGTACAATGTATCTACCATTGTTTTTTCACCAGGCTGAGTTCCACCGCCAATATCCTGTATTCCCTTAAGACCTTGCTCAAACATCACAACCAATGTCTTTAAGTCTACGCTTCTTTTTCCTGAGGACGCAGTAGCCATATTCATGAAGAACATACCATAAAGAGGACCTGCTGCACCACCAACCGTTTCTATCATTGCATTAGCCACAGTAGTCAGAATGGAACCTATATCTGAATTTTCAATATTAATACTCTTTAATCTATTTACAGCCAAATTAAATCCCCTTTCCATATTTATACCATGATCAGCATCACCTATTGCAGCATCTAGATTTGTCAAGTAATCTTTATTCTGAGCTATAAGATCATAGGCATGTAATATAATGTTATAAATATCATATGTATTTAACTCTGCAACCATTACTATCACCCACCTATATACTTGCCTATGTAACAACAGGTAATGGTATTGGACCTATGGTTCTAATGGCAATCGTATAGGCAGGTGCCATAAGTAATCTCTTTAATTCCTCATCAAGTCTTAAAATGGCTACTCTTCCGCCTTGCATTTCCAGTGATGTCATGAACTCACCAATCCAGTTACCAAATACTTTAAGGCCTAAACTTTCTACATACTTACGAACATCCCTATAAAATACGAATTTTTCCATATAAGGAGTCCCCCCTGTACCTTGCACCACAAGGAATATCTCGTCACCCTTTTGAAGTTTCAAGTCATCCACTATTTTATCAACCATTATTTTCGCTAATTCACTTGATGTCATGTATTTCATTCTCTGAACTCCAGGTTCACCATGTATTCCTATCCCAAATTCTATTTCGTCAGGGCCTAGTTCAAATGTAGGCTTTCCAGCGGCAGGAACACTACATGGAGTTAATGCTACGCCAATATCCCTTCCGTTATCAATAACTTTTTGTGCAACACGCTTAACTTCAGGAAGAGTCCATCCTTCCTCGGCTGCAGCACCTGCAATTTTATGAACAAGTACGGTTATCGTTGTTCCACGTCTCTTACTTTTTTCTGCTATTGAAACATCGTCATTCACTATGACATAATCGACCTTTATGCCTTGAGCTTGAGCCATCTTAGCAGCGGCTGTGAAGTTCATCACATCACCTGAATAATTCTTAATTATTATTAAAACCCCCGCATCTGTAGCAACCTCCTTTATTGCTGCAAATATTTGAGGAATTGTCGGAGATGTAAATACAGCTCCTGCAGCTGCGGCATCAAGCATGCCATATCCTACATATCCAGCATGGGCAGGTTCATGCCCACTTCCACCACCAGTAACTAATGCGACCTTGCTGCCAGGTTTCTTATATGCCCTATACACATTATTCCATTGCGGGTCAAGACGTATTATCTCAGGAAAAGCCATTGCCATTCCTTCTAACATTTCACGGACCTCATCACCCGGTTTATTTATGAGTTTTTTAAGTACCATCAAACTCTGGCATTTAGTTTAATATTTTTAAATTTTTCCTGTCAGATTTATGATATTTAGCTTCAAAGGGGCAATCTTTATAAAAGTATCCTAATTATCTATACCTTCAGTATGGCTCTACAGAAAAAGTATGTTCTGGCTATAGACCAGGGAACCACGGGTACCCGTGCGATGATATTCACAAAGGAGGGGCTTCCTATACCTGGCGGCTGGGCTTACTCTGAACATACACAAATCTATCCTAGGCCTGGTTGGGTTGAACATAATCCGCTAGAGATCTGGGAGAAAACAATGTTAGTCATTAAGGAGGTTATTGAGAAGACTAAGGTGGATCCTAGGGAGATTGCTGCAATTGGTGTTACTAACCAGAGGGAGACGACTATTATTTGGGATCCAAGGACTGGGCAGCCCGTTTACAACGCAATTGTTTGGCAAGATAGAAGGACAGCGCCACAAATCGATTACCTAAGGGCTCATTATATGGATACCATAAAAACCAAAACTGGGTTGGTACCTGACCCCTACTTCTCAGGGACTAAGATTTGGTGGCTACTTGATAATGTACCAGGACTTAGAGATAAAGCTGCCAAAGGTGAGGTTATTTTTGGTACGATTGATACTTGGTTGATTTGGAATTTAACGAGGGGTAGTAAGGATGTACTTACACCAGAGAGGGGTGGTGCCCACGTTACTGATTATAGCAATGCATCAAGAACCATGATATTCAATATACAAAGGCTTGATTGGGATGATGAGCTGTTAGAAATAGAGGGTAGGATACCCAGGGATATCTTACCTCTACCTAGACCATCGAGTGATAAGAAATATTACGGCTATACAGGGCCTGACATATCAAGTAAATTATTCAACGGTGTTTCAATACCAGTCTGTGGTGATGCTGGTGATCAACAGGCAGCCTTATTTGGGCAAGCTGGCTTTGACGTTGGTGAGGTTAAATCAACATACGGCACCGGCAACTTCATACTTCTAAACATTGGTAAGAATATTACGTATTCGAAGAGTGGTTTACTGACCACCGTCTATTATGCTACGGAGGAGAAATCAGCCTACTATGCGCTTGAGGGTAGCGTATTCATAACGGGCGCTGCTGTTCAATGGCTTAGGGATGGGCTTAAGATAATAGAGGTGTCTGATGAGGTTGAGCCACTGGCCGCATCGGCAGAGGACACTGGGGGTGTTTATTTTGTCCCAGCTTTCGTGGGCTTGGGAGCGCCTTACTGGGATCAGTATGCGAGGGGCTTAATAATTGGTATTACCAGGGGTACCACGAGGAGGCACATAGCTAGGGCTGTCCTGGAGTCAATAGCGTACTTAACGAGGGATGTTCTTGAGGCGATGATCAGTGATACGGGGTTGAGAATACCGAGGATTAAGGTTGATGGCGGTGCAGCAAAGGACAACTTCCTAATGCAGTTTCAGGCCGACATAACAGGTATAGAAGTCTGGAGGCCGAGGGTATTTGAAACAACGTCACTGGGCGCAGCCTACCTAGCCGGTCTTGCAACAGGATTCTGGAGTAACCTAGATGAGATAAGGGCTAACTGGGCACTGGACAGAGTCTTTAAACCAACAATGAACCCTGAAACTAGAGAGAGATTGTATAAAGGGTGGAAGGCTGCTGTTCAAAGGGCTTTAGGCTGGGCTAAGGAGGTTCCTTGGGCATACGGTTATGAGTAATTAAAAAATTATAATGTAATGTATAGGACTAAGCTTTTAAATATGAGATTCTTAGTGCTTATGGGGTGGTTTGATGAACTTTGATGTGGCTGTAGTGGGTGGAGGTGTTAACGGTCTGTTCACAGCCCTCGACCTGGCCCTAAGGGGCTTCAGTGTAATATTACTGGAGAGGGGGGCTATTGGTAGTGGGACTAGTGGTAGGATGCATGGACTACTCCACAGTGGAGCCAGGTACGCTGTGACGGATCCAAAGGCAGCCATAGAATGTATTGAGGAAAATGGGACAATCGCTAAAATTGCACCTCATGCTATTGAGGACACTGGGGGTTATTTTGTAGCCGTCACTAAGGAGGATGTGGATTTCATGGAACAATTCTTAAAAGGGTTGAAGCAAGCTAATATTGAGTATAGAGAGGTTGATCCTAAAGAGGCTTTAAAGGAAGAACCTAATCTTAACCCTAATATTAGGGCTGTGGTTGAAGTACCAGATAAGGTTGTATTCGCCAGAGATTTAATGTTTAGCGTAGCCATCTCAGCGTATAGGGAGGGTGTATTAGTAATACAGGATGCCGAGGTTACGGGATTTAATATCAATAACAATGAAGTAAACGAGATCTTGGTTAAGGATCGCCTGACCGGTAACGTTAGGAGCATTAAGGCTAAGATTGTGGCTGTAGCTGCAGGTCCTTGGACGTATAAGGTTGTTAAGTTAGCTGGAATCGAGGTTGAAATGATGCCAACAATGGGTGTTATGGTTGTTTACCAACGCAGGTTGACTAGGAGGGTTATTAATAGGATGAGGAAGCCGTCTGATGGCGATATTCTCGTGCCTTATGGCTCAACATCAATAATGGGCACTACGGCAGTTGTGATAGAGGATCCTGATAACATTTCAATTTCTGATGATGACATTAAGTTTCTAACGTCGGAGGGTTCACAAATGGTTCCATTGCTTACTAAAACAAGCGTTATTAGGGCATACGCCTCAGTTAGGCCCCTCATCAAGATGCCGGGCGTGGATACTAGGGAAGCCACCAGGGACTTCATGGTTATTAAGCATGAGAAACCCAGCAATATGGTCACTGTTATTGGCGGTAAGTTCACCACAGGTAGGCTGGTTGGTGAGAGGTTAAGCGATGAGGTGGCTAAGATGCTTGGTTCTACTAAGTCCTCGATTACCAGGGATTATAAACTATTTGGGGCTAACCTATATGAGGATCTGGGGGAGCTTGATGGATCCTTACGTAGCTTAGCCCTGAGCTTCAGGGGCAGTATTGATGAGGATAGAGGTAGAGTAGCCGTCCTAACCCTATTAATGGACGAGGTGGCTAGGGATAGTAGGAGGAGGCTTGGGTGGTTATGATGTCTAAGGAGCTTCGCTATAGTGGGTCGTTTACGGTGAATAAGCCCAGGGAAGAGGTTATGGACTTAATAACGGGCCTGTCAA
>Ga0326758_100341_pt1 | contig 11406 bp, 9 predicted proteins | sample GCRJH_S_FD_207221 | JGI IMG/M metagenome (GOLD analysis project Ga0326758, IMG submission 207221) | Hot spring sediment microbial communities from Geyser Creek Basin, Yellowstone National Park, WY, United States - GCR.JH_S | ecosystem: Environmental > Aquatic > Thermal springs > Near-boiling... | reverse complement strand
TATTACTCGTGGCCCTTAATGAGGTTAATGTTGACTCAGTACTCATAGACTGTAGGATGCTTAAGGAGAATTACGGTAGGAGGGAGCTGTACTCGTTCTTCTCAACAGCCTTCTCATCAAAGCTGGAGTAGGGGTGCTTAGGTGCCTTGAGGATGAGGAGGGCTCCACAATATCCTCAAGCGTCCTACACAACATAATTACCAAACCTGGAGAAGTTAAGTATAATTAAGGACTACGAATCCCTGGACCCAATCTACAGGGAGGCATCAAAAAGGCTCAAAGGCCATCCCCAGTGATGGTAGCCGGGCCCGGATTCGAACCGGGGTCAACGGGTCCAGAGACCATATAACCGTAAATCTAATTGCGATAATACGTAAATGGGATTCACGTTCGTGCCACCCGATTGCATGGATAACTGATCACGTGTACGTAAACGGTAGGACACCGTGAACGTTTGTTCAAACACGAGCGCTGTCGTTTTGAGTTGGGGGGCTTAAATATAGCACGATTAAGTCACGAGGAGCTAGCATGGAGCGCATGGGAGGTGGCCCGGAGTATAGAACAACAGTCCAAGTCTATGAGCCGAAGTATTGAGTACTTATTCTATGGGCTCGGGTCGAGTGATAACAATTACTAAAAATTAATACAAACAAAAACCACGAAAGTTCACGGGCACAAGCTTTATTACCCCCTAATGATAAGTCATCAGTCGGGGTGATGCTGGGGTGTCGTCATACGGTCAGAAGTCCGAGTCTACATCACGCGGGACTGCAACTAAGCCATCTGATGTAGAGTATTTAAGCTTCACGCCACCGTGGCAAACGCCAAACCTCATAACCAACGCCGTGGTCGTTAAGGACGGTACAAAAACGATCTTGAGGATCGGCAGTGATGATGTTGTCACCAGGTGGCTCGGGCAACGCGTTGGTTCGCTGGTGACAGTCTACATCCCAAGCTTAGGAGTCGCCTGGACCTCAACGCTTGCGAGGAGAAGGAAGTATGGCTACCTGTACGTTAGGATACCGGGCAGGCTTAGGAAGCTTTTTGAGCCGATCTGGCTCGCTGGCTACCCAATCCCAGTAATTATCTCAATACCACCAATATCGATGGTGCAGGGGTGACCAAGCATGAGTTACCATAACCCATACTGGCAGAGGGTGGTTCAAAACCAGCAGAAGGCTCAATCTAAGTCTCAGCAGCAACGGCAACGAAGACCTGAGCAGTCCAGGGATGATTACGGTGACGAATGGTTGAACAAGGACGTTGAAATTGAACGTGTCAAGGGTCAAGTCGTGGAAGAAATCAGGGGCAGGGTTGTTGACATAAGTAAGTACTGGCTTAAGCTGTTTGTCAATAACCAAGTTCTGTATTTAAATAAAGCCTACATAATAACCATCAAGCCAGCAGAAATAGAAAGTGGGGCCTCGGGTGAGGCAAATGGCGGCAGGGAACAGTGACCAGGTTAAGGAAAATGTTGGAATTAATAAACCTGTCGCCGCCGAGCAGGGCGGCTTCGCTCCTAGACGTGAGGAACATCAAGAACAAAATACCATGGCTATTAATTTCACGGTACCTGAGGAATTCATCAACGTCTTTCAAGACGCATGTAAGGAGTTCGAGACAAAAATAACCCCCGAGGTTGAGATCGATGACCCGTTTGCTATACACGAAGCGATATTATCGTTGCTACGTTCCATGTTTGAGAAAGGGGGAAACGATGATGCATTAAAACAAGCACTGGCATCACTCATTTTCATTAAAGGTTTGGCCACACACTGCACCGCTTTTGGCAGTATCGTTGGGCGTGAGTTAATAGATCGATTAAAATCGCTACTTGTCAACCTCGCGAAAAACGATGAAGGGTTGTCCAAAATCCTTACATTGATCTCAGGGATCACTGTGGACGACATTATGAAGGTTAAGCCGATGATCAGTTCTTTAATAGGCATCGTAAGGGTTCATATCATTATACGACTGACTATCGACGTAATTAAAAAGTGGAGGGAGGAGGGGAGATTGAAAGTTATTTACAACGAAAGGGATGAAAACCTCCTCGTCATTATAAGGCTCCCGAACCTGAAAAACGAAGGAAAAGATGTTCAATTCAAGATGAGGTTCAGGCTTGCGGACCTTTCGAAGGTATACAAACAACAAAGCAAATACGACTGCGTCTGGGTTAAGACGGAGGATGGAAAGAAGCAGTGCGTTTTTGAAGGACCAAAGATTCTCGATAAATATTTAATCTATTTCCTGGGCTTGGGTTGGCGGCCTATTTTCCACTCCATTGAGTTTGTGGAAATCATCTTTAATGATGTGGTCAATAACGATCGAATCGTCGACGTGCCTGATGACATCGATAGGCAAGCCTTGGTTAATTTCTTTTTAAATAAGAAGTATGTCAAGATCGAGCATAATGATGGTAAAAGGCTTGCCAAGTTGCCAAAGAACATCGATTGGATGGACGTCGTTTATTTAGATGAGGAGAATGGAAAATTGTTGGTTCCGCGTAAACTTTATAGTCACCTGGAGCACGGAAGTAAATGGAAGTCATTATTCACGAAGGAATTGATTGAAAAGGGTATTTTAATACGTGACGGCCAATTGTCGTACACACACATGTCTATCTTCATAAATGACAGGATTATCGATGGTTACTTCTACGTTTTCGACCTTGGCGCATTAAATTCGTTCTTAAGGGACATTGATGTACGAGAGTTACTAAGACCAGTTGAGACCAGGGGCCCGGTGGTTGACTTAAAGGAATTGAGTGAGAAGTTAAGGAAGAAAATAGAAAGTATAGGTGACTCGTATGGGGGAGGGGGGTAGAGCCTGCAGGCTACTAACTGGAACACGATGGAACATGGAGGGAGCCCGTGATTTTTACGTTCGTGTTCCGATTAGGACTCTAATCGTAACACGGCACCCCGTAGCCCACGTTCGCAATCCACGTTCGTGTTCCGATTGCCCCGGAATTGAATTGCTTAGTCGGAACACGGTATACCCTGGAACAAGAATCCAGGGTCTTCCGTATACTTCATCTACCGTGTTACGACTTGTTATGATTAAGGACCCGGTGGGGGCCGGGGGTTTACCTTGTAGGATTGATCATGCACTGGCCGTGCTACCTTTCAATTCAGCTCCGCATGCCTACGAACGTTGGAAGCCTTCATCGGAACACGGTAAAGCCCATGATGCCTCAATAAGGAATGGTGAGCTAATCGGAACAAACCCCGTTATTTTCCGTGTTCCGATTAAAAACCACGGGGTTAAAACAATATTGCATAAATTCGAAGTCATAAACCTGGGTGTTGTTCTATGGGGAGGCCGTTAATTGAATTAATAGAGACGGTTAGGGAGGCCATACCATTGAACAAGGAGTTCTACGATGTCGCTAAAACCAACATATCACAGGTCGGGAGAGTGTGGGTTGTTTATGGTGCGCCGGGTAGTGGTAAAACCCAATATCTGGTCAATTTGCTCAACTCTGGCGTGTTGCCAAGGCCGATAAGTGTTGTTGTGTTCAATCGCTCAGTTAAGAGGTATATAGAGAGCATAGTGGGCGATGCGGATTGCATTGATATTAAGACCATTGATGGGTACGCCGTTGGGCACGTCGGGTTCGAGAACATGGTTAATATGAATGGCGACATCGAGGAGGGCATCGAGACCCTTAGGTTCTCTGTATCGAGGATTGCAAAGTTACCGTACAGTCGTGACCCATACATAACACTGGACGGCAACGCACTCATTGAGGGTTTCGACTATGCCGCCAACAAGGGTGGCCGTGAGGGTATTAAAACCTACATTGACTTATTGGACGAGGCCTATGATGGCCTAGGCGTTGTCCCTGAGCTATACCTGGCATGTTTACAGGGGAGAATTAGGAGACTGGGGTCCCTCGAATGCCCGGGGCCTGCCTATGATTTTACCCTGGCTCGGCTTGAACTATACGGTTCAAGGGCCCCAGTAATGCATGAGTGTGGTAGGGTAAGAACGGTCATTGTTGATGAGGTCCAGGACCTAAGCCCACTCATGTGGGGCATCATTGGCCATTGGGCCGCTGATCTTGAGGCCATGGTTTTTGCCGGTGATGTGGATCAAATAGTCTATCGTAACCTCCATTTCGCCGATCCCGAAATACCGAGGTGGCTTTATAACGAGGCTTTAAAGGACAGGGGCGGTTGGACGCTCAAGAAGTTGGCCTTATCTTACAGGGTTGCTGAGGGCATAGATCGGCTCGCAATAAACCTATTGGGTGCTATTGACGATGAGCTAAGCCCCTGGAGGAACTGGGAAGGGGTTAGGGGTAGGCATGGCATGGTGTATATAGAAACCGTTGAGGAGGGGCTTGCCGAGATCTTGGCCGATTACGCCAGGGATGAAGAGCTCAGGTGGGGTGAGAGAACCTATGCGATACTTACTGCAACGAATGACCTCGTGCTTGACCTAACCGCAACCCTCCTGCAAGTATGTGCCGAGGGGGGTGAGGGTTCCCTGTCCTGCGTGGTTCCACATTTTTTGAAGGGCGTTCCGAGCTTCATCATGAGGGCCATCAACATGGCTAACGACGCGTTGATGAATAAGCTAGATGTTACCCAGGCCACGCTGAAGGGCTTGGGCATTACGGAGGATATGGTGCGCAGCGTTGCCGCCATCCTTAAGTATGTTGGCCATAGGCTCGAGGATTACAGGCGGGTTAATCCATGGATAAGGGTTGATGAAGCGATAAGGAATATCTTCGAGAGGGAGCTCGACCCAAAACACCTTGTTTACCACAATAACCCCAAGGCCCCCGTATTTATCGACACCATTTACACGTCTAAAGGCCTGGAGTTCGATCGTGTCTACATCGTTAATTTCGTGAGGGAGGGTGCACGGGTGTCTCGCGATAAATGGGGCGCTCGGCTATTCTATGTTGGTCTAACCAGGAGCAGAGGATCAGTGGTAATCCTGACAACTAATAAGGAGGGGTATATCGAGTGGTTCCCAACGAAGCAAATAGCTGAGTTGGCGAGGAAGGTTGGTACCGAGGTGATTGAGAAATGAACGTCAAGTACATCTGGGCTAATTTCGTAATGGGGTTGGCATGGAGGGCCGTTATGGCCTTTACTGAAGCATTGTCTAAGCAATTGGGTAAATCCGTGTACCCAGCGAGGAGGTTGCAATTCTATGGTGATAGGGAGGTGGTTGTGGCGCAGGGCGTTGAGGATTTATCCGTAGGCGAGGAGATCAAGAGGATATTCAGGAGGCTGGGGTTGCCGACAAAGTTGAGGAATTACAACGCCCTGGTACCCATAAGGAGCCCCTCATGGTTCATGAAATCCGGCTACCCAGTCATCATCAACTATTTAAGCGGGAGGTTAAACATTGGTGTTAGCGATGCAGTCTTCGACCTCGGCAGTGGGGAAGTCATCGGTTTTGATAGGGTCACCCTAGACCTGGACGTGAAAAATGAGGGGATAACCCTCGATGAGACCAGAGAGGTCGGTGCCAAGGTCCTTGAGAGGTTCAGGGCAGTGTTGGGCGTGGATCCAATAATCGTTTACTCCGGCCATAAGGGCATACACATCGTCTACTTCCTCAATAAACCGCTACCCATTGTATACCTGCCGTTCGTGAGGATGGGCCTTGCGGAGCTCGCTGGCCTTGGGGAATTGGGTCTCAAGCTCGATAACCAAACAGTTAGGGATGTGAGGCATGTCTTTAGGCTACCGCTGACAATCAACCTCAACAGTGGGAATAAGGCCGAGGTCATACACCTCACAAGGTTTGAGAAACACGTTCTAAGTGCGGACATAGCCGAAGGGATAGCCAAGCTCTCAGATCCATTATTGGGTAGGCAGTTGATGCCCCCGGCACCGCAAATGCGGAGACCGAGTGAACAAGGCAGTAATGAGAAGGTGGTTGAGTGGGCTAGCTTCATTGATTGGCTCAGGGAAGAGGGGGTTGTCTTGGTTGATTGCAGGAAGAGATTTGCCTATTTATTAGGCATCTATTGCCGCCAAGCTGGGTTTTCCATTGATGACTGCGAATCACTACTTAATTTACTGGTGAGGGGTGTCGATAATAGGCACATCTACTATCTGAGGTATGGGTACGAACACCCGCAATATCTGCCCCACGTCCGCAAATTCATAAGAGGAGGCGAGTGGTACTCGTGCAGTGAGGTCGAGGAGCTGAGGAGGTTCAGACTTCACAAGGCTAAGGCTAAGGCTAAGTCCGAGGAGGTTCTTAAACCACCTGAAGTTGAACCACAAGGAAAGCCCGAAGTTAGGGTAGAATCCGAGCCTGAGAAGATTAAGCCCGGGATTAAGGTGTCCGAAGTACCCGGAGAAAAGCCTATTGAATCTGCTGAAGCCCTATTGGCAAACCCAAAGCTTAAGGAAAAACCTGAGGTCAAGCCCGAGGAGGCTGAAACCAAAGTTGCTGAGGCTAAGCCTGTTGTTGAGGAGGAGCGAGAGACGGTACCCAGCACTGGGAGACTTGTTCAAACCAGGCTGGCTAGGTTCATTGAGGAGCCTAGGCAAGCCAGTGCGCCTAAGGATGAACACTTGGTAATCATCAACATACCAACTGCCCTCATTAAGGACGTTGCTAGGGAGTTGAGGGCGCCGACCACGGTAGCCGAAACCCTGGTGAACTGGGTCGTTAATTACCTAAATAGGCCGTGCTGTTGGTCGGTTGGCTTCGACAGGTTAGCTGAAGACCTGGCCAAGGCGAGGGATGAGGAGGTACAGTTCGCCCTAGAAACCCTGGGCATAGAGGTTAGGGAGATGAAGGTCACTGATGAGGGGTTCGCCAGATTGAGGTCCATAGCCGGTACAATCATCAAGTACCTGGAGAAGGCTGGGTTTGTTGAGTATCTGAGGGACCTGGGTGCTGTGAACCTGGCCAGGGGTGATAGCTATGACTGACCTTGATGAGGTTATTGATAGGCTTAGGGAGTTGGTTGAGGAGCTTAGGGGTGCTAACACCGCCCCTGCGTTGTCCAGGTAAAAAACAACCCTGGAGGGCTTGACAAAGATGACAGGCTCGCCGTTTAGGTTGTTGTACTCCTTATTAACGGATATCCACTTCCACTTGCTCACCCCTTAATAATGTTGACGACGTCAACCCTACCAACCGGGAGGTAGAGGGAGTTCGGGTTCTCGATTGGCATCGAGATCTTAACCCTATAATTTAATTTTATATTTAATTTCAGTTGAAAGTTGAGCCTTGGCTTCGTAGGTACCCATTAATAAGTGGAGGTGAGGTGCTGCGGATTCTTTATTATGCAGGAATCACTACGTAGACCAGGCTAAAATAAGCAACGCATGGGGTACTAAAAATAAGCCTGTTTGGTCGCAATTAATACGTGTTTTTATTGTTTGGCGCATCTATAATTGGATGGAGTATACCGAGGAAATTGTTAGAGACTTGCTTGACGAGGATGGTTGGGATTATTACTTCATCAACGCCCCCTGTTGTGATTTCGTTGCACGGAGGGGGAAGTCGAAGATGTTAATCGAGGTTAAGGGGGCTAATTATCCGTACATAACCGTCAGACAACTCTGCGGTTTAATCGTGGCGGCCGAGATCCTCAACGCTGACGCTGTCATAATCGTTGTTGGTAACCGCAAGGCATCATTCTACGACGCCTACGAACTAGCCAGTTATTACGAATTGGATTGCGACAATGAGGATGCATTCTTCGATGACACAGAATTGAACATAGAGGTGATAGATCCATATCATGAGACGACATATTAATGCAAAGGATTTTACCGCCTCACATCGACGTCGGCATTTATACGGCATAAGGTATTAATAAATTCGGGTGTTGGTGAAGCAGTGCATGGAGGATTCGACGTGGTTAGGGACCCAACAAAGGCCGTTAAGATAGGTGGGCCCGGCCTATTATTCATCACACTCTTTGTTGCTGCATTGGCTATTTTCATACCCATTGTGCCTAGGTTTGGCGGGGTGCTTGTTAGGCCCATACTCTGGCTCTACACGTCTAGGGACTTCTCCACGGGCCTTAGCCTAATTGGCTCGGTAGTTCCCACATGCGTGGCTGTTGCGTTATCCACGTCATTGATTATGCATGGGCACAGGGCCTTGCCCAAGGCAGCGGGTAGGTGGCTCTTGGTGATTGGCACGGCATACGTAGCCATCGCCGCAACCCTACCAATTACGTCGCCAGTAGCCACCGCTGTACTACTGAGCCTAAATGCGCCGATGATCCTCGCGGCGCCATTGATATTCATCACAGCCTTCGGTCTGGCACGCGATGTCGATGAGGGCGATTATTGGGTCGCCGCTGAGACTTACGTAGCATTGTTCATACCCCTAGCACTCTCTGACTCAACAACAGCAGTGATAGCTGGCGTTGCGACCGAGGCTGTGCACCTATTCACCAAGGCATCACTCGTGATCGGAGACTACGGAGTCATAGACGGATTAGTGCTAATACCTATCGAGGCGATAACGGCGGCAATAATCACCACGACAATGACTAGGAGACCGAGAAACACCTAACCAAGCCGGTCCCGACAACCTCATCAGTCGTTAACGCCCTGAGTTCTTATATAGACCTAACAACTATTTCCGGCCTTGATTTAGTGTTATACAAGAGTTATGATAGCTAAATTTAAAAAACTCACCAAAAATTTAATACGATGGAGGAGTATCGTAAGTGTCTCGTATATTTCGATAAGGATAGGGCTACTTCATGGATTGGCGACGCTGCTGGGGAAATTCTTGCTAAAAAATTGTCAGAGCCAGAAGGAGGAGTTGTTGGTGCGGTGATGGTTAATGCTGATGAGTTGAGGCAGGAGTTGGAAAATGCTGTGAAAAACCATGAAAGATATGTAGTAATCTTTGCGAGGGATGTGATTCCTCATGAGGTATTTGATGTCGTTAATGAGAAGGACCCATACATCACTCTGCCACAATTTCCGCAAAGAAGGTTTGTTAATCCAAAGCCGGAGGTTTTAGCTTCTGAGACTGCATATGCTGATACTTTACTTGTTAAGTTCCTTCATAGAGGTGGTACCATTGTTTGGTTCGGTGATGTACCATTCTGGTATTTGACGGATCCTACAGATCCGAAATCAAAGCTTGAACTATGGATATGGCCCCACATTAGCTTCTTTGGCGTTCTCGGCGTGGTTCAGGTATTTAATAACATACCTCAACCAACATCTGAAATATATTATGATATTCGATTTCCAGGTTCAGGAAGCTGGCTTTCAAAAAGGCCAGTACTAGCTCCCCGAGATATATTGTTGGACGATGAGGAAATTGGGATATGTATGGAAAAGGGCTCATTTATGCCGTTAGCTAAGACGATGGTTATGAATGGAACGATCGTAACTTGGTCAGTAAAGCTTCCTGATGGATCCACGTATGACCTAGTTGAACCCTTAATTAGGCGGCTTCAAATTACGATAGGCACTTCCAGATTAACAGCACAACTTAATGCCGAAAATTACGCACCAATAACCCGCTCGCTCCAGTTTAGTGAAGAGCATGGGCTTACTGGGATGGAGAAGCCGCAGATAACCATTACTCAACCGCAACCTATGAGTTTTGCAGGGCATCTTTCTGGTTTCTTTAAGGCGTATTCGGCATGGATTCGATGCATAGGCGACTATGGTTTATTCATTAGGCTTTGGGATCACGAGATAAGGCTTAAAGATGAAGGTGGCACATTATCCGAGGATGATATAATCAAAATAGAAGCTAGCATGACAGGTTTAGGATTATTCCGGCATCTTTTAGGAATATCATGTAGAAAAAAAGTTACCTCGTAGGGTCGTCCATAGCGTAGTTATTGATTAACTTTTTAGGAGATTAATTTCGTTACCGTGGTTAAAAGTCTAAGAAAAACACATAGCAGCAATTAAGAAATGCACAGTAAATTGATTAGTTAATGAGGTAAATGAGTTAGTTAAGGAATATTGGGAAGCTTAGTCTTAAGGGATCGGCAATACTTACCTAGGTAACATTTGATGGTGAAGGTTCGGTTAATGATGAAGGTGTTAAGTCGTTACTTAACTTGAAGGTTTCGAGTACGCTAGATAGGATAGTTATCAGAGGTGTGAGAAGGCACCATTTACTTAATAAAGCCATGGAATGCGAATTGATAGAAATGTTGTAGGAAACAATGATATATGCGGGAGAATTAACGAGGTGGCTAACGAACTTAAAGCGCTTGACTCTACTCGTTAATTTTTGTTGGTTCAATAAGGATTACGTACATACAACCATGAAATAACCACTAAACAACATGAAGGCACCTAACCAAGCCAGCCTTCTCGGCGTTGCAGTAATTCATCAATACCCTCGCTGGGTTATCGACATGGATGAGTTTCACAGCCACCCTCTATTCCTTCAATACTCAATAACGACCTCACCACCAACCTCATACGAGTGTTGAGGTTCATAAAGAATTTAAGCGATGCTACTGATAAGTTGTGCAGTGAAGAGTTTGCATGTTGATTTAAGTAGGGATTTATTGATCAATTCTGGTTTTAGGATTTTACATGAGGAATTTAGTGAGGGGGCTATGCCGTTATTGTGCGGAAAGCGATTTAGGGACTTCTTCGGGGATTTTGTTAGTGCCTTACCTATTGCTGGCGTGGAGATGTACTCTCATCAATGCGCTGCGGCTGAGGCTTTATTGCTTGGCAGAAATGTATTACTCACGGCGGGGACGGGCTCGGGCAAGACTGAGGCGTGGGCAATACCTGCATTGATAGCCGGCTTCAAGACCCTCGTGATTTACCCAAATAAGGCGCTTGCGAATGACCAGGTAAGGAGGTTGAGGGCCTATGCAAAGCAATTAACCGATTTAGGTATACCCAGAAGTGTTGGGGAAATCCATGCGGATACTGATGAATTAGACATGGAGGATAGTATTGTGATTACAAACCCCGCGTACCTAATGACTGTTATAAAGTCCAGGAGAGGGAAGCTGGCGAAGTACCTTGGGGCATTAGACCTCGTGGTAGTCGATGAGTTTGCATTCTACACACTCACCCAACAACAGTTCCTACTCGAAATGCTTAGGATAATCTCTAGGGAGTACTCACACCCCAGAATCGCAATACTAACCGCAACATTGGGAGGAATAAATGAATTAAAGAACGAACTAGAATCAATAAATAATAGGGATGTAGAGGTCATCGAGGGTGCACCGTTCAGGCGTAAAAACATTACTTACGTAGCCGATGGAGGGGACTTCATAGATTACGTAACAAAACTACTAGTGAGGAGCGAGGATGCTGTAACAATAATATTTACCGAAACAATAAATACGGCGGAGAAGATACGAAGAAAGGTTAAGGCGAGGTGCAACGACTGCCCAATAGCCACACACCACTCAAGACTTAGTAGGGATAGGAGGATTAAGGTTGAGGAGGG
>Ga0326758_100340_pt1 | contig 11415 bp, 11 predicted proteins | sample GCRJH_S_FD_207221 | JGI IMG/M metagenome (GOLD analysis project Ga0326758, IMG submission 207221) | Hot spring sediment microbial communities from Geyser Creek Basin, Yellowstone National Park, WY, United States - GCR.JH_S | ecosystem: Environmental > Aquatic > Thermal springs > Near-boiling... | reverse complement strand
GACGTGAACGGCCATCCCCTTCCTCCTGGGGGAGCCCCTCAGGATCACGCCGTCCGTGCCGAACAACTCGTAGAAGGTGGTCTCCGTAGTCCCTATGGTGGCGCTCGCCCCGATTATATGGGCCTCGCCGAACGACCTTATCCTCTCGGAGAGGGCCCTAAGGTGAGACGCTAAGACCCCGTCGTATACGTGAACCTCGTCGAACACGAAATGCTGGGCTTCCCTTATGAGCTTCCTGTACCTTTCGCTCAGGGGTAAGCCGACGTGGAGCATGTCAGGCGTCGTTATGAGGAACTCGGGAGGGTGCTCGCTCAACCTCCTTCGCTCCTCGCTCTCCGTGTCCCCGTCGAAGACCCCAACGCTCAGGCCCAGCTCCTTGGCGAACCTCGAGATCCTGGCAAGCTGATCCCTCCCGAGGGCCTTAGTGGGATATATCAAGACGCTCCTCTCCGCGTTTTTCAAAGCCAGCTCCAGCAGGGGGATGAGAAAAGCCTCGGTTTTCCCCGTTCCTGTGCCGGAGACTATTAGGACGTTCCTCTTGGACAAAATCAGGTTTAAGGCCTCAGCCTGATACTTGTAGAGCCTCGTTATCCCCAGCCTCTCTAAGGCAGCCTTGATCTTGGGGCCCACGTTGAGCTCCGACACCTCGGGTCCAGGGTCAGGATCCAAGGACGTCTCCCTATGGATGTGAGCGATCTTGGCTCCTAAGTAGGACAGTCGTTCCTCAACCGTCTGGATAACGTCCAACTCACTTTTTAGTTGAGTTACCTCGTTAAAAACGAAGTGTGTAGCGTAAGCGGAGCGCTACTCCTGAACCCGAAGAAGTACAGGGAGGTTGAGGAGAGGCTAATAGAGATCCTAACCAGGGCTGAGGACAGGGGAAGGGACAGCTTCGGGGTCGTGGTAGTGGACGAGGACGGAAGCGTCAGGGGAGTCAGGGGAATCGGCAGGTTCTCCGAGCACAAGGACGAGGTAAGGGGGTTGTTGAACGAGAGGTCCAGAGTCGTCGTCGCGAACAACAGGGCTGAGCCCACTACGGAGTACGTGAGGTTCAAGAAACAGACGGACATACAGCCATTCGAGGGGAGCAGGTACATAGTCTCTCACAACGGCATAATAGCGAACGACGCGGAGCTGGAGAGGAAATACGAGCTCACGAGGGCCTCTAGGATAGACTCGGCTATACTACCTCCGTTCCTAGACAAGGTCTGGGACGGGAGCTTGGAGGGCTTGGTTAAGGCACTCAACGAAGTCAGGGGCAGCTTCGCGTTGCTGATCGCCGACAAGCGGAGGCCCGACAGGATCTTCCTGGCACAGAACTTCAAGCCCCTTTACATGATGTACGACCCTGAACTCGAGGCGTTCTTCTTCACCTCCCTGGACAGCTATTTCCAGGTCAATCCGAACGAGCCCAAGAACGTGACTAAGTTAGAACCCTACAGCGTGTACGAGGTCGACGTAAACAAGAACGTGACTAAGTTAGAGCTCCTGCCTAAGCCCAAGCGTAAGAGGGCGCTGGTCATAGCCAGCGGCGGCCTAGACTCGACCGTGGCTGCAACGAAGCTCTTGAGGGAGGGCTGGGAGGTGACGTTGTTGCACTTCAACTACCACCATAAGGCCGAGGAGAGGGAGAGGGAGGCGGTGAGGAAGATCGCGGAGTACCTGAACGTCCCTCTCATCGAGATAAGCACCGACCTCTTCAGGATGATCGGCCACACCAACCTGCTAAAAGGGGAAGGCGAGGTCTCGAAGGAGAGGAAGGGTGAGGCAGGGGCGGAGTTCGCACACGAGTGGGTCCCCGCCAGGAACCTCGTGTTCTACTCCGTAGCTTTAGCGATAGCTGAGGTCTACGACTTCGACGCCGTGGCCTCAGGCGTGAACCTGGAGGAGTCAGGGGCTTATCCGGATAACGAGATGGAGTTCGTTAGGATGCTTTCCAAGGTCGTACCCTACGCCGTCAGGCCTAACAAGAAGGTCGAGCTCCTGATGCCGGTGGGTAACCTGGTCAAGCACGAGATAGTAAGGCTCGGCGTAGAGATAGGGGCACCCCTCCACCTGACCTGGAGCTGTTACGAAGGGGGAGAGAAGCACTGCGGTAAGTGCGGCCCGTGCTACATGAGGAAGTGGGCGTTCAAGATAAACGGCCTGAAGGACCCTGTGGAATACGAGGATCCCAGCCTTTAATTTCGCTTCGTGTATTACGGGTTACTTTCACCGCACGCTTCAGAAGACGACGTCATTCATCGGGACGGGGAAAGAGTCTCTCTTCAACCAAATCGGAGTCCATGTTAATTAGTAAGAGTTCTCAAAGCGCGACTCGATGGAGCTGGAGAGGCTCGCGTTGGCCGGCTCGGCGATCTCTTTGGCAATCGGTGGCTACATGCTGTACGGCGTTGTCCCCCTTTATCTCACGGTCGGCACCGCCCTCGAGGTCGCTTTGCTCCTCCTCTCGCTGGCCCTGTTCGACAGGAAGCCGTTCAGGTACTTGGCGCTCGTCCTGAACTTCCTTTTGCTTGCCACCCTCTTCGACCCAGCCCATGTGAGCGCCTACGAGCGTTTCGGCACCGACGTCTGGATAACCGCGCTGGACGTCCTTTCGTTCCTGGCCTTCGGGGTGTTTCCCTTGACGTTCTTGATAGTTTATTTTAGTAAGAGGAAAAGTAACCAAAGAACACTTTAATTCCTCGAAGCTCAGTACTAAGGGCTCAGACGGAAAGTCATGTCAGAACGCATAATTCACCCTATGGCCAGGGTCGCAGACCTCCTGGGGCTCCTCTTGACCCTCCATAACTCCTTCGGGGGAGTGGCAGACATTTACAAGGTAGAGGAGGAGCTCGAGGTCGACCTGGACGACTTCATGCCCATAGTTTACGCCGCAGCCGCGATGGGCTTCGTGACCGTGGGGGACGGGATAATATCTATAACCGATAAGGGACTCGAGTTCCTCAAGGGCAACATCGAGAAGAGGAAGGAGTTGTTGAGGGAGAGCCTGACAGGTGTCGAGCCCTTTAAGACCGCCGTGGAGCTTAAGTCCTTCACGGTCAAGCAACTCCAGGACGAGTTAGAGAGGAAGGGCTTCCCCGATTACAGCGGTCCCGGCGGGGAGTACGACTTGGAGATAATCCTGACCGAGTGGGGTGTCTACTCCAAGTTGCTGAGGAAGGAAGGGGACGTTTACAGGGTCGTCCAAACTTGAGGGCTTCGGTGAGTTGATCGAAATTTTACTTACGACTTTTCGTATTACTAGATAAAAATAAATTCTAAAGTTCTGCCTGACGCCCGTGAACGGAGAGAGGGACCCGCTTCAGGCGGAGGCCAACGAGGTTCACTACACGTCCGAGGCCGACAAGTTCAGGACGATCGTCTTCGGGATCCAGGACGGCCTCATAACCGTGGGCTCAATAGTTCTGGGGGCCATCGGCTTCAGCTCCGGGGACTTCAAGCTAGTGCTTATCTCCGCGCTGATAGCTCTTTTCGGGGCCGCCATATCGATGGGTATAGGCGAGTACATCTCAACCAGGGTCAGGATGCAGATCTTCAACAACGAGATAGAGAAGGAGAGGAGAGAGATAAGAAAGTTTCCGAACAAAGAGTTGGACGAACTCAAGGACTTCTACATGGCCAAGGGCCTCAGCGAGGAGGACGCCGAGAGAATAGCGAGCGTCCTGTTCAAGAACGAGGACGTAGTCCTCAACGAGATGATGATCCACGAGCTGAAGGTGTTCCCCGAGGAGTTCGAGAGTCCAGTGAAGCTCGGCCTAATAATGTTCGTTTACACGTTAATAGGCGGTCTCGTGCCGACGTCACCGGTCCTCGTGGGCTACTTGCTGGGCCTCCAGAACGTGATCCTCGTGGGCTACGCCGCGGTCGCCCTCACCCTTGCGACCCTGGCGATATTCGGCGTTTTGTCCACGAAGTACACCGGGCTTAGGCCCTGGAGGGGGGCCTTCGAGCAGGTAGCAACTGGGGCCTTAGCCTTACTGATAAGTTACCTGGTGGGCTACGCCTTATCCGCGTTAATAGGCGCGGCGTTGCCCACCTGATCCCCTAACTTTCCCCTGCGTTGAGGAGCTGAGCGAGGCCCCTGGGCACTTTCGCTGGCCTGTAGTCCTTCTCGAACAGCTCCCTCCTGTGCATCTCCAGGAGCTTGGGCTCGACCCCCAGGAGGTCCGAGGCCTTTAAGACCTTAACTCCGACGGATCTCGCGTATTCTATTACCGGCTTAAGGACGCTCTCGTAGTTCGGGTCCCTCAGCACGTGGTGGTCTATTACGGCCCATTGAAGCCCTCTCTTCATCAACCTCTCCAAGTTCTTTATCCCCCTATCCAGGTCTTCCTCGCTCAAAGCCCTACCGAGAAGGTAGCTCAACGGTCCGTCAACGATCAACGCGTTCGGTTCCACTTCCTCCGTGAACTTCACGTGCTCTTCCTTCGGGGCGCCCTCAATGTCGGAAGTGAACAACACGGAGCCATCCTTGTCCTTTACTGCGACCTGAATGACGTAACCCAGCCTCTCGTCGTTGCCGTGAGGGACTGCGTTGGAAATAATTATCTCTGTAGAGCCGAAGGCGAAGCTCCTGCCGTCTCCCACCTCGATCCTCTTGGGTAACCCCTGAATGGCCTTAAGGAACCTAGGGGCCCTCCTGAACTTCTGGCTAGGGTTTATCATGTTGGCGGGGTCCTTGATTATCACGACCTTGTCCCTGTATATCTCCTTCGGAACCACCCAGCCGGGATCGTGATGGTCGTAGTGATAATGAGTCACCACAATCACGTCGACATCCTTGGCGACCTCCGTTATCCTCTTCGCTATCTCAGTCAGGGCATCCACCTCCAACTGATGGGGAGGGAGGCCGAACCTCCTGGGAGCCAGCGAGACGGCCGGGTCTATCAGCACCCTCACGTCCTTAGTCTCTATCAGGGTAGCCTGAGACCTAGCCCCCAAGCTCTCGAAACCTAAAGGGGTTATCTCCAACAGTCAGAATACTCGGCTTCGCCGTATTAAATGAAATGACAAAAACGGACTTGATGTTCGGGCTCCCGAGGTTGGCTAAAGTCGGCAGGAGTGGAAGTCGAGCAACGCGTCCCTCAGTTCCAGCTTGAGCAGGGAGTAGTCCACAGCGAGCATCCTCAAGCCGTAATTGGTCGATCTTTCCCTGGCCTTCCCTATCGCGTAGATCGCTAAGCCCGTTAGTGTGGTCAGGTGGAACGGGTCGTCCAGCGAGAATATGAAGAACTTCCCTAAGCCTTTCAGCGTTTCCCCTTTCTTCTCATAGTCGCCTAATAGGTATCTCACCTTAGGTTCGCTACTTTAGATTTTCATGGGGAGTGAATTTAGGGGGAAGCCCCTCGCGTCTCGGTAAGACCCGTCTCGATTGAACTCGCTCAATCTAGCGGAGTAATATCGGGAAACGGAAGTCTTGTAACAATTTAACCATGGGCAACGAGATAGCGTAGACTAGACAATGCTGGAGTACATAGTGGCGACTTTGGCCGCCATAGTGTCGGAATGGGGGATCTACAACGCCTCCTTGGCCCTCTTAGGACTCGCCGTTAAGGAGTCCAATCCCAGACTCAACGGCGGCATCACGTTCACCCTCATCGTGCCGGCCAAAAACGAGGAGAAGGTCTTGGGTAGGCTCTTGGAGAGGTTGGCCCATCAGCAGTACGACAAGGACAGCTATGAGGTCCTGGTGGTGGAGGACTCCTCCGCGGATAGGACTTATGAGGTCTGCGAGAGCTACGCCAGGTCTTACCAGAACATAAAGTGCATGAAGCTCCCGCCCTCCAAGGTACTGAACGGGAAGTCCAGGGCGATAAACGAGGCCCTCAAGGTCGCCAGAGGCAACGTGATCGGGATCATGGACGCTGACTCCGTCCCCTCCCTTGACCTGTTATCTTCAGTGGCGGCTAGGTTCGCCAACGGCGCAGTGGCGGTTCAGGTTAAGGTGATCCCGCTCAACGCTAGGGAGAGCCTGGTGGCGAGGTTGGCCGCCCTGGAGGAGTTGCTTTACGAGTACACGCTGATAGGCAGGGCCAAGCTGGGCCTCTTCGTTAGGTTGGAGGGCACAGGGAGCTTCGTCTTGAAGGATGTGATCAGTTCGTTGAACGGCTTTAACGAGAACGCGCTCACGGAGGACGCAGATCTGTCCTACAAGATTTACTCGATGGGCTACAGGGTGGAGTACGTGAACGACGTGGCGGTTATGAAAGAGGTCGTTCCCAGGTTCTCGTGGCTCGTGAAGCAAAGGCTCAGGTGGTACAGGGGCAACCTCGAGCTCATTAGCGCGTCACTTAAAGGAGGCCTCAACCTGTGGAAGCTCGACTCCTTCATGACCTTCGCCAGCCCGGTAATGACGGCCTTGTACCCCGTGACTTCGCTCCTGGGACTCTACGCCTACGATTTCCAGATACTGTGGGCGGAGGTGATAGCGTCTGTGGCGGGTTTCATGGCCTTCATCGTCACTCTCGTAATAACGAGGAGACACATGATAGGCCTACCCTTCGCGTTCATCACCCCCATCCTCATGAACCTCCTGGCCGGCCTCAACGCGATGGCCGTCCTCATGGAAGTGAGCGGGACGAAGAAGGTCTGGGTCAAAACGGAGAGGAGCGGGGCCCTTTAGACCTCCGTTCGCCTTAAGTCGGTTAAACGTAATTAGGCTCGAGGAACTCCTGAGCTTATGAAGTGCCCCAGCGAGTTCTACAGATGGTCGGAGGCCTTAGGCTACAACGATTGCCCGGTCAGGGAGGAAGGCGACGTCATCGAGATAGAGGGTCCGGAGCTCCCGATATGCGTGGGGAAGAGAAACAATTGCGTCAAGGTCGAGGGCGGCATGATCGTTTACAAGGGTTTCAGGGCTGAGGTGCAGTTGAGCGAGTGGGAGGTCGCTGGGGCGCTCTACGGCCTCCTCAAGCTAGGGTTCATTAGACCCGCCGTTTACCTGTTTCACTTCCTGAAGGAGATAAGCGGCGACGACGAGAGGCTGAACCTTAACATAAGCTTCGGCTCCCCTTACGCTTTGGTCCACGTCAAATACGACGGGTACGAGTTCAAGGGAGTCAACTCCTTAGTTAAACCCGGGGTGGAAGCCCTCAAGGCCATAGGCTACCCCTACGCCATGGTGACGCCCATCACCGCCTCGATCCTGAAGGCCGGAAGCGAGGGCAGGATAAGGCTGACAGCCTCAGGCCTTTACGGCGACGCCCTAATATACAAAGGGGTTTTAGTCCTCTTCGCCTCAACGGTCGGAGAGCTGGAGAGGAAGGTGAGGAGGCTCACGAGTTGATTCTGGTCATAGGGAGTTACAACGTGGACTACTTCGTGGTGGTTGAGGATCTCCCGAAGCCCGGGGAGACCGTGAGGGCCATAAGGACGTTCTCGGCCCACGGCGGGAAAGGCTCGAACCAGGCCGTTTCCGCTAGGAGACTGAAGGGCGACGTGGCGTTGGTCTCAGCCGTGGGCGACGACGGTTCAGGCAAGACCGCTCTGGAGTTCTGGAGGAACGAGGGATTGGAAGTGAAGTGGGTTAAGGTGAAGACCGGGATCCCGACGGGAAAGGCGATAATTTTCGTAGATGTGAGAGGAAGGAACATGATAGCCGTCGAGCCGGGAGCGAATTACGCCCTGAAGCCAGAGGACGTCAGGGACAGCCTGGAATGGGGTAACGTCTTACTCACCCAGCTTGAGATCCCGGAGGAAACGGTCAAGTACGCCCTGAGCGAGTTCGACGGCCTCAAAATCCTCAACCCGGCTCCTGCCAGACTCAGGGACTTCAACGTCCTGGAGCTCGCCGACATACTGACCCCTAACGAGGTGGAGGCTACGGAGCTGGCCGGCACGAATGAGGTCTCGCTGGCCGCCGAGAGGCTTGCCAAGAAGTCTAGGCTAGCCACAGTCGTCACCTTAGGCGACAGAGGGGTGCTGCTCGTGACGAGAGAGGGCAAGAGGTTCAGGTTCGACGCCTTAAAGGTGGAGCCCGTTGATGAGACCGGCGCCGGGGACGTCTTCAACGCCGCCTTGGCCGTCTTCCTGGACAAGGGCCTGGAGCTGGAGGAGGCGGTCAGGAGGGCTAACGCAATCGCAGGGATATCCGTCACTAATTACGGGGCCTTGGGGCCAACGTGGGAGGAAGTCGAGAGGTTTATGAGCACGACGGAATCGAGACTCTCCGAGCCCTAGCTGAGCATGTGATACGAAACCCACGATGATATAACGAGAGCGACGCTTCGGTTCGGTCTAACCCCTCGGTGAGACCCACCGCTAAGGAAGTCGCGGAATATCTAGACAGGTTAATTCCGTAGAGAGCGATGAACCCGTTAGTATGAAGTAACGACGGGAAATTTTCGCCTGTCCCTGGTCGACAGTACTTTAAATGCCGTAGGAGAACGATGTCTCTAACCGGTTTAAATGGGTGGAAACAGATTTAACCTGCGACAATTCGGTAAGCTTAAGGGACTTGTTAAATTTTCTAAAGAAATTGCTTGGGCGAGGAAGAGAGACTAGATCCCAAGAAGCCTTTAGAAATTCGTCGAGGGGAGAATACGATTATCTTTTGGAAATAAGACCGATCTTAGAGAAATACAAATTAAAGTCCCTAATTAGGGAATTGAGGTCTTACCCTGGGCTCAAGCTACACAGAGTACCGCACATCACGTTAGTCTACAACTTCACGCCGAAGGTCGAGGATCACAGAATAATTCGGACTGTGGCCGACATTAGCAAGAGCTACGACAGTGAACAATTTCACTTCTTTTACGACGGGATAGAAATCAGGAGAGGAGGAAGGGGCTACGTTATCGCCCTAAGGATAATCCCGTCTGAGGGGCTCAGATCTTTCAGGGACGAGGTGTACAGGGCCTTGAAGCCGATGATAGTAGAGAGGCCAGATGTAGAGAAGTACAACGAGAACCTTTGGTTTCACGCGGCCTTGTCGTTCCGATCTAGTAAGAACCCCGAGGAAGTCGTGCCCAGGGATCTGCTAGCTAAGCTCGAGAATTTTCTCTTCAAGGGCACCGCGATGAGGATAACTTTACTGCGCAAAGGTAAAATAAGGTACGAGTATGATACCCTAACCGGAAAGATCTTAAACAGATCGGAGGCCCTTTCTAAGGAGGAACTCAGGGCTACGTATTCTGAATATAGGAAGAGGATGCTTAGGCTCAGCTTGAGCAGGGTAGAGCTGGACAACATTTGGCTCACGGCCGATCACCACTTCGGACACGATAACATCATCAAGTACTCAGCCCGCCCGTTCACGAAGGTTAAGGAAATGGACGAGTTCCTAGAAGAGAGATGGAACGAGTTAGTTTCGTCCAACGACAAGGTTTTCATACTGGGCGATTTCGCTCGCTCGAATCCTAGGCATTACCTGGGGAGACTTAAGGGGAAGAAGATACTGATCCAAGGTAATCACGACCCTCCTGGTATAGGACCGGAATCTTTAGAAATAAGCTACGGGAAAGTTAAGTTCGTCCTTTCCCATTACCCGTTGAACGTTGCTGAATGGAACGTTCACGGTCACGTACACAACAACAAGCTCAAGGAGTATCCTTTCTTAGACAGACAAACTAGGAAAATAAACGTCGGAGTGGACCTGACTAAGTTCTATCCCGTCAACCTCAGATGGATAATTGACTTGGTGGAAAGCGGGAACTCTTACCTTTTCATGCCTTGATCGCTCAGTCTTCACACTTTCTCGACACCATCAACCCCCTAACATATATATTAATAGAATTCCTACTTTCATAAAGATATTAAGTTTCGTTTTAGATAGGTCAAATCATAGTAAATAAACATGTCTTTGAAATCCTAAATTTATATAAAATTTGATTACATTTTTTTCCAGCTTGATTTAATATATGAATTCGGTATTTTTTACAGGTATAAGATAAAAGATATTCGTTTTATCTGATATAGCCACTATAATTTTCAGTAATAATCAAAATGTAATTTCTATCGCCTACTTTACTTTAGATTTCCCAATGCTTATATCCGCAATATTTATTATCTGAGATTAAGTGATTAAATTCGTGAAAGATGTCAAGTCCTGAAGTTAAAGCACTACAAGATTTGCGATCAGGATCACTGTATGCAATAATAGCTACTATTTTGTCTAGTATCACAATCATATTCACTTTTGCGTTACTACCTATTATCTTAAGTAGTTTAACATCTCCTTACTCCTTATCATCAGCGTCAATAGGATCACTGGTAGGAGTTATAATCTTAGAAATAATCGCGTTAATATTTACTATACTTTCTGTATTGAAATTACGCTCTGGTTTTCGTGGATTAGAAGCCACAGGTAAAGACGTAGGCGGAGTTACGGGTACTACCTTATGGATTATAGGAGTAATTTTAGCAATCATACCACTTATAGATATCATTGGTGCGATTTTAATAATAATAGGAACTATCTTAATAGGATTAGCGATTAGGAGGGTAGGACAAATTTACAATGTAGGCAACATAAGGAACGGTGGAATTCTTATAGCCATAGGATCAGTAATCCCGTTCGTGGCGTTCATTGGGTTTATACTCACGTACATGGGCTTAGGGAAATTACTGAATACCATGGGACCGGGCGGTCAACCTCCGAGTGGTCCCAGTCAAGGCACTGCGCCTACCCAATAACTTACAGTATATCAAGGCGGACAAGGGTACATTTACAACGGTATGGCAGTAGTGCAACTGTATTCTAAATGACCGTTTTTCCTTACTTCCCACATTTATTTTAAATGAACAAAGTATGAATGAGCTTGCATTTTTATATTAAGTAAGTTTTTTGACGCAAGATTTATGTTTTGAATAAATTATTAATGTTTAAGGTATCCGCCTCAGTTCATTTATTGTGTTAATTATCGACCTACATCCCTCGCCGGTGCCTCAGAGGTCTTAGCTTGAGGAGACGTCAAACCCCTGCTAAAGGTGAGGGTTCAATACCAATGTTTAAGTTCAGACAGCTTCAAACCCAAGGATTCTCACAAGGAGATTGTAACCACAGATTAACGGAAGCTCCGGGCAGAAAGTGATAAACCTCGAATGCGTTTTAGAGCCTTTAGTGAAGGTAGGTTGACAAAGGCTTCCAAGAGGCCAGAAAGGATGAAGGGTAAGCTGCGGCTCAACGACTTCCACGAGGACGAGGACCACGAGTGCGGGGGGTTGTGCGACATCCCTGACATAACCGAAAGGGACGACATGTGAGGGACGTAGGATGGAGCTAACCTTCCTCGGCACGGGGGCAGGCTCCACCTTGGGCAGTAAGAGGTTCAAGTCGGGCCTCCTGGTCAGCTCTGGGACTACGAAGCTCGTCCTCGATATGGGCTCTGGGGCGAACTACCGCCTGGAGGACCTCAACGCCCTGGACGTACAGGCCCTGTTCGTCACTCACCTCCACGTGGACCACTTCTCGGG
>Ga0326758_100339_pt1 | contig 11440 bp, 11 predicted proteins | sample GCRJH_S_FD_207221 | JGI IMG/M metagenome (GOLD analysis project Ga0326758, IMG submission 207221) | Hot spring sediment microbial communities from Geyser Creek Basin, Yellowstone National Park, WY, United States - GCR.JH_S | ecosystem: Environmental > Aquatic > Thermal springs > Near-boiling... | reverse complement strand
TAATATCGTCGTCAAGCTTTCTTTCAACCTTATCAAAGAGGATTATTCTTTCAGTTATAGTTTTAGGCAAATCTTTTATAACAAGTAGTAAATCTATATCGCTGTCCTTCCTATTATCCCCCCTTGCTACGCTACCGTAAAGTACTACGGAAATGAGCTTATCTTGAAACTCTTCTTGAAGAAGCTTAGTAAGCTTTTCTAACAAGCTCTTATAAGGTTCCTGCATGAGATATAATAGTTATAGTAACAATAAAAACTATTCCATTTGTGTAACTCTAAAAGGTAAGTGTTATTGAACAAGCTCTGTTCACATTCATTACAATCCCTCTTATCCTACGGATCAGATACTCTTAGATCCTTATAATTAATTATTAAATAATTTGATTAATGCTCTCTCGCCTTCTCATTAAGTTGCGGTACCCGTATTGCTATTATGTTAATCTCTCTATTGCCGACACATAACTAGAAATTTTCCAAATCTCCTATAACATTCTCCTTCACTTATACAAATTTCTCCTGTGTCTATCTCTGGAATTCTATCGAAAATCTCATAATTAACCTCCCCGCTAAAACCCGTGTCAATTATAAACCATTCATTCTTATCGTTAATTTTAGCCTTAATTCTCATAATAGAAAATAAACTTCTTCCGGTCCTTTTATCTTTATTCTTTTCCCTTCTTCTGTTTTCTCTTTAACGAATTCGTAAAGAGTATTGACATCTTTAAATCTGTCTATAACTTCACCATTCTCGTCCAAGACCATGTACTCCTCGTTTTCCATGAGTTATTATGCTTGCGGTAAATAAAACACTTTTCACTAGATGAGGAGAACAAGTAGCTTAATACAGTGATAGTCATTAATATATTGACCAGTGGAATGGTATTGCAATAGAAGTAGTTATTAACATATCGAAGGTAAATGAGAAGTTGAGTAAATAGTAACATTATATTCCTGACCATTTACCCAGATCTTGGAATTAAGCGGAATAAAATGGCAGCAGTTGGTTAAACACGGAAACCTAGAAGTTAGTTGTTGGGCATTATCAATTTCGTACTCATAATTACAGACTCTAGTAAAGTTAATTTGAATGTTGCAGATCTCAATTTTACATACTCCTTGAGGCAATATTGCGTACATTTTACCGTTCTGATTAATTAGATAAAATCCGATGATATTATTCACGCATATAGGAATCCTTATGGTGCAGTTAGTCAACCACGAGCTTACTATTACCTCATATTTACCGGGCTTTAGGGTCACTAAATGAGAACAAGCACATCCAGGCTTTAAGATCACTAAATGAGAACAATTACATTTAAGATAAGCATAACACAGCCTTTCCAAGAACCATATAGTTTCTCCGGGATAAAACGTGAAATTTTCCAAAATGATTACTGGTGAATACCAGAATTCAGGAAGTGGCGTTGTATGTATTATTAATATGGGACATGGTGAATACGACTTATTATTTTCTAGGTTAAGAATCTCTACTCCAAAAGTTGATGAAGAAGACGGTAAATAGAAGGTATTGGGTTGGCCAAGAATCTTTACCCCAAATATACCTATCGTAGAATTGGGTTTAAACAGGTTAGTAACGTGGAGAACTACAGCTTTATTACCCACGTTGGTGAAACTAACGAAAATGCAGTAATATTCACCGTTCTGAAATACAGTTACAGTCTCCCGAATGTGGTTATGCGTATAAGTAACTGAAATAGGTAAATCAGAGCCTGGAAGTTCTAAGATACTGTTTATAAGCGGGGCGTTATTAACGCTATGAGCATGATAGTAATATAAAGAGAGGGGGATAATTGTTGCTACTACCATTATAAGTATTAGAAAGGCTAAAAGCCATTTCCTTGTCATAATTCCTCCTTCTTCTGTCAATATCTTATAAGCTTTTTCCAAAGAATTAATGAGGTAGGAAGAATAATAAATTGTAGTAAGCAAACTTTCTTGCGTTACTAATTGCTAGGTTCTAAGCTGTGTAAACAAGAAAAGTAACTGAGATTTTATATCGGACTCGACAGAAAAATAAACTATTCATTAGCATAATCACTCAAAAAAGGAGAATTACAAGTTATATAGAGTCGCTTCACGGAACGACAAAAGTTAACAGGGGCGTTAGTGCTTATCCTTACTTTTAATTCCGCCACGAATTAATGAGTCATACACGGTAACCCTAGTCGATGTAAACACCGCTACTCGTTAGCAGTATCCGTCGTCGGCTAGGAGCTCAAGAAGGTACCTAGAGGATACATAACTTGTCAAAACGATATTTAGATTAAAAATAACTAGTAGTTACGTAGAAGCGTTACAGTCTCAACATAGTCTGAAACATTAAAGAGAACTTCGTCTTTCATATATCTACTATCCCCAATCTCCTTTGCTCACGTTTTCTCGTGACTCCTTAACCTCTTCTATCCTCCTTCAGATTCCTTAGCCTTTATCATGTCTGGCATAATTACTAATGTTGCAGTGTACACAAGCGTTTCTTAGTTCGCTTATGAAAGAAGAAATTTACAAGAGTCGATTCTCTAGTTGAGTGCTATAGTTCTAGGCTAGTTAATATCAATCTCTAATCTAGATAAAATAAACAATTGCAACTTCACGTTATAGTTTCTGAGTGCTTTATTAACTTTAAGTCTAGAGATGAAAATGTAATTATTAGCAGGAATCTGGGCCCTTGTAGTGCTTTACAATAAATATGGGACGAACTTTCTCCTTACTCTCCTCTTATATTCCTCGTACTCTTCTCCTAGATTTTTTATTAAAAGCCTTTCCTCAAGATTTGCCCTGTAATTATAAATTTGAGCAATGATCAACACTGAAATTAATGAAAATATGCTTCTCAAGGCTATTGAAACCCCGAGTATTGTAATTATTGCTCCTCCGTAAGCGGGGTGTCCAACTAGCTTATAAGGTCCTTTATCAACTACTCTATGGTCCGAGTAAATAGTTACAATCGGCGAGAAATACTTACCCAATGTAAACACTCCCCACAATCTAAAGGCTTCTCCTGTTATCATTAATACCTCTCCGACGTAAATAGATGGCAGGGGCAGTTCTCCCATCCCGGTGTAATAGGAATAATAACCGAAGAAGAATGAAAGAAATATTGCAAAAAGCAACGATATAATGAATAGGAAAAAGGTAAAATATTCCCTCTCTTTGACTTTGGCCTTCTACTTTCTAATTCCGTAGGTTACTATTAAGTCAGTTAAAAATACTGTGGAGTAGACAACGTAGAAGACCTCTTGGTTTGTGTAAGTTTAGAATATGAGAATCATAATTTAACATAAGACTACGGCGTAAAAAGAGGATCGAAAGTTCGTGGAAACGAACTACATAAAATCATAATAAAGTCATTAGGTATACGCTTTACCTCCTCTTACGCTCAATCTCTCTTTCACCACTGAATAACACTATTTCACGTGTAAAATTCTACTTTAACGTACTTAATAGCAACGTCATACTGCTTCTTATCTCCAGTTATTAATTTTTCTCCTTTATCTTCTGCAAGTGCAATGTAGAGCGAATCGTAGATCGGTATTTTTTCCTTTAAAGAGATTTCCATTGCTCTCTGAAGGAAATCTACACTTTTATGAACAACTAATAACTGAGGTAAGAGTTCTCTAACTGCCTTTAAAGCAATTATGGAATCTTCGTACTTCATCATGCCTAGTAGCACAGTCTTCTTCCATATAGCGTTAGAAACCTCAACTAGGGCTAGATCTAACGTTTCTCCTCCTCTTAACAATTCCTCTAACTTTTCCCAGCCAGGTTCCTTAGTAATTATCTTAACCAATATTGAAGCGTCAATTATTATCCCTATCTTCCCTCACCAATCTTACACCAATGGGCTCAGTCTCAGGCAAGGAGGAGATTACTTCGTGTAATTTCTTCATAGCTTCTTCTTTTTTCAATTCCTCTATTTTTTCCCTTATAAATTTCTCTATTTCCTCGTTCCATTTCACGTTGTATTTTTCCATCTCCTCCCTTAATTCTTTGTCTATTCTTAAACTGTATACGACTTTCATAATATATCTTACGTATACGTAGATATAAAAACCTTTCCACTGCATTTAATATTAGGCATAAGTTTACAAATACCCCAACAAAGTAAATATTTTATAAATTTTTATCTAAACTTCCTTTTTTAGTTACCGAATTATTTTCTAAGTTAATAATTTCAACTCTGAGATACTTCCATGTGATCTACCATATCTATTGGCTAGGATTTCCGTCCTTTTCTGTAAGCCCAATGGCTATTATTTTTCCTAACCTTTCTTTATTTGAGAATGGTAATAGCCGAACTTAGATATTTCCGGCTTATAAAGTAAGAAATGACGACGAACGTTATTCACTTGTAAATAAATATGTTTCCTCTTATTATAATAAGCGAGTTTTCTCTCATACTAGACTATAAATATCCTACTATAAACCGAGTCTAAACTTTCCTTATTCCACAAATTATCAAGTCCAACAGTTAAATTCTGTGCTAAAAAATTTTTAAACTCTTCTTCTCTAACCCAAAAAGGGACTTTAGGCGAATAGTTTTTATCCCTCCCGAGATAGTAATATAGAATAGAAAGCTTTTCCTGATTCTTTATTGGACAATTACTCACGTCCCGAGGTAATTTGTCTATAATATATTCCAATTCCTCCCATATTATGTCAATTATTTCCCTATTAATAAAACCAGGGAGAGTAATTCCTAGAGTGTAAAATTTATCGCCTAAAGTGGACATATGGCAAATAATTTCGCTCGGAAATTCTTTATCTTCGCCCACGATTAGATTAGGACGTAAGTATACTATGTTGAATTTGTCTATAATCGCTTCTGTTAGAGTAAAGGCTGTATATTCGCACAAGTTCTCATCTTCTTTATTATAAGTAAATACTCCATCAGTTGAAACTCTCCAGTCCTCTATTACGTGGTGAGTTAATTCGTGGAGAAGAAGTAAAGACAAGTAAGCCATACCAAATGAGGCTTTGAATTTCTTGTCCAAGAACTTTATTTCCTGCATTACTACTCCTTTCTTTATATAAATCCCCCACCTTTTCTTGTCAACCGAGTATGGAATGTAATAGGCTATTATCTTCTCGTCGTCGCCGATTTTCTTTTTCTCAACAATCTTTCCACCTTCGTAAGAGCTTTCCCAAGTCCAAGGGGCTGCATTGTAATTAACTAATAAAGGAACCCAAGTATTGCCTGGAGAAAAACTTAGCGAGTTTTTCATGGCCTTTAGTGCTTTTTGGGTTGCAAATTATTAAGTTTTATGGATTATTCTCTAGTAGTGTATAATAGCATACCAAGACTTTTAATCAATGCTGATAATTTTAATCTTCATATTTTTAGGTCATAATTAATTAACAGTTTTAAGGATAATATTAAAAACTCACATTTTACAAACTCACTTTATGGTAGAATAGAGAGCTATATGAATTCGTTTAATCATAAACTTTTGTAATGATAAAATGTTTCTATTTAAATTTTAAACTCAATAAAAAGTTTCTCAAAAGAAACCACCAGTTAATTAAAGCTATAGCACGTGACATTAATTTCGGAATTAAAAGGTAAAGAGAGGAAATATTTTACCTTTTTCTATTCCTTAGGTCACATTTTCGTAATATTTCTTTTTATTCCGTTATTATTACCAGAAATGGAGAATTGACATTCCTTACGCCAGAGATGCATTAATAGCAGCAGGAGAAGCTTTTAATTGGTGAGGAATGTTTACTTTAGGTAAAGTATTTTTGCTGATCATAAATATTTACAAGGGGCCTAGCTGGGATGAACTGCCCTTGATTTCTCTTTATAATTTGTGACATCTCTAGTTAGACTGTGGAAAGTGTAACTATGGACTAAAGCTAATAATCCTCCTTGGGCTCACTGGTTGCTCGGTCTCAAAGTGGGAAAGATTACCTTTGCTGACGGAGAGAGTTCTAATAATTTCACTAACAGTTTACACGATGAGACTGTAACGCTTCTACGTAACTACTCGTTATTTTTAATCACTTCTAAATATCGTTTTGAAAAGTTGTGTTTATATAGTATTACCGAAGTAGTTTTTATTAATGATCCCCTATCTGATGACGGGCACTGCTCACGAGGGTGGGAGTGATAAAAGTGTGGATGGGAGGGTATTGGTGTTTCCCTCGACTAGCCCCAATGATTTAAGGGTGAATGTGTATGATCCCTTAGCCCGTGGCGGAATTAAAAGTAAGGATAAGTTACGCCACGGGCAAACACTTTTACTTGCAATTTACATTTCACTATATGCAACAATACAAGTTATGGAATATCTTTAAGCTCCTCATTTTCTCGTTAAAAAAGATTATATTTAAATAAAATCTAATAAGGTATTAGTAAACTGTCAGACTAAAAAATAATTTAAAAAACTTATTTCTTTCTTATTGTCAATACCAGAGATATTAGTGTTAATACAATTGCTACTACTATTAACGCAGTATAATCTGTGCTCATACTACTTATTCTATTATTTTCGCTACTAATCTTACTTGAGTAGCAACTTAAATTATGAACTATTGTAGATATTTCACTACTAACGTTTGAACATATGGAAGAAGTCTTCTGTTCAATCTCTGCCAACTTATTGTACACGTTTATTACTACTGATTTTGTAACGTTAAGCCCATCGTATTGTTCTACGATCAGCTTTATTATATAGGTACCGTCTGGCAACTTCTCGGAATTAAAGGAATAGTTGTAGATAGTACAGCCTTTTGCTCCATTTTGCGTAACTTCCTTTACGCTAAGATTGTATATGCTTTCTATTTGGCATAAAGGTATTCCGTTAATACAAATTGTAACTCCCTTAATGCAAGTGCCCATTACCGTGGAGCTTATTGTAACTTCTCCAGTAACGTTTGAGAATTGAGATGGAGTAACGATGTAAACTTTAGGCAACGATGGGGTAATGTTACACAAGCTGGAGTCTTCGTTAATTAACGTTGAGTGGTTCAAATTAATTCCATCTACTTTAGAGTTAATCAATCTAATGCTTCCGTTAATAACCTTGATGTTTTCAGCGTTTGAGGATATTAAAGTTACGTTACCTTTAACGTTAACATTTGTCAAGTTAGAGTAAGCTATTGTCAAGTCACCGCATATTGTAACGTTGTCGAGTATCGAGTCAGTAATCGTAATTCCATTAAGCTTTAACAAGTCGTTGTGTAAATATACATTAAATGGTTGTACGCTGGTTAAGACCTGGTTACAGATTTTAGTATAAGGTAGGACGTATATAATGTCTTGGTCTGTGTATGTAACGTTGGTTGGGTAACCATCGTATGCATTGCCGAATATTAATATGCCCAACGGACCTCCGTAGTATTGAGTGCCTAAGTAAGTTAAATTTCCTTCACTTTCCGAAGACGGTACCGTGAATTTTCCTACCCATAGGTTTAACGTCGAATTATAGTATAATGGTATATTAAACGAGTAGTCCAGCTCTATAGTCGTTGCCAGGCGTTGATAAATAATTGGATAAACTACAGCTGAGAATATTCCGTACTTTACCTCCGTGCCGTTGGAATAAGTTATGTTAGCGTAAATAGTCACGTTTGAACCTTCAAACACGTATTTACAAATCTTTGCTGAAACTGTAGCGGGAGACTGGGATACATAAATTTCTCCGTAGAAGTATCCTACCTCTACATTACCTTTAGGAGTTGATAACGTTGAGAATAATAATACGTAATACAACCCTGGAGTTGCATTTGATGGTACTTTAAGGAATGACATCCACGTTATAAATATTCCATCAACTATGGTTGGCGTTATTGATACTTTGCTCACTACTACGCCTTGAGGATTAACCAACTCTGCCGTAACATTAGCGCAGAAATCGAATGGAAGCCCATCAATGTATATTGTTTGTCCAGGCGCTACGACACCGGGCATTGAAACCACGTGGGACAATATAAGCCAAAAGCCTTGTTCTAAGTCACTTCTGATTCCTATATGGTATCCGTAAAATTCGTCGGGTTTCATTAGGTAAACTCCTACTGGTAATGTTACGTTTCCCTTATAATATGTAACTGGAACTATTTTAATAATAAAGCCACATTTGCATATTATTATCTTGCAAATGAATCCTCTAGTCATGTTAAACGTGAAAGTGCCTATTTTAGTATACTCATTATTTGTTATATTGTACGAATAAACGCTAATGTTTAGCGTAGGCGTTACATTAACTATCTCTCCATATATATTATAAATGTATGCAGCATATGTAGTAGCAGAAGAAGAAATTCTTAGGGGGAAGAAGCACAGCTTTTCTATCTCAACTATATATCCCGTGAAAGTCAGAGTAAATCCTATTTTACCGTCACCGTAGACTATGACATATGTTACACCGCTTGAGTTATCTGGAATTACTACTTTTCCCTCCCATAATTTTACAGTGGAGTTATAGAACATCTTTACTAACGAAACGTTACCTGCTACGGTCTCAAGTACCGCGTACATGTTACTTGACTGATTACTAGCGTTAGCCCATATGTACATTGTTTGACCGGGGGTAGAATTCTCTTGGAGTTAATCCTGAGGAGTTAGTAACATTTACTTCGATTACTTGAACCAAGCTGACATTGTTAATTTTCTCCAACTGTGAGGTAAATTCACCCGCATTTATAGTTCCCCAACCAGTAACTAAACTATAGCCGTAATTTGCAACCCATGGTATGTTATAACCAAAAGTTATTGATTCTATTGCTTCTCCGTAATAATGAGTTGCAACGTAATATAATAACGGATTAAGTAAGCCGAACTTATGGTGAACGAATTGCATTTCTACTACTAATAATCCAGCCGTTAATGGTGATGCCTCGCTAGTACCACCTATGAGCAGGCAACAATATGAAGGACCTATTATGTATATCCCCGGGTAAATGTTAGCGCTTGCAGCAATCTTTCAATCCCTTTTGGGATGCAACGTGAAAGGCTGAGGGTTGGGAATCAAGACAAGAAGCAATCTTTCAATCCCTTTTGGGATGCAACTTTTTGTACTCTTTGTTCATACATAGCTTCAAATGAGAACTTTCAATCCCTTTTGGGATGCAACACGCAATATGAAAGTAAACATAGGTGGTATTGAATTATTCTTTCAATCCCTTTGGGGATGCAACAACAAGATATTACATAAACGGGAAGGACGACATGATAAGCTTTCAATCCCTTTGGAGATGCAACTTTGTTTCAAACCAGAGATATAAATTGTGGCCTCTCTATAACTTTCAATCCCTTTGGAGATGCAACAACGTGACGGTTTAAAGTATTTCCTTTTGTCAGATATCTTTCAATCCCTTTGGGGATGCAACTGTTTGTTTTATTAACCTCTGTCCTTATTTTTCTCTTTCCTCATTAATAAGTTTTCATCACTTCTCTTAGTTCATCATGCGACCAATTTTCGTTATAATTTTAACTTCGTAATATGGTCGCATGGTCTTCCTGTTTATTTGAAAGAGAAAAAGTATTTATAAGGCTTCAATTACTCTTTTGATTCTCGCAACGGTCGCATTGAGATTCGAAAATTCACATTTTTAACCTATAATGAGGATAGAACATACTAATGCATAAATTCGTCAATTTTGGTTTCATCTTAGTATCGTCTCGTTAAAATTCTTTCATAAAATGATAAAATCTACAAAATATCATTCAAATTGACGATCAGTTATCTTTTTAATCTAATTTAAAAACACGCCCTAGACCTACTTTTAACAACGCCGATAAATTAAAAACTGTTTACCACGTCCTAGAAGTATTTCTAAGTAACGTGGATTAAAAACTGTTAAGGCAAGAATTTAATCATGATGCCCTTTACTTCATATAAAATTTCCTCTTATATTCAGTGCTTAAAGAGAAATTTTGACGAGAAAACTGCGCATTCTTTAGCTTTCTTAGCTTCAATTAAAGGCGATATTGACGGATTTTATGTTGCAGACGGCAGCGTTTATTATCGGGACTTCATACACGTTCCAATAGAAGGCAACTGTTCCGAGCTAGTTAAGACAGTTGAAGGCTATGATCCAAGGGAAATAAGAAGCCTTGCATATAAGTTGCTGATGGAGGTAAAGTATAAGAAGAGCGTTAACTACAACGAGAGGGAAATGGAGTTAAGAAAAATAATTCTGAGGTAGAACTTCACACGTGACGATGAAGGAGATTAACTGCTACCGACTTACGTAACTTGAAGTTACAAGTTATCAGCGCATGATTTCACTATTTTTCTCTCAGGACGTCATATACTCCATGCTATAAGGGAAAGCAAATTAATATTTTAACGATTAACGTAACTTATGAGTCAAGATCTTTTCAATAAGCTGAAAGAGAGAGTCAGATACTTCTTTGAGGAAAGTAGGAGGGACGCATTAAATAAGGCTTATGACATTTCCTTATTTCATTTAGAACAAGCACTGTAGTTAGGTTTGAAAGCACACCTTCTAAAAACTAAGGGGACTTTCCTAAAACTCACGACCTTAATTAATTATACCTGCAATGACTGTTTAAAGAGGTTAGCAAAAAATAAATGGTATGTCATAAGCATTCTTACAGATGCTTATATTAGTTCTAGATACTTATTAAGGAATTATACAGAAACTGAATATAGGAAATCCAGAGAGTTTGTGAGAGGTGCGCTCAAATGTTTGAATATTATAGAGGATTAGATGAGATCAATAAGGATTATGAGAAAAATAAGGAGAAATATTTTAAGGAAATAGCTGAAATAGTTAGGAAATATAAGGGGAAGGCCTACATTTTCGGCTCTCAGCTTAAGGGTAATGCAATAGCAGCAAGTGACGTAGATATTTTAGTTGAAATACCTTGCGAAGTTTATTGGTTAGACGTACTCACAGAGTTAAGGATGAAAATAAGAAATCCTAAATTCGAGTTTCACGTGCATTGCGTAAAAGAGGCTGAGGAAATGAAGAAACTAATTAAAATTTATAAGGAAATAGATTAAAAACACGTAACATACAACGCAATTATAATACGACAGCAGGATCAACTTTTTCACGACGTCTGCTTCGTCCTTTAGAAACAATCCTAGTTATAATTAATAAGAGTGAAAACACTCTGAAGATGACGATGGTATTCTGCTCTTTCGCAGATTGCTAGAGCTCATTTTATAAACTTCCATTTATACTTTCCTTTATGAAGGTAATTTGTCCAGTCTGCAATAGGCTGTTTGAAGCAGAATGTTCTCCTTATAAAGAAATGTATAACGGAATTCTTTACTATTTCGATACTGAAATTTGCCAATTAGCTTTTAGGCAGAACCCTGAGAGGTTTGTTTATCACTGTAAGGACAGTCAAGCCCAATAACCTTTCTTTACGTCCTCAATCTTTGTGGCTAAAGCTATTTGGAAATACCTAAATACTTCCAAGGTGAAAGCTACAGCATCTGAGTCG
>Ga0326758_100338_pt1 | contig 11440 bp, 9 predicted proteins | sample GCRJH_S_FD_207221 | JGI IMG/M metagenome (GOLD analysis project Ga0326758, IMG submission 207221) | Hot spring sediment microbial communities from Geyser Creek Basin, Yellowstone National Park, WY, United States - GCR.JH_S | ecosystem: Environmental > Aquatic > Thermal springs > Near-boiling... | reverse complement strand
TCCTAAGTAGTTTTGTGCATAATTCAACGTTGTGCTCGACAGCCCTCTTGAAGTCTCCAAGCTCGATGATCGGCAACCTATTGAGTATCTCGGCGACTAGATTCTTCGGCAACTCCTTGTTGCTAAGCATTGTGAGTAGTTCGAGTATTGATTGTAGTGGTATGTACCTACCTGTCTTAGGCTCCCTAAGGACTGGGTCTATGGGCCCTAGCTCTGCAATGGGTGTCATGACTATCTCGTCTGATGCGCATGCAATCATCATGGCAGCACTCTTGGCAAACCTGGGCACGAAGGTGACAAGCCTAGAACCGGAAATGCCCTGCAGGTACCTACCCAGTAAGTACGCCTCATCAGCATCACCACCAAGCGAGTTCAAGACAACACCCAAACCGTTAGCTTTGCCCAAACCCTTGATAACCGCATAGATGGAGTCAATCGATGAGTAATCAATGTACCTACGGGGAGTGAAGAGCATAGGAACAATGGCTAGGTTCGTTAGGACACCAAGCCTATCCAATAGGCCAGACGGCTCACCAGCAAAGACCCTGAAGGCGTGGACCACATCAACAACACCATCAACAAGCACAGAGAAAACAAAAAACAAGGGAAAACAAAAAACTAACCCCACGAACACCCCACTCATCAACCCCACCACAACCTATTAACTCCTCCATAAGTTTTCCATGCCCGTTTACAGACCTCGTCAGAGGGTTTATCCGGGTGGTTATTTCACGACTTGATAAGTCTCTGACGGTGGATTTGGTTCTCCTGATTGCTAGGCAGGTGCTTAACTGCACATTTAAGCGGTGATTCATCAATGTTATTGGCCTAGTTTAATTATGGCGTAACCACCGCTTGTTTAAGAAGCGTTATAAATTCCCTCAGCATTCTACTTCTTAATGCCCAACTTAAGCAAGGTTAGGCATTACGCCGAACTATTCGTTAGGATGGGTCTTGTTAAGAGCGAAAGTGGTGATTACGTGCCGGCGTGCACCGAGTGCGTCGAGTACCTCGATGGGTTGTTGAGTAGTGGGGATGGTGTTTTTGGTTTCATAGTGTTCATGTGTTTCGTGCGTGATTTATTTAACGACGAATTCATAAGCACATACATGGACCTAACCTACGCCGAGCTAATCCTAAAGCACGTACTAGACAGACACGAAGACGCCGCGGACCAATAAACATTACGTGGTTTCCGGTCTCTAAGTTGATGGCAACCTCATCAACGACGTCCTTAAGGCTAGGTATCAAGCCAGAAACCCTACCAACAACAGCATTCGCAATACTCCCTATGTCAGCCGGCCTGCACTCACTGCTTCCAGCCTCTCCTCCCTCCTCCTTAGTCATTATTTCCTCAACTAGTTCATTAATCTCCCTGACCATTTCATCACATGACTTCTTACTCACTACCCACGTCGATGACCTTGACCTATGTATCTCGTAGCAGGATCTACCCAACAACCTCAACAACCTATTATAACCACCAGCGCCCAGCACATAGACCAAACTCCTAACATCAACCCAGGAACCACCCTCATCCCCAAAGCAATACAGGTTAAGGCCAGAGGACATTAACGCTACCTCATCTCTCCGAAACTTCCTCTCAGAGTTAACTAGGCGACTTAGTGGAGATCCCAACGTCAACCCCGTGATCCTAACGGGACTTGGCGGCGGCAAAGCCCACACCCCCATTGCGGCATTTATATTGAGGTACGGACTCGTGGATAAGCACTTAAATTAATAATAATGCTGATATATCGTAAGAAAAATACTGGAATTCAAGGAACACGCAAAATGCAGTAAAAGATGTCATGGCAATTCACGTTTATATTTCGTACCTATTTAAAACCTTTACAAAACTTTGCATAGCTATGGAGATGCTTCTTGCTACTGAAGGTCTAATTATAACTTCACGACTTCCTTCATCATCTTCTAACTCGCTGAGACTTACTGCTACGTCAATAAACATTCCTAAATACTTAGAGAATGGAATCCTGCCCACTATCAATCTCTCTAGAAAGCTCACATACCTCTCAGGATCTTTTGCGTTATATATTAATAGCATAAATAACAGGATAGCTTGACCAACATCAGCGGGTAACTCAAGAACTACAGATTCGGCATCTTTCATGGCTCTGTACTCCATACCATAGGCATCTATTACACGATGAATAGTAGCAAGTATCTTATTGGCTCTCTCACCCCTAAACTTTACAAAGTCCTTGAGCGATAAATCCAAAATCCTCAGGGCTAGCTCAGATACTCTACCCCTACGCCTGTATATCAAGTAATAGAGATTCTTACTCATCTGACCTCCCTAAATTCAAGTTTTTAATAACTGTTTTAAGTATCTTATATAATAAGTACTGGTGCTAAGATGCTAAGAGAGTTAGGGCCTAATCCATGTCTAAGCCTGTATTCACTTGAAACTTTTTGTATGTCGTATCCATGATCCGAAACAATAACCACTATAATATTGTTTGCAACGAGATGCTTTATGTTCTCATAGAGCGAAGAGACAAGCTCATATAATTTATTTATTATTGTTGAGGCATCATTAAAACCGATATTTTCATTATCATGTATAAACTTGTCGATATCATTAAACTTAGTTATATTAATATTATTAGTATTTAAAATGTTACTTATAGCATTCCTTACAGCATTCATTAAAGAGATGTTTTCTCCCTCCTCTAGAAACCTCTTTGAATCTAAGAGAAATTTGTATGTACTTGTTTTTCCACTAGGATTTATTATAGTGCCAAAGAATCTGGGTCTCAGTTTGTACTCAGTGGACAATTTGTATACGATGAATAAAGCGTCCACTATAGATAAAGCATCGCAAGCAAAGACGTGGATATTGTTTGAAGTTCCTACATCCCTAAGTATATCTAGAGCACGTTTATATATCTCTTTAGCGATAACATCCATTGACGCTACATATTCCTTATGTCGCGACCACACGTAATATAGAAAGCTGCGTGTCCTATCCATGAAGCTTAGCAAACGAGGGTCTGTAACATAAGATATTATAAGTTCATCTCCCGTTGCTACATAGTGGAAAATATCGTGTAACGCCGCATAGACCTCCCTATCATCTTTAAGATAGCTAATATTGCTTAATAACCTGGTGACCTCATTTAAGTGAGTAAGAAGAGCTGCAATAGAGTTATAGCTCATATTACTCAGCCTGATTTATGTATATCATCTCGTCTGGTTCTAGACCAATTTTATTGAGTACATCTTTGACATTCTCTTCTTTAACATCGGTCTTTAGTATAACTTCGGCTTTGCATAAAGTTAGTTCATTCATGTACATATTAATGAGTTCCACAATATGTGGGATTAGCACATCAACTTTATCAAGCACACCATCAATCTTTATAACAGTTTTACTTTCCTCCTTTTGCCCTAACTGCATTTCTAAGTTAATTTTATTAGCAAGACCACTAAGTTCTTTTATACGCATAAAGGAAGAGAGCAGCATCGTCACTTTATTTTTATCAAAGACCTTAAAGCCAATAAGTCTTTTAGGTGGTGGAGTCGGTGGAGGTGGTAGGACACCGGCTTTTTCGATAATGAGCTCCCTATCCTTGATATTAAGTGTTACCACTTCTATCCTTGGATCGCCAATAAGTATCTTTACTCCATTAAGTCCGTTGATACCTGTTTCGATCGCAGCAATAGATAGGGGTTTTATCGGCATCTCTCTCCATCCCTTTACTAAGGCATTTGAAATACCATCAACCGATATGCTATGTTTACCTGTTTTAAGTATATTATTTCGCATTATACTATTCTTAGTAACGCTTTGCTTGATCCAGCTCTTGATCTGTTCAGCTATACTGTGAGCATTGCTAACCTTTAACGTGCTTATAATTCTATCAGAAATCCAGACAGGTAATAAAGCAAAAACTTCGTCAAGCCCCCTAATGCCCCCACTACTGGCCTCTACATTTAAATCCTTTACTTCGAAGGTTTCGGTCTCGGGGTTGTAAGTTACAACCTTCTTAAACACATTGATAAAGCTGGAGATAGAGTCCTGTACAGCATCACTGGTTAATTGTGCAGCGAATGCCTGCATCTTTTCCCTCACCATATTTATTGCCTCTTTGATTATCTGTTTAAACCCTTCCTCTGTTAGACCAGCCTGACGTATAATCTTTGTCAAGTTCTTTCTACTTGCAACTTCTCGCTCCGCAAACTTTTCTATATCGCTAGAGATTAATTTATTCACATTTTCACATGCCTCTATCTTAGCAAGCTTCTTAACGAGCTCGAACAAGGTGCTTCTACTTATCTCAGGAACAACGATAGCGAACATGTTGAGACGCTCCAGTTTATTTTTATTCTTCTCCAATGTCTCTATAATCTCCTTCTCAATCTCTCTATAGCTTATATCCTCAGACAAGCTAGCTTTTTCTATTAATGCCTTCTTTGCGATATCAATGGGGGATAGAACCATCACTGTAAAAACATCCTTACTTAACAGCTTTCGGAGCTCCTCATCATTTAGGATGCTATCAATACTAACTATCTTAATGTTTAGCTGTGCCTTATCATTAAATCTCGAGATAAACTGATATCTTGCAAAAGTTTTTGCTAGGTAATCTATAGCTTTCCCTAAATCAAGATCTCCCTTCTCATTCTTTAGGCTGCTTAATATTTTCTCATACTCGTTGTTTATCAGTTGCCACGGATTTGAAATTAGAGATGCAAGGTAGTAATTAGTGCCTTGATGTTCAATCACATGAATATATGGAATATTTTTGAGTCTATCAAGAACCTCCGAATAGAACTTCAAATCCTCGTCCTTCACAAACCCAACTAGCGATAGTATAATTTTAGATTCTGAAAGTGCCCTCTTCTCTATATCCTCACGTGAAATAAGTTCAGGCCTTTGGCTCAACATCTTGATTAGATCCACTACATTATCTGTTACAGATTTTATGTAAACAGAGTTTAGAGCACCCCTAATCATCTTAATCTTAGCCTTTTCACTCTCTTTCTCGCTCACCTTAATCTCAGTAACATATTTATTCCACGTATCTACATTTCTTTTCCACTCGAAAGCTATATCTGGGTCTAGCAAATGTTTAATGTCTTCATGCTCTATATGAGCTATGCTAACGAGGTACGACTCTTCCTGCTCCAGAGCCTTAGCTACAGCAATAGTACTTATCTTGATTAAGTCACGTAGATGCTGCAAATTCGTGAATTCACGACTATATGCTGGAGGAATAATGATCTTTCTAACAAACTCTCTATATACAGGTGAGAAGGGGTATGTATTTCTTAGATCATTTATAAAGGTGGTTAAAAGATCCTCATCCACGATACCATCAAGCTTTTCCCTTAATGTCGTTAACAGCTCCTCGCTAAGAACAGCATCAACAGGGGTCTTGTACCTCAGGATACGCTTTTTAACAATATTTAAAGCATCATCATCATCTACATCCCCTCTATAATCAATTTTGAATCGGTTAACTTTCTCCTCAAAAAACTCGGCAACAACATCTATTAAACTATCAGCTTCGTGTTTCCTTATCCTAGACTTTACTTCTTTCCATGTATTAACATCTTGAAGAGCTGATGCGTATATGAGAACTACTGGGTGATAAGACGATAATTCTTCAACAATATTCTGGATAAAGATAAGTGTCTTTTTGAGGCTCTCGATATAGTCAAGTGATGCACCCAAAACTGCCTTTATAATGGAGGCGTATAGCTCATCAATTAATATCAGTACAGGAACTGTAATACCCATCTCCACAATACGCTTACTGAACTTCTTAGCAGCATCTACAGGCTCACGCTCAGGTAACTCAGTTAGTAGTTGTTCAATTGAGTTAAGGTACTCTTTAGATACGATTTCCTTTAGATGCTCCTTTTTCTTTTGGAATACCCTCTTAGTAATCTCAGCTAAGGCTTTGTATGGATCTAGACCTGGAGGAAGGAAATTAAGATCTATGGGTATCACTAAAGTTTTCTGAGCTACATCGAATCTGTAATTTGTTTCAGATACGAGCACATTATATATTTCCTGAAGACTTGAATTGCTGCTTAACTCCTGCCGGTGATTCGGGATATTAACATATAGGTGGTAGAGAAGTGTTAGGAAGTGCGTCTTTCCAAGCCCCATAGCATGAGTAAGTGAAAGTACTGATGCACTAGGTACGCTGAGGCGATAGTTTATAGTATGTAAAGCTTTCTTAAGCGCAGGTCTAAAGTATGTTATTGAAAGGAACGTTATTGGTTCGGCGAACTCCGTGCTAATTTTAGTCTCATCATCTATTTTCAGATCGTTAGCTATTAGTGCGCCTAAGCTCGGTGCTAATCTGCCTACATAATCCCCAGGTGCTAGATTAAGGTATATGCCTTTTGCAAGATCATTAAGATCTATAATATCTTTAAGTGGCAGAAGAGTCATAGAGTCTCACACTATGGTCCTTTATAGAGCGTTAGAAGCACGTTTTCAGCAAACCTCTTGATAATATCATTCTGTATCTCAACAAGTCTAAGCTCCTCCGACGTTGCTGTACGTAGCAGGAATAGTGCTGTTGTGGTTACAGATCTGCTTAACGGTATTCGTGACATAATGTTTTGGGCAACTTTGGTTGCGTCCTCCTTACGCTCCATTTCACCGATAAGTCTCAGAACATGAATTGCCCTGCCGACATTCGTTGTAGTCAAAATATCTACCTTACCTCTCACAGCATCATAACACTCACTACCAAATAGCAAATTATAGTAATTGTTACTCTTCGAAGGTTTCTTCAGAAACCCTCTACCTACTAACGCATCAACATTTATGTTCATAATCTTGCACACTTTTTCTATGAAGTCGTATGCGAGGTCCCTTGTTCCAGCATATCTGGATGCCGTCCATAGCATTAGATATGCTCTGCTGATGTTATCTGTGAGCAACATATCTCTTTTCATACTCTCATCGAGGCTGTTCTTAGCTAAGTAATCCTCGAGCAGAGTCTCAAGCGCTATATACATAGCCGCAGGATACAATACATTATCAAAGAAGTATAGAGCCCTTCTAAACCTAGCCAACCTGATTTTTGAAACATCTTGCTCTCTGATCTCATCAATACTTGGGCTCCAAATCCTAGTAGCACTGGCTATACCACTTGCTAAAGCCATAATGAACATCTCGGGTCCCGAAGCCTCTGAATTCATATCCTTAATAACATCCTCCATAACACTCTGCCTTATAATTTTCCTCACCTCTTCATCACGAGCTATATCTTCAGCTTTACTACTATAGGCAGTAATGTCTCCAAGAACGCTCCTCTTCCTAAATACAAGAGCTAGTGATGTAAAGAATGCTGATGTTAACAGTGCAACTCTACGAGTAGCCATTTCAGTCCATAGAGTCCATGCCTTGCTAAACGCAAATCCAGCGGCATATGCTGAAGCTACTATAGCTTCCCATGCTTGTGGATCGCTATGTGTAAACCAAACAATCAATACTCCATCGTCTTTGAGAACCTTACTAATTTCCTCAAAGAACTCCCACATCTTCAAAACATACCAGTCACCAGTAAACGGCATTTTCTCGACAAGCTCAGGCTCTTTACGACCTAGATCCTTAATCTCATCCCTACCCTTCCTAGCTATAATCTCTGCTTCTCTAGGCAGTATTGATAGATCTGGTGACCAATTCTCAATGTAGAGCTCAACTTTACCTCTAGCAGGATCTCTATTAAACAAGAACCCCTTATCTATAACAGGTTTAAGCATTATCCTAAAGAACTGCCAGAAGAACTCCATTAAATCACTATAGAAGTGCTGAGCAAGGTAGGGAGGATCAACGTTAATAACGTCAACACTCTCAATGCCTCTATCCTTAAGCGTAGCATTAAGATTCCTCGCATCACCACATATCACGTCTACCAGGTTACCTAGCCCAGCAAGCCACTCACTAAGGACCCTTAAAACAGGTAAAACACCACCAGCTGTGCCAGCAACACGAGTTATATGAGGCTCAAAGACCCATCTAAGTGTTTCAATTATATCTGTTTCACAATATTCAAGACCCAGATCAATAGTGCGCCCTCTCTCCTGGTATCTACCACTAAGCCTATCTATAACGTAACGTGTAGGATGCCATTCTGTTGCTATATTGTTATAATCTGCAAACTTATCTATTCCTAAGGTAAGGTATAGCGCTATTGCAGCTCCATACTCTCCCTTCTCCTTTATGAGCTCTTCAGCTCTTTCCCTCACATACTTCATTAATTTGAGCAACACTAGTAGTTGTCTCGGATTAAAGAGTTCGTACCAATATTCTACGCCTAGATCCATTATCGGCTTAAACACCTCGTTCTCTTTTGGTATCTGTGCAATTGGTAAATACTTTTTAAGTTCATTTATCTGAGATGTTAAATCAAGGTAGGCTTTAATGAAGACTTGCCTATCTGTCTCATTCGCCGGCTTAAATCCTTGCGGGGTCTCCTTAACTAAGATTATGTGCGTCTCCAGCAATTCATTAATTTTCTCTTTTGCCTTCTCTACATCACCACTCAATGCTACTTTTAGCAATTCCTTATGTTTCTCAACCCAGTTTCTAAGTGCAACATCCTCATTTATTGATAAAGAACAGTATGGACATCTAAGCCTTTCAAAGGATGAAACCTCATTTGATATCTCTGCCCTAAAGTTCATCTTTTCTTTATCAATAACGAGTTTTATGTACGGTCCTTTCTCACCTAATTTATTGGTATAGATTATTGGTATTACTCCTCCACAGTTTGGGCATCTATAGCCTCTTGCAACGATATGTCGCATGTAAATATCAGGCGAATAGTATTGTGCAAGTTCCTTTCTTGCCCAATCTATTAGTTTCTCCACCTCTTTCTTTGCATCTTCATAAAGTTGGGGTCCATATTTCGCTGGATACTCAAGTGTTACTTTTAAGAGTATGTATGCAACTGGGTTATAGTCCATAGCTATTGTTCTGAATCCAAGTCTCAGAGCTTCTAGCGGTATGGAGCCCCCTCCAGCCATGGGGTCAACTACAACGATTTGAGACGGATCTTTGCCTGTATATTTCTTAACGATATCTTTCACATAATTCCTATTGGGGTTTACCAGGTACAGGAGTTTAAATGGCGCAGAGGCGACGTTGTCAAGCCCTATAGCACGTATAAATTCATCCTTAGAGGCACTCTCAGGTAAGATAGAGGCTAGGGTAAGAGCTCTAGCAGGGGCAGTAGGTCTTCTAGCTAAATATGGATGAATATTACTCAGCTTCGGAACTCTAATGAATCCAGCCTCAATCCTCGCAGTATCATTAACACTCTTAAGTGGTAACCAAGATTCGACTAAATATCTTAAACTTGAACCATTATAATTACTCAAAAATAATCACCAATCAACCTTCAATTAAATCATTTATAAGTTTTACGTGATATAAGAATTGCTTAAGAGAAAAATTGTTCACACCCTGACCAAGCTTGAGATGTTTAGGAGGTTAAGGCCTGTTTTTAGAGAGGTTGATTCGGTGGTTACGGAGTTGCTGGGTATTGGTGTTGATGTTGATGCGTTGTGGGGCCAGGCATGGGAGATGATGGAGAGGAGGGTCAGGGGTGCGGAGAGGGTGGCCAGGCCCGGCGCCCCACCCATGGCTGAGAAGGAACCCAGTGAGGGTAGAAGACGTGGGAGGGGTGGTGGGTCGGCATCAATAACGTCATTCTTTTAAGGCACTTTAAATAGAAGCATTTATAAATCATTATTACTTCGATATTATTAAATGAATTGGTTCGGCAACATAAGGGTATTTAGTGATTTGGAAATAGTCAGGGATACCTTATTGAAGGAGGGGTTTGTTGATGCTGGGCTTTTGCAGATATGGAAGCCTGGGCAGGTTTTTGGCTTGGTTAAACGAGTAGATGATAAGTATGAGGTTCACGTTAGGGGTTACATTGATGGTACTCTCGATAGTGAGCTGGAGGTTAGTAGAGAGTACTTTGAGCATTTATTTTATGGGTCTCAACCATGTTATGAACCATTAATTAAAATTTTAAATAAATATAATATACCTTACGAACTCGTGAAACCAATTCAACCATGCTTAGGACCTCCACAACCAAGAATCCTAACGCCGTGGAAACCTATAGCCATTAGTCTCATTATTATAGGTGCTGTGGGAATCACATTGTACTTCATAGATAATTACTTTGGTCCGAAGAAGATAAGGTGACTTAAAAAAATAAGTTTTAGTGTTCTAGGTTCTAGCATTAGCTACACCTGAGCAATGTGAGCTTGGGTGACTAACCACTAAATAATTAATCAATTAATAATAAATAATAATAAAGTTACCGACTCAACAAGACTTAATAACACCACCCTAGAGGGCAATACAATGCCATGGTTCATGTACAGGGACGACCTATTCATCCCCGTGGATATCAAGGCACTAACAATTAATGAAGCCCTCAGTGCTGGCCTGCCCATTGCTAGGGAGGTTTTGGGCGTTGTCGATAGGTACTGCCTGTATGAGGTTGGCGGTGAGGTTGTTATTGAGTATTGGCGTGGTAATGAATTGTCTGTGAAGCTCATTTATGCTGATGACCCAGCGAAGGCATTGATGCACTACTACAATGCCGAGAAGACTGGCTTGGTTAGGTGCTCCTATGTTGCTTAGTGGTCATTTCATGGTTACATGTATGTAATCCTTATTGAATAAACAAAATTAACGAGTAGAGCTAAGCATTTTAAGTACGTTAGCCACCTCGTTAATAATCCTGCATATGTCATTGTTTCCTGCGGCATCCTTATCAATTCGTACCCTATGGGTATGCACAGTTTTTGTTAATCCGTGTATCCACGGTAATTCCCTTAAATCATTCTCACCCATTGAGGAGAGTATGATGAGCATCCTCTTAGCCCTACTAATCGCCACGTTGAACCTAGCATAATTCTCAAGGGCCCTGTGGTACCTGTCTGCAGTCATTGAGTAGATGATGATATCCTTCTCACGCCCCTGATAACTATCGACGGTTTTCGAAACCCTTAGGTCGAGTAATGACTCAATGCCTTTCGCATCAATTATTTCCTTCAAGTCCTTATCCCTACTCGCGGCGACTAGGTAGGCAGTTACTGGTTTCTCGAGGCCAAGATTTTCAATAGCTTTCTCTATCAATGCTGACTGAGCTCTATACGTGCTTATTATCGCAATTTCATCTTTACCAACACCGTACTCACGAAGTCTCATGTAAATAGCCACCGCTCGGCACGCCTCATCACGATTGATCGCGGATGAAGTCTCATACTTACCCTCCATCCTAATCCACTCGGTAATGCCGCCAACATCGATCCAGATTATTGGTTTTCTCTTCTGCCCATCCTGGTTACAAATATTGACGCCGTCGCCGATTAGGGCCTTATCAATTGCATCGCCGTACTTTGCCTCCTTAAAGCAGATGGG
>Ga0326758_100336_pt1 | contig 11470 bp, 9 predicted proteins | sample GCRJH_S_FD_207221 | JGI IMG/M metagenome (GOLD analysis project Ga0326758, IMG submission 207221) | Hot spring sediment microbial communities from Geyser Creek Basin, Yellowstone National Park, WY, United States - GCR.JH_S | ecosystem: Environmental > Aquatic > Thermal springs > Near-boiling... | reverse complement strand
ACCACAACAATCATTCCAGCAGTAACTATGTTACCAGGAGTGTACAGCAGCCAGTATGGTAGGGGTATGGGCATGACCGTGAGAACAGAACTAAGTAGTAGCCAGAGGGATGAGGCAAAGCTCACAAAAACAAAACCGGCATAGAACCAAAACAGTGACCTAACCATCAGGCAAAAATAAGGGGGAGAAAAATAAGCATTACCAAGTGAGGGATAGGGAAGGGGGAAAGGAGGTTGGTTTTGAGGGTTTTTCGAGGCGTTCAATGCCGCCTTTTATCTTATGTATTGCATTCGGGTGGGTAAAATCCGAGGTAGTAGTTGGTGGCGTTGATTATCATGCCCATTGGGTATATTGATGATGAACCGCTTGGACTTGTTGCTTGCGGACTACCTATCAACGTTATGTAGAATGAGGAGCTTGATGATGGGTTGAAGTAAACATAAACATTAGCGCCTATCGAGAATTGGTTCTGATTAACGAGGTTGGCATGAATGAAGACTTGGGCGATGGTTAAGGCAGTTTTTAAGCTAAAAATTACATATCCCACAATGGAGGGTGCACCGATGGTGAATGCGCCGAGGAGTAGTGACCCGAGGAGGAAGGCAATACCCACCGGGTTCGGCTGGTACGTCGTCATAATATCACTCAAGCGATACTCAACGTAGGCGAGGTTGCTGGACAAGCTCTCGTAGATATATTGTGGGCTTGGACACGCACTCTCATCAGCTATACTGTTATAACCATAATCGAGGTTTATTACTAATTGGTTATACGTGTTGTATAGGTAGAGTATCCCCGTGAACATCCCGGTTATTGAGCCATTGCCGACGTCGATGTATGGGTAAACAAATAGGCCATTACCGACAGTGCTGAAGTCGCTGGGCAATAGTGAGAGTGGCTCAGTGCCATTAGCCCAGACATTCTGTGGGGTGGAGTAGCCATAGTTACTCTCATACTCCTGAAACGCCACGTAGGAGACATTGCCGGGCAAGCCTATGTAGAAGAAGCCGGAGGATGGCACGGTATACATTAGCGCGGGTATTGTCGTATAACTGGTTGTCTGTGTGAGTGATGAACCATAGGTAATATTCACACCCGAAAGTCCATTCGGCATCTCTATTGTGTATGATTGTGAGAATGTGATTGTTGGGCCCACCAGCACTAGGTTGCCACTATCATTGACTGTGCCGAATAGCCCTGAGCCCGACTGTGCCGTACCATCTATATTATTAATCACAATACTACTTATGCTTTGTATTGCGTTTTGGCTCCAACCCACGAATAACAGCGGTATTGGGCCCTCGAACGCACTGCACTGTTGTAGGGCCCAGTAGTAGCATTGTGTGCCGTACTTACCACAGCTTGGTGGGCTCTGTGGTGGGGGTGGTGGGTAAACATTAGCATTACCCATGCAACTGCCCACGTATGTATAACCAAATGGGTCACTGCCAGGACCATTTGTCGAGTCGCTCTGCGTGGTGCCTATTGGCTTTGTTACTGGCATAACTATTACCGGCTTCACTGCGGTGAAGTTCGCGTTCACCGTGATCTCAATTGGCTTCTGGCTTACTACCCAGCTCGGTTTGTACGGTATCGCCGTTATTACTGTCCACGACTTATTCCCCTCTCCGTACGTTATGAATGCTATTAGTGATGGGTTCAGTGCACCATTGAACTCACTAACCCACCTACTGGCTATGTACCTAACCAACGAACCAGTTAAATTAACCACCACAGAGCCATAACCACTGTAATAACCTACCGTGTATATGTGGCTTGGAGCCATCGCGAACAAACTAACAGTGAAGAACACAGGCTCACCATTCATGAACCCCCTAAAGACAATGACTGGGTAATTAAACGCCGATACACTGTAATAATCAACCTCATAACCAAGACCATGGAGAGTCATGAAGGGCTTCGGCACCACAGGTGTCTGCACCAAGGCCAAGACAACCACTGAGGCTATCGCCAAGGCAAGAACAACCACTACAAGCGAAGTCCTGGACACGGACAACATGCTGAACTCCTCACCTCACGGAGCTTTTTAACCCTACCTACCCATGAAAGGTAGATTGGAGTGGTTCAGTGCCTTTCTTTAGGCTTTGGTGAATTACATGAATAATTTGATTCATGTAACTTAAACCCGCGGTGAGGGTTGGCGATGTGACAACGCACAAACGCGGAGAAACAGACATCAAGCACAACCACGCTCTAGTCTCACAAACTCACACCCACGGGGTTAAATAATTTCCAACCAAACCCGAGAAACATAGAATAAAATTCGTTGGCGCCACCGCCGGGATTTGAACCCGGGACCTACGGGTTAACAGCCCGCCGCTCTACCGTGCTGAGCTACGGTGGCATGATGTTTCTTTTGTTTTTGGTTATAAGTTTTTCTTCATGTTTTGCCTACCCACTTAAATCCGTATTTTTCGTAGATTTTCTTGACTTCATTGCTCTGTAGTTCCTTGAATAGTTCCTTGGCTTTTTCTGATGCCCATGGCATTAATGCGAAGGCCAGCCTACCAACTTTATTCACCTTGGGCGTGATGTAGTTGAAGCGCCAGTACTTTGCCTCTGTGGTCCATACAACCCCTGCGTCTATTATGCCGTGATTTAGGAGCTCCGGTATTTCCCTGTGGTGTATCTTCGTTATGTAAATCGACCCCTTACTAACCAGGTTTAGGTAGTCGCCGCAGTATTCGTTGTATAAATCCCTGAACAGCGCTCCAATGCCTTCAGTAACCGGGTTTGGTATTGCGGCTCTAACCTTGCTTAAATCGCACCAATCATTCACGGCCTTGTTCGTGTAAACTATGGCTAATTCATTCTCCACATAATCAAAGGATTCCGTGATGTTCAATCCAGAGAGCATTTGTGGAGGTAATGACACGATCTCAGGTCTTAGATTAATTACTAGGTCGCCAACCCTTAACGCCCTCCCCATCGCCCTTTCCTTAACAAGTCCTGGTGGTATGGTTTCAATGTATACTTCAAAACCACGGTTATTTAAGTACCTGGTTAATTCATCAATTACGAACCATTGATTACCTGCCAGGGACATAACGACACCTGAGGTGTTGCCTCTCACGTCATGCATGATGTTAAAGCCAGGTAGTGTTATGTCCACCGCACTCATTAAATCATAGCATTAATAATATGTGCTAATTAAGGTTAACTGAATAGCTATGACGAACCATGGATTCTATCAGCTCCATTAAAAGGATGGGCATTTAGGGTTCTTGGTGTAATCTCCATTAGGGCGGGATGGATTGGTTTAGTAATCTTTTTATCTTCACCATCACCAACCGAATCGTGGTGCTGAAGGTTGTTATTCAGGTCTCAGATATAAATAACGTAGTACAATCCCTAAAATCATGCAGGAACCTAATTAATGAAATACCTGACGCTGTCGTTGAGGTGGTCTTTCATCAATCGGCCATAGGCGCTGTCGTTAAGGGTAGCTCCTTTGAAGATGATATTAAAGATTTGATAAGTCGTGGCGTCATTGTTGTTGCATGCCGTAACTCAATGAGGGATAGGGGCATTAAGGAAAGCGATTTAATTGATGGCGTAACCATCGTTAATGCTGGTGTTGCGGAGATCGTTAAAAGGGAAAATGAGGGTTGGGCTTATTTAAAATTATGACTTACTGAACCCTAATCCTAAATCCAACCCCTAACCTTCATCGCGTTATATATCCTATCGACGGCTTCTACGTAGGCTGCCTCCCTGATGGTCACGTTGTCCGTACCCAACTTACTCCATCTAATCATTACTCTGTTGAATGTGTCCAAGAGTATCCTCTCCAGCTTATTTCTAGTCTCCTCCTCATCCCAGAAGTACCATTGTAGATTCTCAACCCACTCCAGGTAGGACATGACGACACCGCCAGCGTTGGCCGCTAGATCGGGTAACACCCAAATACCCTTCCTGTGCAGTACCTGCTCTGCATCGGCTGTTGTTGGTCCATTGGCGCCCTCAACCACGAGCTTTGCCTTTATGTTATTGGCATTACCCCTGTGTATCACGTTTTCCAGGGCTGCTGGTACTAATACATCAACTGGCAGCTCCAGAACCTCCTCATTCGTTACCTTCCTTGTTCCAGGAGCGTCATAATTAATGACGGAGCCTGTCTTATCCTTAACTGCCTTAACTGCCGTTAGGTCGAGACCATTCGGGTTATAGACACCGCCCTTGCTGTCTGTTACAGCAACAACCTTAGCGCCCATCTTAATCAACCAGTAGGCTCCCCAGTAGCCCACGTTGCCAAATCCCTGCACAGCCACGGTCTTGCCCTCAATGCCACCCCACACCTTCTTCGCGGCCTCCCTAGCCCATACAGCAACGCCAAAACCTGTTGAGTATTCCCTAACGGGGTTGCCCCATAAGATAACGGGCTTTGCTGTGAATACACCAGGTACATTGCGCCCAGCTATTTTACTATACTCATCGACCATCCACGCCATTATTTGTGGGTCTGTCCCAACATCAGGGGCTGGTATATCGGTCTCGGGCCCTATGAATGGAGCCAATGCCCTGGCATAACCCCTGCTCAGCTCCTCAAGCTCCCTCTTACTGATCTTCTTAGGATCAACTGCGATAGCACCCTTACCACCACCGTAGGGTAAGCCATTTAGTGCATTCTTGAACGTCATTACTGTGGCCAGTGCTATGTCCTCATCGAGCGTGACCTCTGGGTGGAACCTTATACCGCCCTTATATGGGCCTAGGGCGTTGTTATGCTGTACCCTATAGCCCGTGAAAACCTGGATCTTGCCGTTATCCATCTTGACTGGTATGTTTACCGTGATTATTCTCTGGGGTCTACTTAGTATTTCATAGACCTCCTGAGGATATCCTCCTAACTCTGTAGCTCTCTTTAGAGTTTGTAACACACTTTCTAGGAATGTAGTTCCCTTTAGTGACATCGAGGCTATGTAAGTGATGGGTTATTAAACCTTTCTCTATTGGCTTATGTAACACGGCATACTACGAATGAGCACCACCTCATAAAAAGTATTAATTCCTCGCCCAGGTTAAGTCCCTAATATGTCCACGGGTAAAAAGGCATTGGCGAGGCTCATGACGAAGCTTACCAAGGAGAATCTATGGATTTACGTGGTTAGGTTATTAATGGATAGGCCCATGTATGGTTATGAGATTGCAAGGGAGATCAAAACCCGCTTTAACATTGATATAACGAACGTGGGTGTCTACGTAGTCCTCTACAAGATGGAAAGAGATGGCTTAGTTGAAACCTTCATGAGTGGTGATTCGAAGATGTACAGGTTGAGACCGGAGACCGTGGAGTTGTGGCTCAGGGCTAGGGATTTTATATCCACAATACTTAAGGATGTCTTTAGTTGCGGTGTCGATTGTGGTTCTCGGCAAACTTAAGGATGAGATAGAGAGGATTGGAAGGAGGGCCCTAGAAAAGGGCCTTATCAAGATTTTACCTAGGAACCCTAATATCCTAACCGTCTCATCCCTACTAATAGCTTTCCCAACACCGCTTATTGTGTTGATGCACGTATATTGGGCTTACATTACAGCCCTAGTATTACTAATACTGGCCAGTGGTTTCGATATGCTTGATGGCTTGGTTGCGAGGTACTGGGGACGTACATCTAAACTAGGGGCCTTTCTTGATTCAACGTTGGATAGGTATGTCGACTTCATAGCCCTAATTGACCTCTGGTTAATACATGATGGAGGCTTCCTAGGTACTATCTTTCTATTGCTTGCGTTACTTGGTTCCCTAATGACTAGTTACGCCAGGGCTAGGGCAGAGGCGCTTGGCGTTAGGATGCTTGGTGTTGGGCTTCTTGAGAGGGAGGAGAGGTTGCTTCTTGTTCTGGCCATACTCATAATATACATTATTACTCAATTAGGATCCATAATATTTTACGGGCTCCTACTGCTGGCAGTATTAACTAACGTCACAGCCGTAGAGAGATTGTTAGTCGTAGTTAAGTCATTAAGTGGGGGCCCATGAGTTGTCCGTAATTTGATGACTAAGTTAATGATGGCCCTATTTACTGACTCCGCGTGTCTTGATTGGCGTGTCCGCAATTTTTATTAATCAAGCCCCAGAATTAACCACAGGGGTTATGCCTGAAGAGGGCGAGAATGTCGTTGTGTATGTGGAGGGGGAGAGCATAGCCAATAAGGAGGTTGTGAAGGCCAACCTTGTGGATACGGTGAAGAACTACGTTAAGAGGTTGTTGGATAGGTGGAACCCTGAGGAGTCCGATTTCATCGTTCTTAAGGTTCCCCAAACAATAAATCTTGACCTGCCATTAAGTAAGGATTTATATAAGAAGGTGGAAAAATACGGCGTTAAGAGGGTTGGTAATAAGGCTGAGGTTGAGATACCCACGTACGAGATAATATACAGCAATAGGTGGATGGGGGAGGACATGGAGGCCGACAAGTTTGTCGTGATAATGCCCTACATAAACGATGACATCATTAACCAGGTAATCAATAACATACTTTCATCACTATCACCAGAGGGCGAGGAGTTCCTTGAGGAGTGATTGTCTTGATTTTACTTCTTTCATGATGAGTAATTATCGATTATCGACGAACCCATTATACTCTCAAACTCTATTCCAAAGGCGTCAAGGACCTGCTCCAGGGACGTCCTTAGGTATTCAATGTACTTATTAGGGTCTATCTCATCAATCCTAGCCAACTGTATTGGTTTAACACCGTCTTTACCTGTCGTCTTTACATATATTATTATGTCACCAGGCCCCAATTTATATCCCAAGTTCTTAAGCTGTAATGCGGCCTTCACGTGCTGCGGTGTGTTCTTGGTGTACGACTCGAGGGGTTTAGTTAAGGCCGTCCTTATTGCCAGCTTATTGAGTGGTATCTCCCTCCTCTGTAGTTTCCTATAGTAATCCCTCACCTTATCCCTAACCTCCTCTATTGACTTATTAACATCATCAAGACTTCTTATGTCAGAGAGCAATCGTAGTACATCATTGAAGGCGTCCTTCGCGAAATCAGGCGTATTGCGCTTCTTCCCAACCAAGCCCTTTATGTCCAGTTCGCCATCACTCAATATGCCAACGTAGTTCTTCTTCCTTCCACTCATGGCAATTAACCTGTAGACCTTATCGAGTTCAATTTCTATTCCGAACTCCTTCTCAACCCAATCAATCAACTCCTTAAGCTTTTCCTCGCTTGGGTTCCATATGAAGAGGCTATCCGTATCGCCATATATGGGTACTAACCCAAGCTCCAGGGCTTTAAGCACGGTTCTTGATAGTACATACCTAGCAAGTGCCGTCGTTAACTCAGCGGCAGGTGGACAATACAATTGGAATATTTCGGCGCCAAGGACACCGTAGGATGCGTTTATGAAAACCTTCAATGCGCTTTGGACTACGTTATAGTAGCTCTTAAGTACGGCACTAGGTGCCGTCTTAGCAAGTCTCTTATAGACATATGCCCTCAAATCCCTGAGTAGTCCCACGATTAATGCAGTCAAGCCCCTCCTATCGTTGCATACCCAATGGGGTAGTTCTGGTATTGGCTTGTTGTTCTTTGCCTTCTCATCCGGGCACTTGACAGTTTCATACGATATGTTCCACCTCTTTATGACTGAGGGGTACATGCTGGCGAAGTCTAGTACGTAGACGTTCGGGTATATCCCGGGCATTGGGTCAAGAACTATGGCGCCTGCGTACTTCTTACCCTTAATAATGGCCTTGGTAGCCACTTCGCCCTTGTTCTTGATTATGTCTTCCTTCTCAGGTATTAGCCACCCCCTCCTCCTATGTTCGTAATAAAGCATGTTCCTTATCCACGCAGAAATCTGGCTCCTCACTAAGTCGTCTGGTGGTGTCTTTGATATCCTGGACATCAGTATTATTAATCTCAGTACTAGGTTATCGTCGTAGGTGGTTAGGTAGAGCCCAAGGAATGCATCCCTGAAATTATAGTTTATTAATTCGACATAAGTCATCTGGGAGACTGTTTTCTCCCTGCTCAACTTTGACATGCCAACTATGGCATGGGCTATTGTATCAAGTGTTCTATCCAAACCCCTATACTTACCACCAAAGGCGTAAACTTCGATTGCTCTTATGTTGAAGAACTTGTATAGGTCAATGTGCACGCCAAGGGCTATGGAAGCCTCATTCCTCCTAATGGTGATTGGTATCTCCTCCTTCTTAAACCCCAGCTTTAAGGCTCTGTGGTATATATACGGTAGGTCAAAATTATCACCGTTGAATGTTATCAGTATTGGGTATTGAAGCAGTATTGAGAAGAACTCCCTAAGCATATCATATTCATTATTGAAGAACTCAACCTCAACATCATCATAAAGTAACTCATCTAAATCCTCAGGTCTCAATTCCATACCAGGTCTCCTAAGCACGAGTACCTTCCTTAAGCCATCACTACCTGCCAACCCTATCGAGATTATCTCGTAATTAGCCTCCCTGGGATTGGGCACCCTATTCTCCTGTGGTGTGAATACCTCTATATCGATCGATAACCTCTTTATGCTCGGTACGGGTGCCTGGAACAGGGGTATCCACCTACTGGCTTCCTCAAGGAAGTCTGGGTCGTTAGCATAGAGCTTCTTAACGAAATCCTCAACCTCGCTAGGCACCTCAATGGGTACCTGGACTAACTTTCCATCCTCAATTCTATAAAACATGCCGGGTATTATCTCATTATCGAATATGTAGCAAAGGTGATACCTAATCCTCGACTCCCAGGTCTTTGGTAATAACTCCCTGATTGAATCAGCCTTGCCACCAATACTTAACGGATCCTTAGCACAAATCTTTGTGAGTATAACCTTCCTATCATTCAATGCGTCGTATTTCTCCACAGCCTCTAAATGGCTGAATCCAGGGTGAAGTATTACCTTGGTGAATTTAGTAATTAATTCCTCAGGTTTTACGTCAGTGAGTAGGTATGGCTTATGGCCCGTATTATCATACCAGAAGTAAACCCGGTCATTAACGGGATCGTACAACTTAACCAACGCCTTACCAACCTTCCCATCATAAGTCACGGCAAGTACGATTGACGGTGGCGTATTTTGTGGTGTTTCCGCCTTTATTGAGATCTCCTCTTCCTCCTCTTCCAATTCTTCAACCTCCTCCTCAACTTCCTCTTCCTCCTCCTCTTCCTCAATATCCCTAGCCTTCATTACTCATTTTAATCTAGTATCAACTTGGTTTATTAAGCCGTCGCCCCACCCCAACCAGTACTACTGATTATTGAATATAAGCCTTAATTGCGATTAATGTTGAGAGTAGGAATTTTAAGCCAAGCACTTATCGTGCGGTGATGGGTAGGTATTTTGGCGACATCATCTGGCCAACAATATTGATAATAGCAATAGTCATACCTGTGTTCATAACCTACATGCCCTACATACCAACGGGAGGATATGACATAGCAACATCAATAACGCAAACACTAGTTAGTTCATTAAGTAACCCGCTGAGCCTCATCTCAACATACTTACTTGGTGACCTAGCCCCATACCTATATGTGGTAATTGCGGCTTTGATTATTATTCATAGAGGTAGGTTACGTGGTTTGGGTAGGGAGCTTGGTTTCTCGTGGAGACCCACCCTTGGTTTAGTGACAATACCTGCGGTCATCACCCTGGCAGTGGCTTGGTTCCTAATAAGTGGGTTGTTACCATTATTCGTGATACCCAGAATTTCACTGCCTAACATGCTTACCCTCATATACACGTTATACCCAATAGCGATTAGTGAGGAGGTTGTGTTTAGAGGTTTTATTCTAAATAGGTTATTACCTAGGGATTATGGTAAATCGCCAATAATTAATGCAATACCTGCGATAATCGTGAGTGCCGTATACTTCACGCTAGCCCACATACCCGTTTACCTGGCGGTGTACGGAATAAACAACCTGGTGTCCCTTCTTTCAATCCTAGCATACATACTCATTTACGGCATAATTTCAGGGTTTATTTATGTCATTACAGGCAACATCATACCTGACATAATCATACACTGGATAAATGATTACTTATCAATAGAATTTATGATTGACCCAACGACCCTATTAGGTGCTCACACAATGATTCCTCTGATATTTTAACCGCAGCCTCCTCGTAATCACCCAGGTCAATTAATTCCTCGGGCTTTGAGGAAATAGGCAAAGCATCTATAGTCATTAACCGTATCGATAAGCCCTCCAGCTCCCTCCTAAACCTAACCACCTCCTCATCTTCATGGGTACCATGATACATATTATTCAATACCGCAATGATTGGTTTTCTACCAATTCCCATCAATTCCTTAATGTAAGACCTCAACCTGAAGATCGCGCCTTCCACACCATCATAAGCAGCTGAGGCAATCAATATAACATCAGTACCTACCTGCTTTATGAAGCCAATAGTTGATGAAAGCACATCTTCAGAATCCCTCGAGCTACCCGTTAATAACCCCATCACACCCTCCACAACCAAGTAATCAAGGCCTAAGCCTGCGGCATTGCTCAGGGCTTCACGCCACCCTACCCAACCTAAAGCCTTATCGTCCCATCTAAGCATTATACTCATCCAGGGTTTGAATGGTCTCTTGAGCACATAGAGGCTTGGGTGTAAATCCCTAATATCACCACCAAGCTTGGCAACACCCACGTAATAACCCTCCCTACTCAAGCAATGCACCAGTGCGCTGGTCAGTAATGTCTTGCCCTCACCCGTCATTGTGGAGGCCACGGTAATAATTCTTGGAATCCTTGGAGCATCCTCACGTGGCGCCCAAGCTCTCTCATCACTTAATTTATAGTATTCCCTAACTATACGCTCATCGTGAATGCCTAGTTCATTAAATAGATTCTTACTTATGGGCGAATTAGGGCCTAGGATTCCGTGAACCATCGTACCAAACACTCTATACTTTCTTGAGGACACCAGGGTAGGTGTTTCCAACGTAGCATTTCTATAGTTGTACCTAGTTATTGTGGATACCCCATCAATTTGTACGTCGTTGTTTAATACGTTGATTTTGCCGTAGGTATGGGCTTGCCAACCACCCAATTCCGTATTAACGAGACCCCTCGTCGCCCATGACTCATTAATTACCTTAACCAGAACAGGTCCTGTGACAATCAATGGTTCAAGGGATATGTTTAACACACCAAGTCCTTCAACATAGCCAGGTAAACCCCTGACGTTGAGATTAATGCTCTTGGAGAGAAGTTGAACTCCCGAGCAAACACCAACTACGGTACCACCCCTCTCAACGAAATCCCAAACCTCCCTACCTAGCCAACCATACCTCTCTAAAACCCTGGACTCCACCAGTGTGCCTGGCGGAATTATCAACGCATCGAGATCCCTAATCATTCCTGGTCTGTCTATATAAATGTTGAATGGCAACTCCTCGTAATGAGGCATCGCACCCCTTACCTTCAATATACCAATCCTAGCCATGAGCATCCC
>Ga0326758_100334_pt1 | contig 11548 bp, 7 predicted proteins | sample GCRJH_S_FD_207221 | JGI IMG/M metagenome (GOLD analysis project Ga0326758, IMG submission 207221) | Hot spring sediment microbial communities from Geyser Creek Basin, Yellowstone National Park, WY, United States - GCR.JH_S | ecosystem: Environmental > Aquatic > Thermal springs > Near-boiling... | reverse complement strand
TGATGCTGAAGCCCTCCTCAAGGGCCCTCCTGAGCCTTGCCTCGGCGGCTGGCCCCCTCACGGCCAGGTCGGCAACCAGGCCGACGAGCAGGGAGCCCAGGGTTAGCCTAAGGCCCAGGTAAAGGGAGGGGAGGGAGCACCTGAGCGCTGAGCGTATGGACTCATAAGCGTAGGTCGAGACCACGGCGCTCACCACTTCGCTCATCGCGTACCCCTTAACGTCAGGGAAGCCGAGGAGGTCCTCCATCATGGCGTCAAGAGCGTCCAGGAGCCCAGGCCTGAGGGCCATGATGGCCCTCTCGTTGAGCCTGCAGAGCTCGTCAAGGTCGTCGCAGAGCGTCGGCGTTCCCTCAGCCCCCTCGTCCTCGTCACTCCACCTCAACTCAGGGCCCGCGAGGGGCCCCCTTGCGGCGTTAAAATGCTGACACCGGTTGCAGGCTAGATAGGGAACCAGCGGAGTCCGCGCGGCCCCTCAAGGTACCCCTTAAGCCCTGAGGGCCGAGGCACGAAGGAGGGAGGGCTTGGCGATTCCTGAGGGGCCCGGGGAGGCCCAAGAGGGGGCGACAGGGGAAGGGCGCGGAGGAGAAGACTATAGCCAGGCCCTCCCTCTAGCTTTCCTCCTCGCGTTCTCCCTCACGCTCGTGGCCTTCATACCGGTCATATGGCTGCTGCCCCTTCAACGCCTCCTAGGCCACCCCCTCGCGCAGTACGTGATCTGGCTGAGGTGCAGGGGCCTCAACGTTGGCCTTGATGTCTTCGGCTCACTGTACTGAGACCTTATCATGAACACACGTGATATCATGCTGCCATAGGGTTCATATGGCCTAACCGGCGAGGTCTGCGGCGCTCCTAAGAAGCGTAGCCTCTGCAGGGCCTAGGCCTGACCCCGAGGAACTCCTCAAGAACACATCCGACTCTCCCCTTTGCCTTCTCCCAGGCCTCCTGGGCATCTTCCACCTCTGCCGGGTCAACCCTAATGAGGTAAAGGGCTTGGCTCGTGCCGTCTCTAAGGCTTAACTTAAGGAGCCCATCCTCTTTCGTCAAGCTCCTCCAGAGGCCCCTGGTCCCCTCGTCCTCATCATCGTAGGGTCTCCTCTCGCTATTAAGCTCGGGGAAGACGAGGGCGCCCAGCTGGGCGCCGTATTCGTATAGGTAGGCCATGGCCTTGAACCTGCCTGCTGTGAGGTAAGGGGGGCTGTCCGAGAACTTGCACTCAATAACTAGCAGCCTCTTGCGCTCCCCGTCCTTGATCTTCCACAGGCTTATGTCAGGCCTTCCCCTCGCCTTCCTGGCCGTCTCCTTATCGCTGTCAACGCTTAACAGCCTTGACCCCTCCATGTCGCTGTTGAGCAGAAGCTCAACCGCTTCATTGTCTCTCCTAAGCACGAACCTGTTGTCGTCGACCTTCTTCACACGGTAGCCCAGCTCCCTGAGGGCCTCTAGCACTATCCCAGCCACGTAGAGCTCGTAGAGCCTCCAGGCAAGCATCACTAGGAGATCCCTGCCGCCCCTGAGCGGCGGCTGGGTCACCCATATGCCCTCTCTCAGGTGCTTAAGTAGCCTGTAGGCGTTCCAGGCCTCTGAAAGCCAGCGGGGGGCGTAGGGGCTCAGCCTCTCCCACTCAGCCATGAGCTCTTCATCACTCAGCGGCACCTGGTACCTCTCGAGGCCCTCGGCCTCCGCCCTCAGCCTGTCAACGACCCTCTCAAGCTCATCCATGACCTCGTCAAGCCTCTCTAAGACGGGCCCCTCACTCACGTCCTCGTCAGGTCCGCCGAGAGGTCCTGCGCCCTTTGCGGCCTGCGTCGACCCCTTCGCCTCGCTAAATGTCTTGTCCACAGAGTCCTTGACCTCATAAAGTGTTTCCAAAGACCTGCTCACTATCTCCCCGAGCAGGAGCAGCTCGGGCGAGCTGAAGGCCGGCACGTAGGTCATTGAGGCGTGGAGGCCTGCTGGGTAAACGGCTATAGTCCTTGCTACTTCTACAGGTCCCCAGGAGACCTCGTCATAGACCACCTGGAACTGCCTGTAGAGGAGCCTGTCCCTCCTCGCCTCGTCAATAGCGCTCAACAGCCTATTGCTCGCAGCGAGGGCGGCCTCAGCTATGAAGTAGGCGCTGAAGAGTCTGTCTACGTCGTACACCTCCTCAGCGCGCTTGGACGTGATGCTCTTAAGGATGGCCCTAGAGCCCTCTGGGAACTCCTCAACGTACTTTGTGACTAAAATTCTTGTCATGCGCCTTACGCGTTCCCTTAGCTTCTCTTCCTCCTTCATTGTTGTCCGCCGGACTTCAGGACCTCTGTCCCCTTACTCCTTTCCGGGCACTTACTCATGGCATCCTTAAGCTCCTTCTCGCCGCTGATCAGGAGGCCCATGGAGGACCTGAGGTAGCCCTTAAACGTCTCTATGGCGGCGTCGGTGTCCCGGCCTACTAGCCCCAAGTCGTAGCTATTCGCCAGGAGCTCCAGGGCGGACCTTACTGCAGCCGGTGAGACGCAGAGCTTCCCCTTGGACTCCTCCTTGCCCCCCAGCTCGCGGCGGAGACACTTTATAAAGTCGGTTACTCTCTTCCCGAAGTCCGGTAAGTCCCTTATTAACGCCCTTTTGTTAAGCATGTTGAGGAGGAACTCAACGTCCTTAGTTTCAACGTCCTTAGTTTCCTCTTCAGCTTCTCCTGGACAAGGGATCTTAATGACTGTGAACCTCCTTGAGAGGGCCTCGCCGACCATGAAGAGGTTCCTGACGTCAACTACGTTCATGGTCGCTACGATTCTTATGTGCTTGAGCGGCTCGTCCTTAAGGTCCCTATAGTTGTTCACGAACTCCTTGGCCTCATCGTCTGCCCTTTCGCCATAGGAATCTATCTCATTGATGAGGGACTCGGGCACGTGCCAGTCCTCGGGGTGAGGCGATGAGAACATGGCAAAGAAGTCGCCGAAGGCCTTGTCAACGTCGGCCCTGTTGAGCTCGTCAAGCACGATGAACACCAGGAAGTCCTTGTTGTCACCGGACTTCCTCAGGGCCTCCGCGGCCCAGTTGTAGGCCTCTATTATGAAGCCTGACCTCCACTTGACGGTGCCGCCCTCGAGGGTCTCGCCGCCTATCACGTCCCTCCTGAACCAGAGGGCGTTGGCGACCTTGACCAGTGGCCTGCAGCCCGTGAGCGCCTCGGCGAAGCGAACGGCCAGGCTAGTCTTGCCTGTGCCCGGAGGGCCGTAGAGGAGCACGTTGCCCGCCAAGGCGGCCACGGCGAACTTGCTGGCAGTATCATTGTCAAGATAAAGCTCCTTCCTGACCTCCTTCATGACATCGTTCATGACCCTGTAGTAAGAGCTGGCGTCCAGGGCCTTTGGAGCGCACCCCTCACGCTTAACGGCAGGCCCAGCGACCCGTACAATAGGGGGCTGCACTACCTCGCTGTAGAGGCTTATCATCCTCTTAGCTTCATTATCATTATCGATTATTTGCCTAAGGATGCCCCATGCCTGGCTAAGCAGGCCCTCGTCCTTAAAGCACATGTTAGCACGCAGGCTGAGCTTGACCTTATGGCTTTCAAGGCGTCCAGTGAGCGTTAGAGCCCTGCCGGTTAGCCCCTCCTCAAAGTCCTTAGGGCCGCTGGCCTTAAGGAGCAGGTCCACTACGTCCCTGTCAAGCCAGAGGACCCTCATCCTCCACCTCAGGACCCAGGCGCCCTCGCTCTCGTCCCAGTAGTCTCTGTCCCTGCCGAAGTTCCTGTAGGCGTCAAGCGAGAAGTCCGTGACTAAGCCAAAGCCGAGGTACTGCGAGACCGGGTCTGTCGCGTAGAAGAGCCCCACGAGAGGCCTCACGCCGGCCCCGTCAGCATTTAGGCTTTGAATGGCGTTTCTAACTATTACAAAGTGTCCATCCTCGTAGGTGCCGACCAGGTTGCTGGAGGGGAAGTAAGAGAGCTTGTCCAGGCCCTTCCCCCTCTCGGCCCCCTCGACCCTGTCGCTCCAGGGGACCTGGTCGCCCCAGAGCGCGTAGCCCCGCTCCCCCTCAAGCGAGTACCTCAGGGACCAGTACCAGTGCTCGGCAGGCCCTGGGAAGACGCAGATGTAGGGTAGCTTTTTGAGCTGCCTGAGCAGCCAATCTATGACTTTTTGCAGGTCTTCAAAGCCCTCAAAGGGCCTCCTGTACCTCAGCCAGCCCCCAGGCTGAGGAGCCCTGCCTAGGCTCAAGGTCTTACCAAACTTTATGAGGTTCCCACCATTTTAGCCCTTTCGCCATCAAGGCTTAGCCCTATCGCAGCGGCCTCTCAGGCCCGGGTCGCTGTCGTCGAGGTTCAAGGCTTGTCGTCGCGACCTCCATTGCCCCTCTGTGGCAATAAGCCCTATGGGTCCCCTAAGGGCGGCCAGGAGCTTCGTAGCTGTCAGCGCGTCGGACTCATGACCGTTAAGCCTGCCATTCAACGACTATCTAGTCATCGCGCCTCTCGGCCTCAAGGCCCTATGGCCTCGAGCTGCCGGAGGCCTAAGTAATTGTAAACTGGGGAGTTAACGAGCAGAGTTTGCAGGATCTAACTGATGAGGCCTAGGCGCCCTTAGAAGCGTAGCCTATGCAGGGCCTTAGCCAAGGAACTCCTCAAGGACCTTCCTGACCCTCCCCTTTGCCTCCTCCCAGGCCTTCTTTGACAGGCTCACCTCAATGCTGAAGCAGTTGTAGGATCCCTAGCCCTTAACGATGGTGCCACACTGGGGGTCGTCATAGACATACTTAGGGGCCTCTGTCGTCGCTCTCTGATGATAAGAGGAAGGCAACTGAGAGACCCCTGAGGAGAGTTGAAGGTCTTTACTACAGCAGCAGGATAGACGAGTGGACGCCTACTTTATAGCTCGGCGCTATATGGACCGTCAAATCCCCGTGCGGCCCCACGACCTAAGACCTCGTGAGGGCTCTAGGTGTGAGTAGTGAGCTGCCCCATAACTACTCTAAGTTGTCTGAGGAGCAGAAGGCCCTAGGAGCTCTTCTCTGTGGCCTTGGCGGTCGCAGGACTTGACCCGAGTGACTACAAGGAGAGGGTTAGCAATCGCAGATCCTACTCATTAAGCTTCCTGTTATGCTTAGTAACTCCTTCTTGAATGGGTTATTACCAACAATATCTTCAACTTTCCTGACGATCATATTAACGGTTTCCCCATCAATGCTTTCACCCGATCTCAATAAGCCTATTGGTACACGTCTATCCGTACTGTCGTGCTCCTTTATCAGCGCGTCAGCCTGATCCTCGGGCAACCTGTAGAACAGGTCCCTAAGCGTGTACTCGCCTAACTTAGCCTCATCAAGGCCGTAAAAGAGCCTCTCCCCGGCCATCTCCTCAACCAGCGGTATCGCCCTGAAGATTATCGCCCTGCCCTTGGCGTTAAGCGGGCCCAGCTTGCTGTAGCCGCCCTCCTTAGGCGTCCTCAGGCTCGGCGTGTCTGAGACAGCGCGGTAGATGAGCCTTAGCGCCTCGGCGTAAAGGTACTTATCGTTTAGGTAAAGCCCCCACTGGGCCTTTGCCAGCGTGCAGTGCCAGCACCCATACCTGACGCCCAGGCTTCCGTCGAGGTATAGGTCGATCAGCGGCTTAACGTTAAAGTGTCCCTGAGCCTTTAAGAACGCCCATACATCCCCTGTGCTCCAGAACCTGATCGGGGCTACCTTTGGTATGTCGTTATCAGCCGTGAGGTACGCCCCCAGGCACGAGCCCTGGACCATGCACGTGCCAAACCTGATGCGCATCGACTTAGCCCTTGCTTTACTCTCCTCGTCTCTGGACCCTACGACAAGGATGTAGTCACGGTACCTGCTTAACCTCTCCCTGGTGGGCTCTAACTTAAGAAGGTAAACGCACCACCTGAACGTGAACGTCGGCGCTGGGTAGCCCCTGACAAAGACCCTCCAGTAGAACGTGTCAGTAGGGTCAGGCATGGCGACCTCTGTTATCACATTGACGCCGAGCTCGCTTAGCTTCGCCGCGTACTCCTTCAGGAACCCCCTAGCCCACGTCTCCATAGCGGGTATCTCGCTCAGCGTGTCGCCGTGTAGAACTATGACCTCGAGGTCCCTTGGTCTGCGGTTAAGGGCCCACTTGTAAAGCACTATCGCGGTTGCTGTCGAGTCCTTGCCGCCAGAGTAGGCCAGTATGAACAGCCTCGTACGTTTGTAAGCCTCGTCAAGGGCCTTGAACGGCTCTGAGAGGTCAGCGGCTGTACTTAACCGGAGTTTGAGGTCCTGTTTTCTATTATTAAATACGGCGTTCAAGCTACCCTGTAGGCGCATAACGCATCACAACTAATTAGTAAATAATGCCCGGTAAGACGTAAAATCGGTTAACCTTGGCAGGCTAGGAAGTAACAGCGACATTGCAGCGATTAAGGGGGTTCAAGCCTGGAGGAGCACGGAAAATGTTACACCTAAAGCCATTACTGATCAACTTTCATGAACATTGCATATTTGCCTTCTGAGGGTTTCAATATATTTTCATTTGCGCTTATACCTGCAAGCCTCAGCAAAGTATCTATGGTTATGTGTATTCTCTTAGCCTCGGCACTTAGGCCACGTGGCTTCCCTCTATGAGTAGCTTTCGCAGGTTGAGCAACCTCCGCAGCACTGTTCCTAAGCGTTTGCAGGTTGCCAATGACGATGAGCATTAGCTTATGCCTACTGAGTTGAACGTTTAGATTTTCAGGTTCCCTAAAGTATATGGTTACCTCTTCGTCATCGTTTGTACCAGATATCCACTCCTTACCAAGCATTGATATTACGATATCGTCCTCGCCACCGAGCATTGATTGGACGGTCAAAAACCTGATATTGGCTTTAGCTCCGCCTATCTTCCTTAGGTAATTCCTTGCGTCCTCCACTAGATCTATATAAGGACCAATAACGCTTATCCCAACATTATTACCTAGTAGACACTTAAGTAAATTAGCATAATAAGCCGCGAGCCTCACTCGTGTTGGTTCGGAGTTTTCGCCAGCTTTTACGGTATTCTTTGTATTAACCAGTATAACTGGTATAAGACTTGACAGAGCATTCTCGACACTCCCAACGACTGTATTCCATAAGTTACCTTTATCGTTCACAAGATTTCTACATCTGCTACGTCTTTCTTCCCAATCTTCTATATTTCTAAGGCGATTCTTAAGTCTCTCTTTAGCATCTTCGACGGCCCTTAGTTGAATGCCGGTGTCGGCATAAAATCCGTCACCGATAGGCCACTGAGTTGGTTCAGGTAGCCTAAATGTTGTATCCAGTGTCATAAACTGCCTCGAACCCTTCTCACGTACTAGAATATCCTCTATCATAGGCAGTAGGAGCAAAGACTTACCATAACCTTGATACTCCGGACCTACAGCTACCGCTTGTCTCTCGTCACCAACTACGACAAGACTATGCACAACGCCGCTGGCGTTACCTTGAGCCAGCTCTCTTAGCTCCCTTAGCTCTGCTTCAGAGACTGGGTTAAATGGTAAGTAGAACGGCATTTTAGACGCCTCGTCAACGAACAGAACGAATTTGTAACCCGATTCTCTCATCTTTTTTGAGACGGATTGATAGCTCGTAGCAAATACAAATATTGCGTCATCAATACCACCATTAGCCATTTTCTTCAAAACGTCGTTACTGACCGTTGCAACCTTCTTAAGCTCATTAAGGTCATTTCCGAAGTACGGACTTGGTGTTGCAGAGCCGTAAATACGTATCTTACTTAGGATCTTATCGATAGGTTCTGATAACATCTTGATTATTGGTCTTAGTGCCCGTGCAAAACCACTAGTTGTTAACTCATTTGTTGGTGCAACGTATATGAACTTATACTTGCCACTAAGGAGTTCATCAATCACATCTTCATTATAAATGAGTCCCTCCATGACCTTGGTCTTGCCAGTGCCAGGTGGACCCCTAATACCAGCTATTGGCGAGTCCCCACTATGTAATATTGCCCTCTTGCTTATTTCAACAGCATCCTTTAATGAGTACGTAAGATCAAGTTTATACCTATCAACATCGTTTAGAGCGTCTCTAATTATCGAAGCGAGAGTGGTCACGACCCTTCACCCTCTAATTATATTATATGATGCCTTTGCACTGGCTATCTCCTCCTCAACAGTTCTTGTACCCTTTTCAATAGTCTTTAATATGAAATCTCTATCCCTGATATTGGCATTCTTTAATGTCAAGTGAAGTGAATGTAAAGTCCTAAGCTCCATGTTGGTTAGGTCTGCATCAGCTTCAGCAACTAGAGCCTTATTTAATCTATATTCGTTAATGTAAAGACTAAATATCTTAAATGGCAACCTTAAGTAAGGGCTTATTGGCGTGACGATAACGCACACCTCGTCGTTACCGCATTCTACCCCACTATCTTCATCCTTTTCACCAGGTAACAATGTCTTCTCGATCCTACCAAACAATGAGAGGCCTAAAGTTGGGTACTTAACGTGATCCTCAATTAAAGTAACTAAAACCGCTCGCCTAGGCAATGAGATACGCGGCATATCACCGCTTAAGTCTTCACATGGCATTAACTTCCTCCTCAATATTAACCCTTCATAAATTGAATGGCCGCTATCAATGTTGTAAACACCTATCCTGACCTTCTTCATTATCTTAAGGTTGTTAAAGGTCACAACTATCGTTCCGCAAACGCCTTCACTAATGCTCGTTAGCTCGATAGACCCCTTTTCAAGGTCTACTCTAAAGCCAGCGTGTTCACCAGAGTATAAATATTGTTCAAAGCCAGAAAGCGTTTTGACGTAATCTGTCAGTTGGTATAAAACCCTGTATGTTATCATATCTCTGTCCCTATTCCTGTAGACCTTAAACCGGTAAGCCCACAACAAACTGTCAAGCTTATCCTTACCAAAGGAACCGAAATAGAACCTGCACTCTTTCAATTCGCTATTTTCATCGCTAAACGGACATAGTCTGCATTGGTATTTCTTATACTGATCCTTTGGGCTACCTCGAGGTAGTAGTGACGGCGTGTATCTGAATATGTAATACGTCCTGTTTTTACATGCTACAAAACATCTCTCGCGGGTTGTCTTTATCTTAGATTTAGATCTAGGTCCATAGAGTAACGTATCTATGTCCATGAGCAGTATGGTTAGAAATGCTGCTGCAACTACTATATCCTCAATTCTTTTCCTAAGCCTTTCGATACTAAACTTATAAGCACCTTGTGGAAATAACGGGTGGTCAGAGTATACGCGATTAGGCCTTATTATTATGGGTAAGACCTTTGCATTCCTTACGTCGCTAGGAGCTATCGCCTCAATCAAATCGTTAAACGTTTCTCCATGGCCGAGCCTTATAGCCTCAAGCATTGCGTAAATATATGCTTGGTCTTTTTCAGCTTCAGTAATAGGGTGTTCCTCGTCAGTCTTCCACTCGACAACAATAGCTTTTTTAAGTCTTGGATGCTCAATTACAAGGTCGGGAACACCCCAGATATGTAACCTGTAGTCGATCATTTCACTCTCAGCATAGAAACGTAGATCTTCGTAGTCTTCGGGCCGGATTCCAAGTGAATCAAGTGCTCTAGGCAGTAACCTGAGCAAGTTAAGGAGCATGTTTTGAGCTTTCGTGAGTATTTCCTCCTGTTCCCCATCATCCACTTGTACTAAGTCCTCAAGCTTACTTAAGCTGTCGTTAATGACTTCCTTTAGAACTTCAGGACCAGTAATCTTCTGCTTCCATGCATTCAAGTACTCAATGCTTGCTATTGAGAGGAGCTTATGAACACTACTGCCTTTACCCGGTAGATTCCCCCTTATAACATTACGAGCCCCTATAACTGACACTAACCTACTTGCGAACGTGCAAAAACCTGAACCCCAAGCCACAGCAGTAGCCTTAACAACATGGCTAGTCCTTATATATGCCTCGGATAGATCAGCAAGGCACTTCTCTAACTCAAACTTATTATATTCACAGTTCCTCCTGCTTAACAAAGTCTCTCTCATACGTTTTTCGTAAACCTCCAGGTAAGTCTCGACCCCCGGTCTAAACCTAACGTCCTTACCATCATTAACTGGTGATAATGATATAAGTCTCCACCCATTCTAATTTCTGCCTTCTTCCTTTTAAATTTTTTGCAAATAGATGATCATTACGCAAGGTTTAGATTTCAGCCCTTTCCTGATTCTCCACACTCTCAAATAATTTTGTTACTGGCTTTATGAGAGTTGACCACGACCATTTTGTCCAAGAGCCGCGCAAGGATAGTTAAGGCGTTACTTGAGGCGACGCTGACCACAGCATAAGGGATTAACACTGTGAGGCTCCTCTTGGACTCCTCTTCACTAGGCCGCCCACTACGGCAATACGATAGTGGCCAAGTCGTTCATAGCTGAGGTGTTCGCCAGGTCCCTCGAGGACCTACTCAGGAGGGAGCCCTCGCTTGCCGACAGGCCGAGGGAGGCCCTCAGGGGCCTGGGCGGCCTCGAGGTCTCCCTGGGCCCGCCAGGCGTCAGGGTGACCTTCAGGGGGAGGGGGAAGCTAAGCCTCCCGGACCTCTTCACCAGGCTTAACGACCTGGGGGAGCCCATAGTTGTAGCAGTTGACGAGGCCCAGGAGCTCAGGAAGGCGAACTGGCTTAGGCTCGACAGGCTGTTCGCCTACGCCTATGACAGCCTGCCCAACGTGAGGCTCGTCCTCACGGGCTCCCAGTTCGGCCTCCTCTACGACTTCCTTGGCCTCGAGGACCCGCGGGCCCCGCTCTTCGGCAGGGCTTTCCGGGAGGTGAAGACCAGGAGGCTGAGCCCTGACGAGGCCCTCGACTTCCTTGAGAGGGGCTTCAGCGAGTCAGGGGTCAGGTGCCCAGGGGACCTCATGGAGAAGGCGGTTGACGCCTTTGACGGCATAATAGGCTGGCTAACCTACTTCGGGCACCTCTACGTAACCGGCGGCCTGAGGGACCTCGAGGACGTTGTCAGGGCGGCCTCCTCGCTCGCCCTGGAGGAGCTCAGGGACCTCATATCGTCGCTCAGGAGCCCGAGGTACGCGGTGATCCTGAGGGCCCTCGCGGAGGGCAGGGCCCCCTGGGCGGCCATAAGGAGGAGGCTTGAGGATTATGAGGGCAGGGGCCTGAACCCAGCCACGGTGTCCCAGCTCATAGGGACCCTCGTAAAGCTTGGGGTAGTTGAGGAGGTTGAGGGGGAGTACGCGATAGCCGACCCAGTCTACAGGCTGGCGGCCTCAAGGCTCTAAAGGCAAGGCGGTGGGAGGCCCTCATGTAGCCTTCCTGAGACGAGATCAAGGTCTCACGGCATCTAATAATGGGGGCGTCCTGGAGGCCGTTACAGGCCGACTTGGAACCGTTTTAACGGCGTCCCATTGGCAAACTCTACTAGAGCAACTTTGGGGGCAGACGTCGAAGCCTTAGTTGAGGCCATAAGGAGGGGCGACGCGGCTAAGGCCCTGGCCCTGCTGAAGTCCGTCGACCCCAGCTCCAGGGACCGGTTCGGCAACACGCCGCTCCACTGGGCGGCGGCCTACGGCCCCGAAGAGCTCGTCAAATCGCTCCTGGACATGAAGG
>Ga0326758_100332_pt1 | contig 11562 bp, 12 predicted proteins | sample GCRJH_S_FD_207221 | JGI IMG/M metagenome (GOLD analysis project Ga0326758, IMG submission 207221) | Hot spring sediment microbial communities from Geyser Creek Basin, Yellowstone National Park, WY, United States - GCR.JH_S | ecosystem: Environmental > Aquatic > Thermal springs > Near-boiling... | reverse complement strand
AAAATTACTAGGAAAACCGGTCGTATGATGAACTAAGAGAAGTGATGAAAACTTATTAATGAGGAAAGAGAAAAATAAGGACAGAGGTTAATAAAACAAACAGTTGCATCCCAAAAGGGATTGAAAGATATATTTCCAAAAATTATAAATTATCATGTTAGTTTAGTTGCATCCCAAAAGGGATTGAAAGAGCTATATAGCTAATTGCATTCAAAAAGATGAACATGGGTTGCATCCCAAAAGGGATTGAAAGTCAAAATTTTTATATTGCATATATACGCCGTTAAAATAGTTGCATCCCAAAAGGGATTGAAAGAGCAAAAATGATTTTAGGAGATAGAGATTTAAAATGTTGCATCCCAAAAGGGATTGAAAGTTACAATTCTCTAGATTTTTCAAACTCAAGCTATCACACGTTGCATCCCAAAAGGGATTGAAAGAGAAATACGGATTAACAGATGAAGAAATTCAATTAATAGTTGCATCCCAAAAGGGATTGAAAGTAATAATAAGACTACCAAAGAGCAAAGTAGGGATTTTTGTTGCATCCCAAAAGGGATTGAAAGTTTACAAGCTTCATTCCTATTTACGATAGTGTTTGCAGGTTGCATCCCAAAAGGGATTGAAAGTATGTATTCATCCCATGCTTTGTCAAATTCTTCTTTCTCGTTGCATCCCAAAAGGGATTGAAAGCTCATCTGGTCTAACTAAATTGGTTAAGTCATACTTGTTGCATCCCAAAAGGGATTGAAAGTTTTCACCAGCGGAACAAGCGAAGCAGTAAAGAAGAAGATGAAATAAACAGTTGCATCCCAAAAGGGATTGAAAGTTTTCACCAGCTGTGTAGCTAAAGTCACTAATATATTCAGTTGCATCCCAAAAGGGATTGAAAGGCTCGGCTATGCAATCACAACTTTTCAAAACCCTCACTCATGTTGCATCCCAAAAGGGATTGAAAGTTATTTATTGCTGGACGCATTACTCTACCAATACGTTGAAGTTGCATCCCAAAAGGGATTGAAAGAAAATTTCGCGTATTACGCAACAAACCACGTGGCGAGAGTTGCATCCCAAAAGGGATTGAAAGAATGACTTCCAACCTTCAGGATAACTGAAAACATACAATGTTGCATCCCAAAAGGGATTGAAAGGTTTTGTTTCTGCTTGCGGATAAAAATAGTGGCCTCTATAGTTGCATCCCAAAAGGGATTGAAAGTTCCATTTCTCAATTTCTTTAGGTTCCATTTTTCTCACACGTTGCATCCCAAAAGGGATTGAAAGTCATATTTTTCTATGTATCTGAATAACTCTTCATACTTCGTTGCATCCCAAAAGGGATTGAAAGATCTTTTAAATTGCCCCATAGATAGTTCACTAAACTTGCAGTTGCATCCCAAAAGGGATTGAAAGTCTAATAAAATATGTCCTATCGTTCGGAATATTAAAGTGTTGCATCCCAAAAGGGATTGAAAGGACAAATAGAATTTACACTCCGTGTTATTGGCTTTATTACGTTGCATCCCAAAAGGGATTGAAAGTTTTCTTTTTTGTTAGCTTTATTTTTATTGTTTCTATTGTTGCATCCCAAAAGGGATTGAAAGTTAGCAGTTATTCCGATTTGTTTTCTGAAATTATTTTGGTTGCATCCCAAAAGGGATTGAAAGGGAAGCAATTTTGGAGATGAAAAAAATGAATCAAAATATAATAGTTGTTGCATCCCAAAAGGGATTGAAAGCCGAATACTCTTTCCCTGAAGATGCCCACGGCATTATCCTGTTGCATCCCAAAAGGGATTGAAAGTCAATTACGGCCATGTATATGACGAATTTAATTTACGGTTGCATCCCAAAAGGGATTGAAAGCTGTTGTTCTAAACCACGTTGGGGAGTTTATATTGTCACGTTGCATCCCAAAAGGGATTGAAAGTATATTAGATAGTTATGTAGTTAGATAGTTGTTATATTATGTTGCATCCCAAAAGGGATTGAAAGCTTTAACAAGAAGTAGAAAAGGGAAAGAACTGTAAAAGTTGCATCCCAAAAGGGATTGAAAGTTCATTATACATTCTCTATAGCTATTGTAGTTCTTGCACGTTGCATCCCAAAAGGGATTGAAAGTCTTCCTGGTCTTTAGGTACACAAATATCGTATACAACGGTTGCATCCCAAAAGGGATTGAAAGGCCTTAAAGTCGTTAGTATATATTACTATGTAGTCGGGAGTTGCATCCCAAAAGGGATTGAAAGTTTTTGTCTCGGCTAATTTCAGATCATCGAAACGTGTATGTTGCATCCCAAAAGGGATTGAAAGTTCGTACGATTTTGCGTCAGGGCAGGAACTAGACCTTTGTTGCATCCCAAAAGAGATTGAAAGTTTTCGAAACCTAGTTTCGATAAATAAGCGTATGGTAAGAGTCGCATCCCAAAAGAGATTGAAAGATGCGTAGGTTTTGAAATAAAGACTGGAAACCATGTTAGGGGTTGCATCCCAAAAGAGATTGAAAACTACTCTTTATGGATCTTTGGTAATACTGAATTTAGGTTACTATGTATTTTGATAAACTTAACCATAAAATTTTAGTAATATCTTATTATAAAATTAATATATTATTTTCGTTATATACATTTAAACAATATAATGTTATAGCTTATCGATAATGCATATTTTGTATCAAAAAGCAATTAAAGAGAGATATAATCGTTAGGTATATTAAAGGATACACTAACTTTCTCTACTAAAGATTGTTAAAACCTTTTACTATGTCGGATCTTAATTATTATTGAGTTTAAAATCCAATTGTGCCTATATAGCGTAGTAATGAACTTTCTTTTTAATGATCCTTCATGATGATTCCTTACGAGGTTAGTAATGCCCCTTCTAATAATTGAAGGTAATTGTGCATAATCTCTAAATAGGATTAAGAATAAGTTACGGTAAACACTAATTTCTTGGTTTAGTTAAAAGTCTGCATCATACCCAAGTATGTTTAAAGCCTCTACGAAGTGATAGGCTTGATAAGCAATAATTAAATATGAGACCAGTGCTATTTACTATTTTACTTCTTTTGTTTAATTAACCATACTAATCTTAACATATAGACTGGGAACTAGATATTGGTGATGGTCTTATTATTTAATATCATAAAATGCCTAATAAGGAAGCGGATAGAATACCTTATTCCTTGCTTAATTTAATTTTATTAATTTCATCAAGAAAATCATTTAATTTAAGAGAAGTATCATCTAATAAACGGCCATATATATTCTCTATTACGTCTGGAGTAGAAGGTAAAATAAACCCTCCATGTGCAAGAAAAGAATTATTCCTTACAAAATCTATTAAGTTCACAGGAACATTCTGAACGCTATCCTGGGGAATATACCTTATTATTCTTTATATACAAATATACAGTACTGTAGGTTAAACCATTAGAACAGCTAATAATGAACTCCAACGTTAAAGCCGCCTTGAGAAAATTACATACTTCCATTAAATTATCCTTTATATTTTCAATTTCATCTTCCGTTAAAGGTCTCTCTAATTCATCTTCCCTTGGGGTTGGAGAACTAATCTTCTTTTCTCTTGTTTTATCTGCAATAAAGCATAATAGTATATGTGCGTAGTTAAATCTTAGATTTAAACTCTGTTGTATATCGCTCGCTATTTTAATTAATCTCAATATATTCTCATTTTTTCTACATTCAAAATAATCCTTATACCTAGTTAAAAGAGTGTCCAAGAAATTCATTATGACATCAGCGGTTGAAGTATCGTCAAGAATATTCTTTAGGATATCTGTATCATCGAAGTTGCATTCGATCATGTTATCTTGCCTTAATATACACATATACAAAAGTGCTCTTGAGCTTGTCCTTATCCGCTCGGTTTAGGAAATTGAATAAATCTCTATATAGGCCATTAGCATTAATTATGTTAATATTTTTCTTAGATAGTTTGTCTAATATTCGTATTTTTAATAGGGCATTATTCACCATATCTGTAAAACTGTCGTTAGTAACTTTGCTTCTTTCCAAGTATTGCCTTAGTAATTCCTTTAAGAACTTATCTACTTCTTCATCGCGCATATTTAGATTCTTTTTGACTATTTTTACCAACTCATTATAATATGTATTATTAAGGAAAGAAAGCAGATTTGACATTATCCCACTTCTGCTTAATTATGTTCTGTGCGTCTTTAATAATGTCTCCTACGTCTATCTTGCTCATATTCATGTCAGTTACCTCTACTTTTGTTAGTTTGATTATTCCATATCCTCTATCTTTTCCTCTCCCCAATTTTATTCCATATGAAATAGCCCCCATAGAAGCTATTACTAATTTCAGTTCCTCTTTGTCTCCATTAATCAATATTATCTCTGTAGAAAAAGCTGTATTTGGTGGTATTGCTTGGAAGTAAATTTCCTCTGAAGTGAAAGAAGGTTTATCTAACGGATAAACTCTTATTCCTCTGCATGGCTTCCTAGGCCTCCATTGTCTTCCTAATTTAAACTCTTTATATGTAGTATTTATTACCGCATCCTCAAAATAAATCCTTCCTTCTAGTTTGGAGAATCCGAATAAGTCTCCTACTTTCTCTGGAGTAGATAGCATAAGTGCATATGCGTTAAGAGCTCCTTTTATTGAAGATCCCATTATTGCTGGCTTCCCATTAACAGTATAACCCTTATAAGTTACTTTTCTTCTTGTAAAGTCTATATCGACTTCACCAGTGCACGTGCAAGTTGGAGTCTTTGTTACAAACTCAGTATTAATAATGTATACTTGTTGGATCTTATCCCTTGGCTTAAAATTTTTAGGAAAGGTCTTATCTGAGCTAGCGTTTACGCATGTGTAGTTGCCTGCCATTCTTTAACTACCTCCTTTCCTACAGAAATAAACGAGTCCTTATTTAAGATATAAGAATTCATGAATAGATTGTTATCAACTTTTTCTATCTTAAATTTATATTTATTATTTTCAATTATCTCATTCTGATTTACAGTAATATTTATTTCTCTTTCTCCTCCTTTAATACCAATCTTTGTTTTATATTTTACATTTGTAGAAGGCAATAATATTTGAACGTTCTCAACGTCTAATTTTACTATTCCGTAACCTCTGCTTTTAAACCCGCCTACTCTGATAATTCCTAAGTTTAATAAATTGCTAATCATATATACAATTCCGCTTATGTCTGATATTGAAATATTCCTACCTAGTATGGAACCGTAAAATTCATTGCCTTCCGGTACATATTCAACTTGAAACAAGTTCTTCACACCGCCTGTTGCTAGATTTATCCTTATATGGGACCTCTCATACGTGTCAATAATCTTATTTGATACAAAGTCATTAAATATTAAGGAAGAGCCTATAGGCATTTCTTCTCCATCTATATTTCCTCCGAAGACGTAAGATAATTCCTTTTCCGCATCGAGCATTAAGAACCTTGCTAGGTTATTTCTTACAATACCCTTCAATGACGACCCTGGGATAACTGCATATCCGTCCTGTGTTCTGAGTATAGGCAAGTCTGGCTCTCCTATTTTTTGGCCTTTCCCTGCTCCTACTCTTAAAGGGCTTAGGTTAGTAATTTTTGCCGAAATTTTTGTTATTATATAATAAGTTTTAAAATATATGCTACTATTACTCATCTTATCACCAGCAAATTATCCAAATTTATTGTTTCATCACTCTTTTTTGTTAGTTTTACTAAGCCATATCCTCTGCTTTTCCAACCGCCTAACAATATTTCGCTTTTATCTAGAAATTTTACCAGATAATCAAAGGCCTTATCCACAGGACTAGGATCTGTAGTATTATAATTTAAGGAATTATAGATTATCCTGAATTCAAATTTTATTTTAGGATACACTGCTTCTACATCAACGAGATTTCCCTTTTTAGCAACGTCCCTATCTTGGTCAATCCTTACATGATAACGATCAGTTACGTATTCCTCAGTCTGAGTTACGGGTAGTCCATCGGTAAATATTGTTGGAGACGCAAATATTTCACTACCGAACAATAAATCCAGTAATCCTATCTTGGAGTCCTTGCCGTTAAGACTGTTCTTAATCATTTCCGCTATTTGTCTAGTGTCTTGCTCTTTTAAAATATCTTGTATATTATCGGTAAATAACTTAGTGTAACCAAATAACTGTTTTAATTTATTTTCGGGTAAACCACTAACAGTTCTAGAGAATTCATTTCTTATTGCTCCTTTTAGTGAGGAACCTGGTATTATGGGCTTGTTGCCAATTTTAATTATGGGTAAGTCCGCACCACCTATTTGTAGACCTTTAGTATCTCCTATGTGTAGAAACTCCTCGGGCTCTATTTCAAATGTAACTATTCTTTTATACTTTAACGAAGAATGTAAAAATCCCATTATTTCACCTACAATCTAAAAATTTGAAAGGATCTAAGTCGTTACTCTGAGCTTCTTCAATTATATATACTGCCATTACAGCCCCTTCTACATATTTGACGACGTTATCTCGTGGTTGTTGCCGAATAAGGTTAAGTAAGCTGATAATAAATCTGCCAAGTTCAGTATCATTACTTAACCCCTTGTTTCTAGCAGCTAAATACGCTAGATCTGGAATTATTGAAGAGAGGTCTTTTGAATCATTGATCATATCGAAAATCTTTCTAATCAGTGATTTTGTTAGTTTTCCGTCTTCGTTATTGGAATAAGCGAAATCCTTCTTAATCTTGCAAATATCTTCCACGCCTTTCCTCTTATAATCCATGGACTGGGTGGTTGATGACAATTTTTCCACCGCCACTCTTTATTATACTTTCTGTTTCTAATTCATAAAGATTTCTATCACTCTCAGCTATTATCACAGACCCGGATCTTATCGTATAATCGGTAATCCATTCGTTATAGTTCAATCTTTTTCTCTTATCAATGCCAATACTTTCGAAGATAACTCTTTTTAACATTGATTTTATTTCTTGAAAATACTTGTAACTAACATTTCCGTAAAAGTCCAGGATATATAGTGAATTTTTGGATTTTTTATCTCCATTAATTTCTGAGTAATTTAGGAGTTTTAAGAACCCATAACCTTTGGTTTTAAAGGATCCTACAAATATCCCTTCCTTTAGCGTATCAATAAGGAAGTTCAATTGGTCTTCGCTACCGATGGCTTCAAACGCAAAAACATTCCCTGGCGAAATTGACTCTATATGTGCAAGATAGCCTGTCTTTTCATTATTTTTAGTTTCCTGATACGCTATTTTTAATTCATCGTCTAGTTTCAGTATATTAGTAGATATTCTTTCAATTTGTATAGGATATACGTTTCCATTTTTCATATACCAATGTCTAGGACCTTTCTTTAGCCTTATTATTTCCTCTCCCCATTTCTTCTTACCTTGGTAAGTTTCAATAATTACTTTTGCGCCATCTATGAAGTAATCGTCTATTTCATTCTTCTTATATAAGGTAACTAGTGATGGCGGATTAAGTTGCTTTTCTTGAGCAGTAGATGGATAAGCATCAGTCACGTATAAATCCATTTTTAATTCTTCCCTATTTTCACCTCCCCATATTTTTTTATCTGCTAATATTTTTGCTTTCAATGCCCCAATAATTGATGAAGATGGTATGTAGTCTAAAGACCTATAATAATTTCCTGAAGAATAGTTTATTATTAGCGGGGTTTCATTTTTTACCTTAACTAAGTAATGCATCATCTAACTTCACCTCTTCTACTATTCCTATACCCTTACTTCCTCCCCAACCTATCGTTGAGTATCTCATTAATAATAAAGCCTTTCTTAAGCACTCCCTTTCCTTATTTGTTAAATCTATTATAGGAATTATATCGAACCTTATTTCGAGATTCTCTGGTATTATTTCATATGAGAATAAAGCTCCCTTCTCCACTATACCTAGCTCTTTGTTAACCCTTATTCCATATCTTACTTTTTTATTTTTCTCTTCGGTAATATATCCCCAACTTACTATTACTTTTGACGTCACGCTTTTCTCTCCAAACTCTGAACCTAGAACGGATGTATCACAGTTTAGAATCTTCATATTTTTCCGTATAAGTCCTTTAATGCTAGATCCAGGGATAACGTAAATCTTATCATCGTATTTTATAAACATAGCCCTCAAATCTACATCGTAATTATCTATGCTGGCGTTGTTAGTATGCCCTCTCAAGTTATAAACTTTTAAGATATTTTCATAAGCTTTCACTTTGAATCACCATTTGGCCATTCCACGGTACTTTATAATATTCCTGACCTTCAAAATTTTTCTGTTCTAGGCTACTCATTAAAGTGCCCAACAATACGAGGTAACCTTGTATGTCATATCCTTTTGTAATAGTATTATTGATGGTTTCCATTACTGTCTCTAATGAGTCTGAATTGTTTCTTGCAACGTCGTAGAATATTCTTATCTTGTCGCCTTCCAGCTTAATGTAATCAAAAATTTTTCTAGAAGAAATTCCTGCATTTTCAAATCTTACTATAGTCTCATATATCTCTCTCATATCATTACCAAGGACACATATGCCTTTATTGTTTTTAACACGTTCCAGCAATCCAATCGATTTTTCATCCATTATAGTTGATATTACTCCAGAGCCGAAGAACTGGTTTTGAAATACCGCTTTTGATACATTCTTTGATATATGCTCTAGGTCTTCTGCTATTTCCCTGGCTAGGAATATTGGAAAAGTAGTATTCTTGTAAATATAAGCTCCTACAGAAATTCCAAACCATTGGTACGGCTTTTTCTTTGATATCATCTCTGCAGCATCCTTATACTCAAGTTGGGAGTTTCTGCAAACTCTCCCGCCAAGATTTACCAATGCTTTGTCCATATAATATAAATATGGAATAAGCTCTTGAGACGTAAGTATTAACGAAAAATCATCCCCTCCTAATAATATCGGCTGAAACTCTACAACAGGGACTTCAAAATGTTTATAGAAATTTAGTGCCGTATTCTCTAAAGCGTATAAAATTGAATAATATATCGTATAGGTAAAGAATCTATTTATTTCCAAATATTGTGTGAGTGTTGTTGCAGTAGACTTCAATTGCCCAAAGTTGTCTCCATCTCCTACTATTATTGTAGGGAACCTTCTCTTTTTCAGGTCTACTTCTTTCCCAGAGAAGTCTTTGTTTAGATCGTCTATAGTATCCCACACTCTTATCGAAATTTTTCCTTCGTTTCTTTTATTTAATTCTTCAACAAGTTTGTAAATCCTTAATCTTTTAATCTTTTCTGAGAGTAGAGGATCTCCGCCTTTTCCCTTAACCATGGAAACAAAGGTTCTATAGAATTTTTCAGCCTTCTTACAGCTTTCACATTCATCCCCATCCTCCGCAAGATTTATCCTGCATTTTTTACATAGTTTGTCAAGCGGAATTTCTCTCTCATTTTGTAAATTAATGCCTGGAGAACTTCCTATTGTACCAGAAGAACTTAAGAACTTATTTATAAGAGTGCCAAATCCTCTTAAAGAATCCCTGAGATAAGGATCTGTTGACCCCCATTTTTCCCAATTTTCTTTGGGACCTAAGTGGGCCTCGGCAAACATAAATTCCATTTTGTTCTCCTTGTAAGCATCAAATGGACTTAGATCTAGGTTTTTGATTAACTCCTTAGAATCAAAGGTAGAAGGAACTATTGCTAATAAAGAACCTCCTTCATCGCTTATAACCGCCTCCTTAGCTATATTTGATTTAATATAATCAGAAGCGTCATGAATTAAAGAATCAATCATAATACTATATCCTGCATAAATAGAAAGCTCCCTTCCCCTGTTTAAATACGATTTTATGCTTGGAATTTCAAAGTGATATAAAGCTAAAAGCTTCTTACCTCCGCATAAATCGTTTTCAGCGTTAATTAGCTTCTCTGCAAGGCTTATAGCCTTATTTTCATCATCCGATAAGAACCCGTAAGTCTTTAATTCTTCGCTGTCTTCTTCGCTTTCAACTACCTTATTTTTTATCTCGTTAATATAATCTTTTCCGCCAATATCGTAAAGTTCTTGAAGCTTCTCAGCAAAGTCAAGAAATCTTTCAAATACTTCTTTATTCCTAGGTAAGAAAGTTCTTGATGAGGCACTAGCTTTGTCGGCATACGATATTATCCACTCAATAAAGTTTTGGGGCTTATTAGTATACTTATAACCATAGTGATGTCTAGATGAGGCCTCACTTAACGCGCTGGCCAACTTCTCATTAATGTCTTTAAATAAAGCATAGACTATTTCCTTAGTACGTTGAGCGTGTCCAACAGGCGGAGGTTTTCCTATATCATGAAGTAAAGCAGCCACTCTTACAAATCCTCTAAGGAGCTCTCTATCGGAAAAATCTATATCATATGCCTTTAATTCACCGCATTTATTATCGTAATAAGATAAAGCAGCTGCTACAGCAAATGCTGACGTGGTAAGCATATGATCTGCTAAAGAATTAACAAAGCCTGGGAATCGAGTATCAGCGGGAGTATTTACAAAGCCTAATTCTTCGTCCTTTACTGTTTTTGTTTCGAAAACAGAATTAAAGTAATACGCCTCCCACTCCTTGTTAATTTCGTCTACTATCCCATCTGCCACTTCATTAAGGAATTTACCGCACTTCTTAATATCTTGTCTACATTCTGTGGAATCTATATTTCCTATTATGCTAACGAGGAGCTTTTTTACGTTTTCCCTTACGCTGTCAGTAACCTTACTTCTTCCGTATAGCGTAAGAGGGTCTATTCTAATATAATAGTTCATGACAATATATCTGTTAAACTACTATATTATATTAATTATGCCCAATTTCTTGCGTTGCCTCTCCATATTCTTCCGAGAATATAGAAACTAGTGCTTTGTGGGTTCGTTCAATATATTTCAATAGGATGATACAGTAAAAATATGTTTTCTATAGAAAATAATATCTCGCCTAAATAATTTACTATACTACTTCTTGACCTCAAAGCCCTTAGCTCGACCAACAACAAGGTTGGCCATGTACATCATCCAAGCATAAGCCCAAAACTTGAGCTTAGCCTCAACAACTTGACCAGCAAAACTTGTAGCCCTAACAGACTCACCAAAAGTACGCTTCACAGCAGGGACTCAACCCTCCACCTATTACCATAACCCTTCTCATCCCGCCAACGTTCATAACCCAACTTCTTGAACTCGCGCACAGCCTTACGCCTAGCAGGATGACCACGCCTAGTAGAAGCGTCTTTCCTAGGAGGAACAACAACATCAACACCAAGATTATAAATCTCGTTAGTATCATAAGCCTTATCGCCATAGAACCTCTTAACTTCCTTACCCTTTTCCTTCAAGTCCTTTACTTTGAAGCAGATTCGGCCTCATTACTCGTCACCTCAGCGCTTACTATCTTGAACTCGTCCTTCTCCATAACTACTTCAATCTTAAGGAATTTTGAATCCCCTCCTTTTGCCCCACTTTGCTACTACGTATTGTCCTCCCCTTGTTGTGCTTATTCCAGTACCGTCAGCTATTACTTCAAGTTCGTCACTCGCTTCAGGGAACGTTATGTCCATGTTTCTTACCCT
>Ga0326758_100330_pt1 | contig 11611 bp, 7 predicted proteins | sample GCRJH_S_FD_207221 | JGI IMG/M metagenome (GOLD analysis project Ga0326758, IMG submission 207221) | Hot spring sediment microbial communities from Geyser Creek Basin, Yellowstone National Park, WY, United States - GCR.JH_S | ecosystem: Environmental > Aquatic > Thermal springs > Near-boiling... | reverse complement strand
ACCCGTTGTTTCCGTAATTTAGCGCTTGCTGCAGTGAAACGTTTTCATTTCCTAAATTGTAAGTGTTAAAAGGAAAAACTATACCAACAACTAAGTTGTGCAGATACGGCATCAAATTTTCATATGTACCATTAGACGGACCCCAAGGTACTAACCAGAATAAAAGTCGAGGATCACTCGAGGCATTGTAAGCTAAAGAATGGTTTATAGGTATTAAAGACATTAAGACTAAAATTAATGTAATAAAGTTTATAGTCTTGCTCATAGGTCACAGTATGAATAATGTAACTAATAAAGTTTACTCTCCTTGTAATTCGAATTAAATAGTAAATAATATTAACTCCGATTAATTGCGGAATTATTCAATTACACCATAATTACACACGAGACTAGTTGTTAGTTTCTTTAATAACGTAGAAGACTAAATACTTTGATTATCACTCAGTTAATGTAACATGAAGTCAGGCTAACGAAGTTTAAAGATTATATGTTTTCTTAATTTACGTAGTATCCACAATATGACAGCTCCTCCAATTAATAAAATGATGGATGGAATTAAATTCCTTGTAAAAACATCTATTACAAACAACAAAACGCCCTCAATTATAACAAACCAAGCAAGTAATTTAGTTCCTTCGATAAGTGGTAAGACAGAAAATTTACTACCATGTACAATGCCTTCCAAACGTCTGTAAACATATATTAAAACTACAAGCGCATACAATATAGAAATTAAAATCGTAAATTGTGACAGTATTGAAGTTATCATTAGAATGGAAAAAGAAGAATAGCTGAGTAACAAATAAAAATTGTATATAAATGAAAATAATACTATGAATAATAATGAAATAATAAATAAAAAAGATATTTTTAAAATTTTTAATTTTTTATTCATTTTTAATCACTTTTTCTTTTTCTTAAGTTTTTCCAGTTCTTCTTGAATGTACTTTCTATCCTTTTCCTCTAAAAAGTTTGATAATTTCTCGATCTCATCAATTACTTCTTTATTCTTTGGCTCTAGATCGCTTAAATCTAAATGTTGATTAATTACTCCTTTCTTTGTACTTAGTAAATCGCTAAAAGCGTGTTTGATCTGGTCTACATGTTTGCCGGCGTCTTCCACTTTATTATTCTCAACCCATTGTACAAGGAGATTAAAGCACTTGGTATTACTATCTAAATAATCGTGAATGTGAGTGCCTATGATTGATAGACCGTCTTTATTTTTAATCGTTTCATTAATTACATTTTTAATTTCACCTTTATTGAAAAGATTAAGATAAGATTTAACACTAACATCATTTTCTTTGAGGTATTCAACTAACAGCTTTTTGCGTTCCTCTTCTGTTAGATAATCAATTATTTCTTTAAGCAGATTAGTATCGATAACGTTAGGCTGTTTAACTTTAACATAGTTTAGTAACGATCTGAGAGGTTCTTCATCGTAATTCACAAATGTATAATACATAGATTCTAAAGCGTTTAACAATAGAGGATAATTACGTAATTTTTTTATATTTATGTTTTCTTTATCTAATAATTTATTTAATTCATTAAACTTTTCCTGCATTTCAAGAAGAATTCGGAAGATTTGGGATAGTTTTTCATAAGCTCCCTCATAGTGTCCTATTTTATATATCGCCTGAGTAAAGCTAGGGTCCTTTGTTAATACATAAGAGTCAGGGCAATTCTTCTGTATAAGATTAAGTATTTCTATTGCCTTTTCACCAAATACAGTTTCTAGCTTACGATATAATCCTGAAGGCTCAAGGTGATGGCAATGTTCTTTTATGAATTCAATTAGTGCCTCTTGATAGCTTTTCCCCTCTTTCATCTCAATATTAAGGCTTTTCAAAAATTGATAAATATTAACAAATTTAAATATTATTTCAGTAGATTTCACTTTTTCTACATAATCTATAATTAGTTGTTTCGGTCGATAATCAGGTACTTCGTCCGGTCCTCTATAAACAATTATATTAAATTTAGATGGGTCTCTTGGGGATAAATTGGTTACATAAGTGAAATTTCCTCCTATCCTTCTAGCTAAAGCTTTGATTAAATTAGTTGGGTCATTTGAGTAAAAAGTACTTTTACCATTAAGCCATTCGTTAAGTATATTATCTACATAGTTGTTGGGACTGTTAATTCCCGTTGCATTGACTGTTAATTCCCGTTGCAAACTTATTTCGTTTTTTCTGAAATTTTCATATGATATAAATTTTACATCAGTATTGAATATGTTATAATTCGCTTTTTTATATTCATCTATATCCAATACCAATACATGGAGATGCACATAAGGTCTTTCTTCGATTACTCTATCCTCACCGTATGCTATAAAAGCCTCTTCTTCATTAAAGTATTGCGAATAGCCAGTTATTACTATATTGTTCTTAGATTTAGGTTCGAAATCAAAGACTTTACTAATTTCTTTTTGCCATATATTTCTCAGATAATCTTTTTTATCGCCAGGATAAAAGTCTACATTTATTCCATTCTTATAGGATTTTAATATGTGACCTTTTACTGCAATATCACCCATATCGGTCACTTTAATGCTTCTTTAATCCAATCGAAGATCGCATCGTATTCCTTCTGCGGATAGTCAGGCAATCTAATGCCTCCAGGGGGTTCCCGCCTTGGTCCATAGTAGGATATGAATATCGGAACGTTTTTATTTAAATTTCTTAGCTGGTTTGGTATCTCAGGGGCTATGTATGTCATGAGTCTCATTCTGTCATCGTATTTTTCCCATACGTTATATCCTAAATGCGACTCAATGTACCAATTAGCTTTGTCATAGTGTGTCAAAACGATTCCGAGACGAGGTCGATCTTCTCGTTCTAATCTATAATTAACAAGATTGACCACGACATTAAAATATCTTCCTAATAATGATTTGATTTCAGGATCATCTTTAGCTGCACTATTTCTAGAATAATCAGGAGAAACCGCTGATAAAGCTTGATCCAAGTTTATTAGAATTAAATAAGCTTTAGCTTTGAAAATAAAATCATATATATATTTTAAATCGTCTTTAGTTATTCCCAGGTTTTCTAACCTTTCTCTTAACTCCTCGTTCCATCTTTTGTAGTCAAAGTCTTCACTCTTAGAGTTTAAAAAGAATTCCATAATCGGGTGATATAATTCACCTGCTAAATCCACCATAGGTAAATTAAATTCTCCACTACCTAGTAATTTAGGATACCTAACAACGAGTCTTCCAACGTAAGGTTTTTTCGTAACTTCAGTAGGTGGTAAAGGTTCGCCGTTCCTCAACTTCGCCAAAATCTCATACCACTTGGGCAGTGGAAAATCGTATGCGCCAGGTTTAAAGATATATGATATCCTCTCATCGATACTGGCTAAATAGTCTATATGTATAGTAAGTAAGCCCATGAAAGTTGTCTTGCCTGCACTTCTATATCCTATTACCACTACCGATCTTTTGGCAAGGTCAATCACCGTTCCCTGGCTACTATCAGCCTTATCCTTTCCAATACCTGGTATTCCTAGTTTCATCAAAAATTGAGTAGTGTAAGAGTTTAAAAACTTTCAAGGACTCAACCGGCCTTAGACCTTAATTCATCACGCCGAAAATCACTCAAGGGGGCTAGAGGGTGGATAAAATAACTTAACTAAATATTCTTGCAAAATATTAACATTATCTTGCAAGAGTAAGATAGTTAGGAGTAAGCGGAAGTCTTCCTTGCTCGTTATCCCCTTGAGGAGCAAGCTACGGTCCTAAAGCAGTAAAGCACGTCGCTCAGCTCTACCAAATCAAGCGTCTCTGTAGCTGTGGCCATCACGTTATCTGGGATCTGGGACGTTCTTCACCTTGCCTTAAACGTACCCATATAGGGTGCTCTGTCCACACCCAGCTTTCGTGCAACGTAGCTCAGCCCGTATTTCTCTACAACTTTTTTCAAAATTCGGATTTTTGTTCATCGCCGAATTTACGTCGGCCCTTGCCATCGTGAGGAATTCGTGAGCCGATGATGAAAGACGAAGAAATAACCGATGTTAAAGAAATTAGGAAGAAAATAGGAGAAGCGACCGGCAAGTTAATACTCTATATTGTACTTTATGTCGTAGTAGAGGCGGTAATCAACAACCTAGTCTTTCCTGTCTTACAGAACGTGGTCGCCTCGTTGCCCAGCATACCTTACCTCACATCACACAGCAACTCCACCAGTACCTCCGCCAGCGCCTCCGCCAGCACGCCGTCGATAATGGGTTACGCGCCTTACGTGTTAGTGTCGAACAACTCATAATAGGGAACAAGATCTATCTACTACCTAAACAGGCGCAACAAGAGAAGAAGAGTTAAGCTATTTCTAGTTTTTATTCGATTATCTTTTTTGTGATTAGTGATACTTAACGTGATTGGCAGTTTACTGACAGCGGTGAGCCCAACCTCAACGACGCGGATTTCGGATCGGTTCTCCACGTTGAGTCGACTTCCGCGACGCTAGTCCTAAATCGTTTAGAGGTATATACCGCCCTTTCTACGGACCGACGAGTTCCTCACTAAAGCGTTTCCGCCTGATAAACGCTTAGTGGGGGTTCCTCGAATTCATCAATGGCCGACTTTTAATTTGACACGAAATTTTGAACTTATTTCACTGCACCCCACTCGTTGTGTATGGCCGCTATGTGTCCTCAAAGTTGCTTTTCTCAATTCCTCCTTTGTAAGTGTAAGTACCAAGTAACAACTGAAAGAAACTAAAACTATTACCCTGGTTGGTTTGGGTTGTTGGGAGGCGGATTCGTGTAAAGCTGTCCAAAATAAACCTTAAATGTTTATCGAAATACGCCACATTGAATGGGGAATAGCTCCGGTCACGATTTGTTTGAGGGCTTCAATGGGCGTGAGGTTAATGAGGTTCTTCGTACGTGCACCAACTGCGGTAGGCTCGTTCTAATTGGGCCGCCGAGGAGCGGCAAGACGTTTTTCAGGGAGAATTACCTAAAGGGCGTCACCGTCGATGAGCACACGCTAGGCATAACCACAACCGCCGAGACCGAGGGTGAGGAAGCCAAGGGCGAGTCGGGGCTTCAGAAGGTTATGGGGCTTCTCGAGAGGATGATACCCCTGATTAGGAAGTTCAGGGATAAGGTGAGGGTCGACGTTGAGGAGTTGAGGAGGGTCCTGGGTGATAAGGCTCCCAGGCACATTGTTGAGTGGGCTAAGGGGATAACTAAGGGGATAATTAGGGACTCACCGCACAGGGCTTACTACATACCGTGGGAATGCGTTGAAAAGCCCAACGAATGCGCCTCCGATGCGGATGCCAGTGGGGCGTTGGGGTTGATCAAGGAAGTCTTTGATGACAGGAAAGTGACGATTAGGTGGTTCAATGCCGATTACGTACCGCCAGGCCTTGTCGAGGAGGTCATCGAGTTAATCAGAGAGAGGGGTGAGGACGGGGCCAGGAAGGTGTTAAAGGGCTGGGTTGACGCGTACTCCAAAGCCGTTGACTCTTTGACTAATGTTTTGGGTTTGAAGGAGAACATGCTTGACTGGGATGAGTTGTCTATTGCGTTCTTAAGCAACTTCGTGAACAACTACGCGCAGTTCGTGATCGGTGGTATAGCCGTAGCCCCGCTCTTGGGCGCGGCTTCCCTAGCCCTAATCTCGGTGCTCACGCACATGGCGTTCAAGAAAGAGGGGAAGAACTACCTCAAGGAGATCGTTGAGTTGAGGGAAAACCTTGAGAAGTTGTTGGTGAAGGGACCGGATGGTAGGCACGATTTCAACGAGTTGGGTAGGTTGTTGGTCTATAGGGTCGCCTACGCGATGGGGATGAGTTATGACGAGGCGAAAGAGGCACTAATGGGCATAACGGGCTTGAGCGAGGAAGATCTGAAGAGGAGGGTTAACGAGATTGTGGAGAAAATTAAGGAGCTTGAGGAGAAGCTTAAGTTATTCAGGCAGGAGGTGCCTGCGAGCATAGTCATGGCTGATGTCGGTGAGTTCGCGAAGGGCGGTATTTACCCAAACGTCAAGGTTGAGAACGGCGAGTTGAGGGTTAGGGTTGAGGATGGGTACCACAGCATCGTTAGGGCGGGTAAGTTCAACGGGTTGATTAACGAGGTTAGGGGTAGGCTCTTGAAGCAGGGCTTCGTTGTGGTCGTTGGACCCAAGGGTATTGGCAAGTCCACGCTGGCCGCGGCCGAGATTTGGGAGTTGTTTTTGAACGGCGATATCGGGCTAGTTGCGCGTGTTGACGTACTCAATAAGGAGAATTACTCGGAGTTTACTACGTTCGTCGAGAACTACGGTAGGGAATACATGAACTACTTCGGCAGGTTGCTCATACTCTACGACCCAGTGTCGACCGAAGCCTATGAGAGAGCGGACATTGGTGTGAAGGCACCCATACAAGCGAACATCGAGATGACGATAGAAGTCTTGATGAAAGCCGTAGAATCGATAAGCTCCGAAGCTTCGAAACCGCTCACGCTCATCGTGATACCGAGCGACTTCTACAACGCGTTGAGTGAAGAAATGAGGAATGCGTTAGAGGTACATAGGCTTGACGTTTTGGAGGGACTCGTCGACACCGAATTCCTGGCCGAGTTGATTAGGGAGTACACGAGGACGAAGAGCAACCCTGACGGGTGCGCATTAAGTGATAGGGAACTCAGTGAATTAACCGGCGAATTAGCGAAGTTCGACTCAGGCCACGCGCTAATAGCTAGGCTTATCGGTGAGGAGCTGGCGAGGAGCAACTGTAGTGCCCGTGAGATAGAGGAGTTAATCAGCAAAGCCAAGGGTAAAGCCGAGAAGTTCATAGTACTACATATAAACGGACTGTTCAAGGTTCATGAAGACTCCCACACGGCCAAGGCATTGGTCGAAATCTTCGCATTGAGGCAACCATTCATTGATTCAGTGAGACCCGGTGTTCCAATACTGACGCCAGGCATTATTGAGCTAATTGGCGAGGAGAGGAGTGCGAAGACTCTCTACGGTGCTGAGGGTAAGGAGTTGAGGAATTGGTTGGCCCTTAGGCAGCACGACCTAATTGAGGAGGCGATAGAGAAGCTACTTAAATGCATTGCAAGTAAGGGTGAGGAATGTAAGGACCTCAGTGATGCATTGGAGCCCTGGGTGCCTAGAACTGTAGGATTATTGAAAGAGGTCTCGGAGAAGGTAAAGGATGTAGACAGCGTCATTGAGTACTTCGCCAGCAACTACGGCAAGAGGCTCACAGAAGATGGACTAAGCCGCTTCAGCAAATGCTGGAAAAGGGTCGCGTTAATCATTGGGCACGCCTTAGCTAGGCAACTTATAGTGTCTAGGCCCGAGGACGTACCTGATGATGTTGTTGAATCCCTCGGCGATGTTTTGAAGAGATGTGGTGTTGATGACTACCTACTCGTTGGTGACGATATCCCACTATTAATAATGGGCCTAGCTTATACACGTGCCTTGACCGAGGCATTTATTGATAAGTACGATGAGGCTGCTGCCGAGGTGAGGAGGGTCCTTAACATTATCAAGAGTAGTAGCGATATTTTTGATGAGATGCTTTATGGGCTTGGACTAGCCACAATAATCGCCAACGCCGCCAGGTTAGGCAGGGATGTCAAGCCCAGCGATGCCGATGCCGCATTACACATAGCATCACTCGCCATACGACGCGTTGTTGTATTGCTAGAACTCATTATGCCAATACTGCGTGCCTTAGAGCCGTTGCGTGATAAGGCGCCTCAGAGGTATCTTGAAGTACTAGACTCCGCACTGTATAATGCCTCCACAATATGGCATACACCGACTCTCATCTGGAACACAGCTATGAACATACTTAATGAGTTTGATTACATATTAAACAAGTACGGGGATGGAATAAAAGGACCTGCTTGGCCCCTCATCTATGTGATAGACGCCTTAATTAACTTGCTTCATAAACGCCTATTATTCTATGAACGCCCAAAGTGTTTAGGACATTCTGATAATTATATGTTTGAGCATATGGATGCGTCTTTCCGTAAGGATCTTGAGCATATAGTTAGTAGGGTTGCCGGTTTGCTGAATGATATAAACAAGTTGAACCCCAGCCTAGGCATCATTGCTTGGGCGCATGCGTTACTACCAGCGTTAGATAATGAGTGTATAAGGGCACTTATGGAGAGCGTGTTGGGCGTCGACGTGGTTAATAAGGCTAAAGAAGTTACTGGGGAACTAAGCAGGTTGAGAGTTGAGGTTCAGGAGTTAATGCGGGACGAGGACTTCATGGGTTTTGTTGAGTCCTGGCTCGAAGGGACTGATGAGAAGGTAGCTAGGAGAAAAATCCTTGAGGAAACATCTACTCTTAAGCACGCATTGGCACATTATAGGCTTATTAATGGTGAGTTAAATGAGGCGGAGGAACTATTCAACGAAGCGGCTGAGGAGAGAAGGGAGATTGATGTATATGATTACCTAGATAGTCGTGGTTGGGCATTGCGTGTTGAGGCAATTAAGGGCTCGTTGGCTGGCGATGACTTGGTTAATTTAGTCGATAAGCTTGGACAATTGTACGAGGAGGCTAAGAAGTATATGGATGAGTTTCTGAACACCGATATACTTGGTGGGTACCTCGTGTCCCTAGCCCTAACGGGTGATAATGAGGGAATTAGGAGGATTAAGGAGTTGCTTGGAGAGCATTGGCAAGTGCTTAATGACTCGATCCTGACCAGGCTGACGCTCAGCGCCCTACTCAGCCCAAGGGGTGAGTTAAGTGGCGAGCTTAAGGATAGGCTTTTTGTTAAACCTGGGGAGTTTATTGTAGCTCTTAGGCCTGGATATATAGATATTAATTCTCTGCCCGCGTTGAGAACTATTTATGGTACGATAAAGCCTGGAGATGAGAAAAGGTTATGTGATGAGGTGATTAATGATCCCACAACTCTAACATATGATTTTTGCATGCGTCGTGCTTCAAGTTTTTTAAGAATTTATAGCGGGGAATTGTCTCAGCAAGAGGAGGAGGGTAATTTAAGACAAAAGTTAATCAATTATTTTCAGAGGTGGATTTCAAATAGGGAGGTGTTGGATTTACTTAAGAAGCTTGATCTTGACGCCGAGTCATTGAAAATTGAACTTAGGGGATTGATACATGAGCTTAGTGGCAAATCCCTACCAGAGTTTGCTATGCTTAGTCATTATTCCGAAGACGTACAACTAAGTTGCTCATCGGCACATTTAGCCTACATGCTTTATGCATTAATCAATGGCAATGAGAAGCTAGCCAAGGCACACGCACTCTATGGAGCTGCGAGCGCTGCCGGGAAGCTGCCTGCGAGGTTGTTCCTTGAGGCTTACAGGGCGTGTTGCGACTTGAAGAACGAGTCGTTTAGGCGTGCCATCGCAAAGCTCTTCTTCCTCCACGTAAGCCCTGGGGGATCGGTCTCGGAGTTCTTGTCCGTTCTCATTGCCCAGTTGGCAGGGCTTGTCTAATCGAGGCTGTAATCAGGGCGGTGAATTGACGCGTAACTGATGAGCATTGATGCATAAATCCTAGTGCTCGTTATTGCCTTACAGTCGCTCGGTTCGTTTGGGCCCGTAACGCTTAAGGGTTCGTTTGTGTGTCTCGGTGGTGTCATGGGCGCGCTGAAGTACGCCGTCGTTGGCGTTGTGATCGCTGTCGTTGTTGTCGTTACCGCCCTGGTCTTACTGCTGCAGACACCGCACCGGGCGCCTAATCATTACGTTGGTTCGCCCAGCGGTTATGAAGCTTTCGTACCGAACGGCCAAACAATAGATTATAATGGGTATACGGATCCTGTAGGTGATTTGATATTAAACAATGGGACTACAGTACATAATGTGGTATGGGATGGACATTATGCGAGTACAATAATACAAAATCATAATCAAATAGATCAATTAAATAATCAATTTGTTGCACAAACCGATCCAGTAAATAATCAACCGTACGTGTCTTTACAGGACTTCTATGTAATTAAAGGCCAGGTGCCAGTTGAGAATACGACAATAAACGGACAAACATATTATGTAATAGATGCTAATAATATAAACCCAGCAGACATTGCAGGATTCTATACATATGATAATTGGGTATCTAACTTTGTAGCAGCAATGAATACACCAGGAACGTATGCAGCAGGGCTACCAGGAAACTCACCAGTATTCACCTGGACAAATATAACAGGAACATTGGCTTATGAAGCACTCCAATAGTAAGACTATATTGAATACGCTTCTGGAGGGGATGTATTAGTACCACCCTCTGGAACGATAATTCCATATGTATCAATTAGACCTCTTGGCTCAGCCCTCTTTAATTTTACTACTCCACAACATACTTACAATCCTACTGGCTAATTTTTTAATATTTTTTATGATACACTTACAACATAAGGAACTCCATAAGTCACTATAACCCAATCCAAATACATAAATCCAGATCCTCCTCCTTAACCCGCTGAAATGAACAAAGAAGGATTTCCATTATAATAATTTGCATCATCTTGTAAGTAAATTATATATAAAGATTGTGAAAGACTATTATATCCTTCCTGATATCCAAAAGTTCCCGGTATAAAATTACTATTTATATCATCAGAAATAAATTGTGAATACCCATATAAAGCTACCTGATGATTTACAGGTTGATTAAACGCCGTATTATATGCATTTATGTATGATTGTACAAATATCGGTTCTCCAATTGTACTTACATTTGCAGGTGGTGCTGGTGGTATTGCGTATGCCTTACATTCACTAGTAGTACACCATCCAAAGCTATATGGTACTGAAGCAAGCGAAGAACCGTATATGTTTCCATTCATTAAGAAATATATATACATATTACCATTTCCTATCTGGAACCAATTATATAACCAAAACACTCCATATTGAGAATATTGTTGATTGTTTTGTTGATCTGGAGGCATGAAGGCAAAGCAATTCGATCCTTCATGTGGCGCTTACTAAAAAACCGCAGAAACTCAACGAACGAACCCTCGGCGCAAACCTCAAGTACCATTTCCTAAGCTTCTCGCGCCTAGGCTTACTACGAGAAGCCTCGATGATCTCATTTAGGGCGATAGAAGGATAAATTAACTAGGTTGACAAACATACATAATTATTCGACGTTCCCTTGCTTGCTAAATAATCCAGCTTTCGTTTTTAATCGGGAGTACTTCTGAGCTAGGTCATTGTGTTGTAGTTAATATTTTAATCACCTCAAGAACTTCGAATCGCGCTCTCTTTAAATCTTTCAAAAGTTTCTAAGACTTCTTTCCAGTTCTTCACATCCATAATAATCCTCTCTCCTCCTTCATAAACTATACTCAAATCCGCTGTAGAGTCATTACTCCTCAATATTCTTATCTCCCTTACTCTGTCTAAAGGTATCTTTAACCTACCTAATTCGACTCGTTCCGGTGTTATTTTGAGGTTTAGATAAGAGTATGACTTTACGGCTAGGATAATTGAGCTTGACATTAAAGCTGCGCCTAATACACCAAATAAAAGTATTTTGTTAAAGAAAATCCCGACTTCAACCGAAACGAACGCGAGCCAAGGGATAATTTGTATGTAGAGGAATAACTTATCTCCTCTCTTTGTATGTATCCTCAACATTAACGGAGC
>Ga0326758_100328_pt1 | contig 11659 bp, 12 predicted proteins | sample GCRJH_S_FD_207221 | JGI IMG/M metagenome (GOLD analysis project Ga0326758, IMG submission 207221) | Hot spring sediment microbial communities from Geyser Creek Basin, Yellowstone National Park, WY, United States - GCR.JH_S | ecosystem: Environmental > Aquatic > Thermal springs > Near-boiling... | reverse complement strand
GAGGGCTAACAACATCTCGTCATCCTTCATCTTCTTAGACGAGATAACCTACCCCAGGGAATGGTACAGGGCTTTAAAGAGCAGGATAGACAGGGGGGACTTCAGGAACGACGTCCTGGTCGTCACAGGCTCCCTGTCTATGTCGGCGAAAAGGGAGATCGAGACCTTCCCCGGGAGGAGAGGTGGAGGTAAGAACCTGTTGATGCTCCCCCTTCCCTTCTCCAAATACGCGGAGCTGTTTAACGTCGATATACAGAAGGGCGATCTGGGCTTCGTCCTCTCGAACCACGCGCGGAACTCCCACTTCCTGCGCGAGCTGAACGACTTACTGGAGAAATACTTGGTCACGGGCGGCTTCCCCAACGCCATAAGGGACTATGTGAAGTACGGGAAGGTGAGCGGGGGGACGATAAGCGACTTCGTATCCAGCGTTGTCAGCGAGGTGAACAAGTTAAGGAGGAGCGAGACCTTCCTCAAGCTCACGATCAAAGGCATAATAGAGAGGACCTCCAGCGACTTCAGTTACCACACCCTCTCGAAGTCGTTCGGGGTCGGCACGGTGAAGACCGCGATAAGTTACGTAGAACTCCTGCAGAAGCTGTACCTGCTAGAGGTCCTGAACCAGGTGGACCTGCAGGGTAACGTGTTGACCAGGAAGGAGAAGAAGTTCTACTTCGTGGACCCCTTCATATACAGGGCCTTCGCCGCCTGGACCCTGACCGGTCTGCCCGACGAGAGCAAGCTGGTCGAGAGCGTGGTGGTGTCCCACCTGTCCAGGGTCTACGATACCTTTTACACCAAGGAGAGGGGGGAGATAGACGCCGTAGTAAAAAGCGGTGGAGAAATGATAGGCTTAGAGGTGAAGTTCGGCAAAGTCAGAGCGGAGAAGAGGGTTTTAGGGAGGATGAAGAGGGTGTATATCTTGACTAAGGACGAGGTGGGAGATAACGTGATACCCGTCTCGATATTCTTGGGGATGCTCGACGTCCCCCAGACCACCGAACTGAAAGTGCTGGTTTAACTTACCAACTGAAAAATAATTCCAATTAATCTATATTCACGTTATTATTACTGTTTCCATCATTCGTACCTCCCTCCCCTCCCCACCTATTCCTCGAGTCACTCCGTGTGACAAGTGCTATATTCGGACCACTTAATTACGTGTTCACTAACCGTTACTAACAACAACCTCGATGTTGAGGAAATTGCTATTTGAATAGTAGTGGTGATTTCGGAAATGGTCCCCCTACCGGCCTCAAACTAGCGGCTCAGCTATCACGCCGGCCTACATCGGGTCGCAGAAACCAGGAGCTACTGTAGGGGAGACTAAGGATGACGACGTTTCCGTACATCCGCCAGGAATTCAGAAAGTGAGTCAGGAAATCGGGAAAGAGATCGAACGTGAGTTAGCCGCGTTGTGAGGAGGACCCGGAAGTAACGACCTCGCCTCAGCACTCCTGGTAGGCCTCCCTGATCAGCTCCCTCGCCAGCTCCTCAGGGACCTTCACCGAGTAGCGGTAGTTCTCGTGCATCACGTGGACCTCCATGTCCGTGCTCCTCTCGCCCTCCAGGTCGAAGGTCAGGTACTGCACGGTAGAGAAGGCCTCCCCCTGCTCCCTTCCCGCCTCAGGAACCCCCTGGATCAGCTTGTCCCCCACCTTCAAGTAAACCGAGTTGTAGATCTTGGCCAAGTTCTTGAAGACCCAGGACAGGTCGTCGAAGTCCTTAGCATTAATGTAGAGCGTCGCCTTGACCTTCCCGTTACAGGGTAGCAGCGTAGAGTATACCTCTATCTCCCTCTGGATCTGCTCGGGTTTCTCCAACCTGTCCAAGTAGACCATCTCCTGGACCTGATGGAGCACCGTGTCCCTGTTCTCGAAGAGCAGGGTGAGCCTCTCCCCCAGCTCCAGCCTCCTCCTCTTCTTAACCTCCACGATCTTCCTTATCCTCTCCTTCCTGACCCTCTCGTACTCCCTCCAGGGGAGCACGTCGTTCAGGGTTATCCTAGGCGTTCCTCATCGCCTCCTTCAAGACTTGGATAGGGTGGAGGGGTTGCCTCCCCGAGGCCCTCTTAATTTGGAGCCCAGCGAGGGGGCACTCCGTTACCAGGAGGTCGGCCTTGCTCTCCCTGAAGTAGTCCATCATCTTGCTCCCAACCCTTTTAGCTGTCTCATAGTTCCTTAGCCCCCAGCCCCCGTCCATGCCGGAACACCCCTTGTTGGAGGTCTCCACCTTCGAACCTAAAGACCTCATGAGCCTGACCCCGGGGTAGCCTACCCTCAGGTACTTCAGGTGACAGGGGGGATGGTAAGCTACCGACTTCTCCAGCTTCCCCTTTATCTGAACCTTGCCCTCGTTCACTAGCTTCAACAAGTACTCCATGGCGTCGTGGGCCCTGGGAACTTCCCTCCCCAACACCCTCGGGTACTCGTTGAGCGTCAGCGTGCAGGTCGGTATGGGAGAGACCACGTCGTAGCCCTCCTTGACCATCCTCTCCATGATCTCGGCGTTACGCTCCGCGTTCTTCCTCAGCCTCTCGGCGTCTCCCACATCAAGCATGGGGGCGCCGCAACAAACGAAGTTAGGAACCACCACCTCTATGCCTAAGGAGTTGAAGACCTCCACCAGGTCTTCCCCTATTTCCGGGAAGGAGTTCTCGACTAGGCAGGTCGGGAAGAGGGCCACCTTAGCCTTTGGGTTATCTATCCTCTTGGGCCTGAACCTCTCCCTGAAGCCCTTGTCGGCTACAGGTAGCTCTGGAGCTTCCCTGTGCATCCCCATGATCTCCCTCCCCCTGGATATGAGGGCTCTGGCCAAAGGCCTCGCGAACCTCATGGCGTCGAGCATCTCCCAGAGGTAGTCCCTGAGGCTCAGGCCCTCCTTGGCCTTGAAGAAGAGCCAGGCCCACTCCATTAAGCCTGAGAAGTCCACCATGAACTCGTGGGGAGGGACGTAGGGGCAGTTGACGTAGCACATCTTGCAGTGGAAGCACTTCGAAGAGACTTCCCTCAGGTCATCTAGGGTTAACTTGACTGCCCCCCTCTCGTCTACTTTTTTGAAAAGGGTGGGGAACGAGTCGCAGTAGTTGAAGCACAGCCTACAGCCGTTACAGACAGACGCGATCCTCTCGAACTCCCTGAGTAATTTGGTGGAATCAAAAAAGGAGGGGTCCCTTGGGTTGAGGGGGTACATCCCTTACCCTCCCTTCAGCTGCTTGAGGGCGTTGGTGAACTTCTCGGCGTGGCTCTTCTCGGCCCTCGCTAGGGTCTCGAACCACTCCGCTATCTCGTCGAAGCCCTCCTCCCTAGCTACCTTGGCGTAACCGGGGTACATCTGAGTCCACTCGTAGGTCTCCCCCTCTATCGCTGACTGAAGCATCTCCTCCAGGGTCCTTATGGGCTTGTTGGTTGCGGGGTCCTCAATGCCTCCCTGCCTTATGAAGTCCAGGTGGCCGAAGGCGTGGGCCGTCTCGCCCTCAGCGATGCTCCTCATTAGCGCAGCTATCTCGGGGTAGCCCTCTTCATCTGCCCTCCTGGCGAAGTACAGGTACCTCCTGTTGGCCATCGCTTCTCCGCAGAAGGCGTGCTTTAGGTTCTCCGCTGTCTTAGTCCCCTTCAGGTCCCTCATTTGTACTCACTTTTAGTTTGGAATTAATCCTATATAAAGTTTGCTATATTTGATTAACTTAACTAATTCCCGAAGCTTTGGAGGTTTTCAGTATAAATGGGAAGATTGAGCCTTTGAAGGCCTCGAGTTTCACAGTTTTCGGGCGTTTCCTAGCAACGTGAGATCCCACGACCTCCGACTTTTTCCCTAGTTGAGTCAAGCTCCACGAACGAGAGAGAACCGGTGAAGAGAACGTAATGTATTTCGAGTCTCAGGGTAAAGCCCCTACGGACGATATGCCCATGTTTTAATGGCAATTAACGCGGGAAGCTTCACCCGCAGCGCACGAGGTCAAGGATTGGGGGATACGAGATCGATAAAGCCCAAACCGAGAACAAAACTCGAACGATCTGTTGGGAATTCACTGATATTCGCTATTGGTTCAACCACCAGTTCACGATGAACTCCAGGTTCTTCCTGAACGCCTCTTCCTTCTCCTTAACCTCCTGCACCAGTCCAGGGTTCCCCCGTACTCCTGCACCCATTTGCTTACCATCTTGGCGTCCACTTCCAGGTGGAACTGGAGGGCCAAGACCTTCCCTACTCTGAACGCCTGGAAGTACTTCTCGCTGTACGCCAACAGCTCTGACGAAGGGGGCAACGTGAAGGTGTCGCCGTGCCACTGGAAAACCTCTATCTCCTTATCGCCCAGCTTGGGCAGGAGCCTCACCTTGCTCACGCCGATTTCTGGGCCGAAAGGCCCCTTCGTCACTTCACCGCCTAAGGACTTCGATATCAACTGGGACCCGAGGCAGACGCCCAGGACCCTCTTGCCCTCCCTCTTGGCTTTCCTGATCAGCTCCATCTCTGCGTAAAGGAAAGGGTACCGATCAGCTTCATACACTCCCATCGGCCCTCCCATGATCACCAGGACGTCGAAGCTCTCGTTCCCCTTGAGGTTCGCCGCGAGCTCCTCCCTAACTCTGAACCCTCTCTCTGAGAGTATATCGGCTAAAGTGCCTAGCCCTTCTATCGGGTGGTTCGGGACTCCCAGAACGTCCATATTTTGTCTCACTTAAAGCGTTTTTCAATCTGTTTAATATTTTGTCTCAAATGAGTGAGGAATTAATTCCCATTCCCATTAAATTACTAGTATTCCTAATCCTTTAGCGTAACCCCTAACGGTCTTATTTATTCTTGAACCCGTTAATACGGGGTAAACTTCCCTCCCCAACTCTTCCTTTAGAGCTTTAGTCTTATTGAGTAGGTCGTCTACGTCACTCACCTCAGCCCTAAGTTTTATCTCTACGGCGTAGACTCTAACGGAAGTTTCGATTACAGCGTCTATTTCTCCCAATGACGTTTCATAATGCCTGTAAACGCTTATTACCTTCTCGCCGTTACTCTGTAAATAGTCAACGAAGTTCTTAACGTAGACTTCCTCAGCCACCAAGCCCAAATCGCTCCTAGTGGCCTCAACTTTCTTATCGACTTCCTTGATCTTGGTTTCGAGGTCTGTTTTTACTCTCTGGATCTCGTCCTTAAGCTCTTGTTTCACTTTCTCATCGTTTGCCAGCAATTCTTGCTTTATCCTTTCGTCGTTTGCCAACAGTTCTTCCTTGACCTTGTCAACATGTGCTAGCAGTTCCTGCTTAATTTTTTCGTCGTTTGCTAACAATTCTTGTTTTATCCTCTCATCGTTCGCTAACAGCTCCTGCTTGACCTTCTCGACGTGAGTCATCAGCTCCTGCTTTATCCTCTCATCGTTCACTAACAGCTCTTGTTTCACCTTCTCAACATGTGCTAACAATTCTTGTTTTATCCTCTCATCGCTAGCAAGTAGTTCTTGCTTGACCTTCTCGTCATTAACCAATAGTTCCTCTCTGGTTTTCCTAATTTCATCCCTAAGGTTCCTCTCAAGCTCGCCTAACCTCCTTTCAAGATATTCGTAGAGCACTTGGTTAGAAGCGTAATTAGTGATCACTTGAGTTTCTAAAGCGTTGAGTTCCTTCCCAGCCCTTATCTTCTGAACAATGTTGTTAATGAAATCGTCAAACCACTTTTTTACTTCCTCTGACATGGGATAAAGTTCGTGTGAGGGGTTAAAAAAGCGTAAATCGTTACGATTTCGCGTGTTAAGAACGTGTTTAATCAGCTTGACAACGAAATCTGGGACGAATATATTTTTGATTAACTCTACCGGGAACGGGGAGAAGGTCTTGAACGATTGTAAGGCATTACGAAACGCCTCGTTAATACCACCGAGTTTTATTCGCGCTCTTCACGAAGAGATGTTACCCTCGATAATAAGAAACCGTGTGCGAGTGGAATGATGAGGGTCAGAGTCGACCTATGATAGGGCTCCCGCCTCCGACCTGACCCCTTCACCTTTAGTTCATCCTTAACTCACCTAATTATTAAGCTTGCCCCATGTGTTTGTAGAGGACCTAATTTCCTTTCAATTTAAGGGAAAACTAGTGCCGCGGCCGGGATTTGAACCCGGGTCACGGGCTCGAGAGGCCCGTATCCTTTCGACCCCGCCAGGGCTGACCGGGCTAGACGACCGCGGCGTGATAGGATTCGCCCTCTCCCCTTTAAAGTTTGAGGGCTTGAGGCTCACCTCACCGAGAAGACGTAGCCGCAGGCCCTGCACCTGTAGAGCCCTTTCCTCGGGTTGATCGGCTGGGCCAAGAGGTAACCGCACTTGGGGCAGAGCACCGCGGCGGAGGCCCCGTACCTCTTACCGTCAGCTACCACGGTCTTATCCCTGGAGTGGTCGAAGGACTCGCTGAAGACCAGGTTCTCGTCCAGCTCCGCCCTGTAGCCGCATTTCCTGCAAACCAGCTCCTTACCCCTTGGGGTGAGGGCTGAGCCGCACTTCGGGCAGAACCTCAATGCGATAAAGGGAAGGAAGGGGCGGTAAATAAAGGGAGGTAATCGTGAGCGGTTATTACCGCAATAGGTCAAGTAAAGCTATAACTCCTCTAGGAATTGTCGATTCAATCAAACGGGGATGAGGGTAGTCCTCACCGCGGATGAGGTGACCTTCCGCTACTTGCCGCCCCTGCCGAAAAGGCTCAGGCCCCCTCTCCTGAGGGGCTCGAAGTACCCCCCTTACGGCCTGAGGAAGGTGGAGGCCGCGACCTCCTGGCGGGTTCTGCCTCCCAGGGAGGCCCTGAGGGAAGTGAATAGAGGAAGGGTAGACGCCGTCGGGATTTACGTCAACGACCCGAAGGGTTTGAGCCCCGTCTCCGCGAGCCTCAGGGCCCTGTTAGGAGAGCTCGGTCAGGAGGAGTCCTTCGGGGAGCTGAGGGAGGCTATTAGGGAGGCGAAGAGGAGGTCGAACGTTAAGGTCTTCGTGGGCGGCCCGGGGGCGTGGGAGTTCGAGGGAGAGAGCTGGGTGGACTTGGTCATTAGAGGTGACGCCGAGAACTTGAGGGAGGAGACGCTCGAGAGGAAAGGAACCGTGGACCTGGGCAGAGCCGACGAGTTCATCCCCGTGAGGGCCCCTTCAGGCATGGCTGAGGTGGAGGCGATGAGAGGCGAGAGGGTAGTCGATGATAAGGTTATAGAAAGGGAAATGGAGATCCAGGCTAGGGCCCACGGCTGGGTCAACCTCATAGCCCAGGACCTCTTCGCTCACCCTAACCTCCTCAACCTCCTCGTTAAGGCCAGGAGGTACGGCAGGGTTCGTTTCAGCAACGTCACGGTGGAGTCCTCCCTGAGGGTCGACCTGACGAAGGTCAAGGAAGCCCTAGGCCTCAACGAGAGGAACTTCGCCACCCCCGTCCTCAGTTCGGGCAAAGGGAGCTGCGTGCTGAAGGAGGTGGAGGTCATAAGGGAGCTCAACAGGGCCTTCATCTACCCCACGGTGTTCGTCGATGAAGGGACGCTCGACGAGGTGGGGAAGTATAAGGCGATAGTTTTCCCCATAGCGAGGGAGGATCCCACGGGGGCTTTCCTCAAGGCGTGGAGGCTGAACTCGAGGCTTCTTAGGAGGCCCTATGACCGGCTGGTGGAGAGGGTTCTGGAGAAGAACAAGGAGAGCGGAGGGGAGCTGTTGAGGAGGAAGGGCTTGGCATGGGTTGTCCTGTCCGCTCTTTGGCCGTCCTTCAGCAGTCACTTCAGCTAGAGTTACGTTACTGAGACGGAGAGGTAAAGACCGGATCTCCCCTTCTTGAAGGTTCTAATTCGCTACAGTGGGGAGCCTCCAGTTCCCCCTTATGGCAGCTACCCTCAGGGCGAAGGTGAGGAGGAGCACTACAGCGGTAAGGTAACCCCTGAAGAGCCCAAGGTAAGCGAGGGCGTAGTAAGTCAGAGATCCGATTATTGCTGCGGTGGCGTAGAAGTCCCTGGTTAGGACCAAGGGGACCTCGTTGGCCAGCACGTCCCTCAGGACCCCGCCCCCCACCGCCGTTATCGTTCCCACCAGGGTCACCAGCACCGGGTTGGGGTCGACGCTGTAAGCTAAAGAGGCCCCCGAGGCGGTGAAGGCCCCTAGGCCAAGGGCGTCGGCGTAGAGCAGGGGCCTCCTGAGCTTGGACACCTTCCTGAAGAACGCGAATGTCATGGCGCTCGAGACGATCGCAATCGCGGGGTACTGGACCTCCGTGAGGTTGGAAGGGGGGAACTTCCCCAGGAGGACGTCAGCTATTATCCCTCCAGCCAATGAGGTCGAGAAGCCCAAGGTCAAGACTCCCAGTAGGTCCATCCTCCTCTCGATCGCTTTGAGGCTCCCGGCTACCGAGAAGGCTATTATTCCCACCACGTTCGTGACGGCCAGGAGCAGGTTCAACCTAAGGCCCTGATGAACTTAACGGGAAATAACGTTTATTCGCCTCCCCTCGACCGCTCAAGTGATAAGCGCTTGATAGCGGTGACCGATGAGGGGGAAATAGCGAGGAGCGTCGCGAGCTACCTGGACGAGGAGGTTATAGTGGCAACCAGCTCCGACGTGGTCCTGAGGGAGAGGCCCAGGGCGGTGATCCACACCTTCGAGGTTGAGTGGGACGAGAGGAGCATGTGGAACGTGAACGTGTGGTTCGCGGTCAACATAGCGAGGGCAGCTAACAGGGTGGGGGCGGTCAACGTCTTCCTCTCGAGCTACATGGTCTTCGACGGCAGGAAGGGTTACTACTCGGAGACCTCCGTCCCCAGGCCCCTGAACTACTACGGCATGACCAAGCTCGTCGCTGAAACGGCGATAGCGTCGCTGGGCAACTACCTGATCCTGAGGCTTGGGCAGGTGAACACGAGGGGGTTCATGAGGCCGGTGGTGAGGGCGTTACTCAAGGGAAGGAAGGTGAGGTGCAACTCCAACCTCTACCTCTCGCCCATCTCCTTGAGGGAGCTGGGGCAGGCAATAAGGCTCCTTCTGTCCAAGGAGGCCAGGGGAGTCATAAACCTGGGAGGGAAGAGGATGAGCCAATTCAAGCTCTGTCAGAGCTTGGCTGAGGCGTTAGGAGGAGAGGCGGTTCCTTTCGAGGGAAGGGAGCTGGACTTCTCCCTAGACGATTGGCTGATGAGGAGCTACGGCATCACAGTGAGGGGGACGGAGATTTAGGGCTTTTCGTCCTCTTCCTCAGGACAAGTCCAACCCTTTCGTCGTTATCCCACATAGAGGTAAATGGTGGGGGGTTCACCACCTCCAGGCGAGCTGCAACGCTCAAGAAGCCCCTGGCGCGCCCTGTAACTCCCGGCTTCCTGCAATGAATTCTATTTAACCTTCTTCTCCAACTCCTCTACCCTCCTCTTCAAATCTTGTAGTTCTTTTACTATCGCTTCCAAACTCACGTTAATCCCTTCCTTTTCCTTCACGTAACACTCGAAGGCGTCTTTAAGCACTTCATAAACGCTTACTTTCCTCCTCTCAGCCTCCTCAACTATTCTTCTCCACAACTCTTCGTCAGGGAAATACACTGATTTGTAACCGGGTCTGGGCATTTTACCTCAAGCTAACGAGTTGAGGGGTCTTGTAGGCAGTGCGGAAACTGTGGCTTTTTAAGAAACGGAAAGTAATGAAGAATTAGTACCCATAAATGTAACTACCGTGAATAACCTAGATGCCGGGTGAAAGTCAATCGATAGCACAAGGTGGGATGCAGAAGATGGCAGGATACTGGGACGATGTACTCCTCGAGGCGGCTATGGATGGTGAGTTGATTGTAGTACAAACAGCACTCGAAAAGGGGGCAAACCCAAACGCTAAAGATAATATCGGTAGGACGCCACTACATTATGCAGCACGAGAAGGTCACGTTGAGATCGTCAAACTGCTGCTTGAGCGTGGTGCTGACCCAAACGCCAAAGATAATACCGGTTTGATGCCATTACATATGGCAGCACTTCGAGGTCACGTTGACGTTGTTAGGGTTTTGCTTGAGCATGGTGCTGTCCCGTGGATTGCCGACAATGGGGGGCAAATTCCCTTAGACTATGCTAACGATAGTACAGTTCGTAGTTTACTTGAGAGTGCCTTGAGAAAATAACGAATTACGCAACGGCGTTCGCAGGGAAAATTTACGGTATTAGGAGTCATAAGAAGACAGTCCTGGTTCAAGGCGCAAAAAAGTTGATAGGTGAGTTGAGTGGAGAGGACAGTGAAAATAAAGGGTTAGGGTTGACCATGTTACATACTCAGCACTTAAGGAAGTCGAGAAGGAGGACAGAGAGGTTCTGGAGGACGCAATAAATTATGGGCTGTCGAACGAGACTATCTCCTTCACCAGGATTAGAGCGGGAGTTCACAAGACTGAGAGGGAAAAGCATAAGGACTTACAAAGAAAGGTGTTTAGGGGGCGGAAAGCCTCACCCTATAAGGCGGGGAGGAAGTCAGGTGCTGAGAGGATGAGGAATGGCTCAGAAGCTGAGCCCGAGCTTTCTTTCATGTTCTCGTACATCCTATCGAGATTAATTAACTCTACATTTAGATAGCGTTATATGAACGAACTCGATATCTTAAGGTCTTTAGACCCTGAAGATTTCGAGAAGTTCGTAGCGGAAAAAGTGCTACCCGTACTAGGTCTATCAGTACTTTCTGTCACAGGCAGCCCCAATGACGCGGGTTGCGATATTATTGCTTTCGATGAGAAGCTTGGAAATAGGTGGTGTGTACAGGTCAAGAGGTACTCTGAAGATAAGAGGAGGGTATGGAGTTAAGGGCTTCATTTATCATCTGTCCCTTCAATTTTTAGAGTATTTCGTGATTACTCTTTCTTTCATTGCATGGATTTTACGGAGGAAAAGACCCTTTAAGGTCACTCCGAAGGGTATTGGTAGGTTCGACCTAAAGAGTATTCTCCCATCTTTAGTAGTGCTAGTCCTACTAGTCCTAGCTTTAATCAAGGGTTTCTTTAAGTTGATAAGTACTAAAAACGAGCTTCTCTATTATGCAATTATCGTGAACGTGATTTGGGCTGCTTATCAAGCGCTCTTCTTAGCCATAGGTTTGTGGATAAGTTTTAAGATTATGAAAAGAGAGGAATACATTGCTGAAGAGAGAGTGATATTTATATGATGCTAAAGAGGTGAGTATCAAGTAAAAGTCACAGTAAAGAGAATGGGAGCTATCCGAGACGTCAGATTTTCGTTGGACAAGACTACTGTTATAACTGGGAATAACGGCACTAGTAAAACCACTCTTCTCTTAACTCTATACGCATTAATCAATGCCTGGGCAAAGGAAGTTAAGATGAAGTCTTTACAAGTAGATGATAGTCTCAAAAAGGCTTTATCATACGCCTTAAGAGGAGTATAGAAGAGACCTTTCGCTCTGACGTTAAGGAGATTATCAACGGTAAGGGTGAGGCAATCTTGTAGTTTTTAGTACTGTTAAAAAATAATGTTGAGTAGGGTTTTATAAGTTTAATGATTTAGAACATTTCTTGTAAAACTGACTCGCTTTAAGTTCATGAAATAAAACCCCATAATTGGGAATACCATATAGATGTAGTAATGGAAACCTGTAAGCCCTAAGAAAGTCGTTGTCTCTATCATGTAAAACCCTAATCCCGTGTATGAATCGATATTTACCGCAAGTGCTACACTCAAGAAC
>Ga0326758_100325_pt1 | contig 11692 bp, 9 predicted proteins | sample GCRJH_S_FD_207221 | JGI IMG/M metagenome (GOLD analysis project Ga0326758, IMG submission 207221) | Hot spring sediment microbial communities from Geyser Creek Basin, Yellowstone National Park, WY, United States - GCR.JH_S | ecosystem: Environmental > Aquatic > Thermal springs > Near-boiling... | reverse complement strand
CCTCACGCTGGCCCTACCACCTAGCAGGACCATCAAGACGAGTGCCAACCCGACCTTCCTGCTCCTCCCGTTCCTCCTCACTATGCCCAGAACTTGGTTCACTGCCTTGACCAACCTCTCCTTAGCTAACTCGATTTGTCCTTTTTCGTTTGGCATCTTTTCAGTAGGAAGGCGTCTAAAATTAAAAACTTCTCGCTAATACCGACTTCTTGGTATTACCTCCCTAAAATTCCCATAACTGCTGTAATATATTTGGATATTTATCATCAGTAGTAGATTAAAATATAGGGGTATGTAAGAATCGCCTAACCTACCAAAAATTCCTAGCATATTAGTTATATACATGTATAAATAAATTATTTCAATATCTATTATTTTAATAAACCAATTTGATTTCTTAAAAGCTCTATCTTCTTTAAAATTTCTTCTTTTGTGCCTAAGTTATATTTAATTTTTTTCTCCAAACTGCTTATAACATCCTTTGTATCTACAGTGTTAATTTTCTTTATCCAAAATAACGCTTCCTCATAATCATCTGATAGTTGAACAGCATAATATGCTAACTCTACAAAGGCATACGCACTAGTTTTACTTGTAAGTCTAGTAAATTGCATTTTAGATAAAATGTATATAAGTTCTTCAGTAGAATATCTGTCTTCTTTCTTGGGAGATAAACACTTCAAAAATATTTTGTCATAATCCTTTAGGTTTGGATTAATGCTAGACGGTAGAGTGATTTGCATATTAAGTTTTTTATCATGTACTTCCTTTGGATCTCCTTGGAAAACCGGCCTACCAGTAAGAATCTCATAAAACACTTCACATACTTGATATACATCCGTTTTTTCGTCAATTGGACCTAAGCGTGTATCTAATTGTTCCGGAGCCGCATAAATAAAGGTAAATACTTCGTTTGCAGATGTGGTTATATCTGAAATTTTTGCTGTTTCCCAATCACTAACCTTTGCCCTACCGTTCTCATCTAAAAGTATGTTAGACGGTTTTATGTCCCTATGAATTATCCCCTTTTCGTGAGCGTGTTTTAGTCCAGAAAGGACATCTAAAATTATCCTAGTAGCTGTATCCTTATCAAAAGTCTTTCCATGAAGTGACCCCCCCTTCATTAGTTCCATTACCATGTAAGGTCTGGGATTTATACCATAATCTATGAGTTTTACTATATTCGGATGATTTAAGTTATGCCATACTGCCAACTCTTTAACGAAATCCTTATCAAGAACTTTAGGAACTTTTATAGCTACAAGCGATGAATCATTTTTCCTCCTTGCTCTGTAAACTATAGCGAAACCACCCTCACCTATAGGTTCCAAGATCTCGTAGTTGGGGATTTGCAATACGCCTTGGCTTTTTATTACTGATTGTTCTACTATAGGTAATTTTTCATTTTCGTCTGATTTTCTTTTTTCAATATCACCATTATCTACCCTTATTGCTTCGTTACCTTGCATCCTAGGTTCTCTAGGTACTTCAGAGTAGCTATTTCTCAAGGCACTCTCAAGTAAACTACGAATTGCACTATCTTTAGCATAATCTAATGGAATAAGCCCTACATTGTCGGCAATCCGCGGATCAGCACCATGCTCAAGCAAAACCCTAACAATCTCAGCATGACCCTTTTGTGCTGCTATATGCAATGGCGTCCTACCGTAATTATCTTTAGCGTTTGGGTCAGCACCACGCTCAAGCAACAGTTTGACATCCTCTACATCACCAAAATATGCTGCTTCATGCAATGGCGTCCAGATTACAGTATCTTTAGCATAATCTGGTTCTCTAGGTACTTCAGAGTAGCTATTTCTCAAGGCACTCTCAAGTAAACTACGAATTGCACTATCTTTAGCATAATCTAATGGAATAAGCCCTACATTGTCGGCAATCCACGGGTCAGCACCACGCTTAAGCAGCAGTTTGACAATCTCAACATGACCTTCTTGTGCTGCTATATGCAATGGCGTCCTACCTTTATTATTTTTAGCGTTTGGGTCAGCACCACGCTCAAGCAAGATCTTAACAATCTCAACATGACCATTATATGCTGCCCAATGTAGTGGCGTCCAGCCGTCATTATCTTTAGCGTTTGGGTCAGCACCACGCTCAAGCAAGATCTTAACAATCTCAACACGACCACGATATGCTGCGTCATGCAATGGCGTCCTACCTTTATTATTTTTAGTGTTTGGGTCAGCACCACGCTTAAGCAGCAGTTTGACAATCTCAACATGACCATGATATGCTGCTATATGCAATGGCGTACTATCGTCATTATTTTTAGCGTTTGGGTCAGCACCACGCTTAAGCAGCAGTTTGACAATCTCAACATGACCATGATATGCTGCTATATGCAATGGCGTACTATCGTCATTATTTTTAGCGTTTGGGTTTGCCCCATTTTTGAGTGCTATTTGTACTTTAATCAAGTCACCATTCTCAGCCGCCTCGAGGAGTGTATTGTCCCAGTCCGTGGTTCTCACCATTTCTTTAACAATTTTACTCAGCGAGTAATAAGGATTACGGAAACAAGACTAGATGTGATTAGTGCTGATAAGAATAGGACTGTTATTTTTGTTTGCGGCAAACATAATCCCTCACACCAAAGTGGTGGGGGTATAAATCCGTGTCCTTTTTATGCTAGCCCTTTTACTTTTTCCACAAAAAAGGATTCCCCTTCCCCTGTTCCTTACATTTACTTTAAGGTTAACTAAAACTTTACTCCAAGAATAGAAAAGTTAACATAAAGTTACTCCCCATATTTTATAAGGGCAGTAATTTCAATGTGGAATGTTTATTGCTTACTTATCAATTTTTAGCATTTACCCCGATTTTGCAGAGTGCTTTGCCCATTTTCCAGCTTATTACGTCGGGCTACTAATGGCAATGGCAAACGGAATACAAGGAACTTCATAATTTTCGGTAAATTAACCTACCGCCTAAATGTTTAATATATGTATGTTAGGTATTGCTTTCATGATATTTTCGCCTTTTTAGCAATGCCGTTAGTACATGCTATGGTCTCTTTGCCCATAATGAGTGCTATAGTCTTCATTTATGCATTTGCTAACGGTTTTTGTCCTTTGATTTCTGGCATTACTGCCAGTAGTGTTCATCCTGAGGTTAGGGCATTTTTGACTGGTACTGCTTATAATATTAGTGCGGGAGGAATCGTTTCTACATTAATTGTCGGTACCGTACTCCGCCAATATCCCCGCCATTGGAGGAATTGTTTCTGAATTAATTGGTGGTGTTATTTAAGCCTTCGGTATGGCTTCATTACCTTACTTCGTGGACGGAATAGAATTTGTGTCAATGCTAGCAGTATTTTACTCAATGTTTACTTGGCCTAGAAAGGTTGCGGTGAAACAAGGAAGCAGTAATTAATGACCTTGATTGGGTACTAACAAATAAAAAGCGTAGTTATTAGATTTTGCCTTGACTTCAAGGCTAAACCTAACGAGAAATCCCATAACTGCTATAAAAAGGTCATTTATTATTATCATCATCTATTACCTAAAATATCATTCAAAAATTAGATTTTCTTTAATCCATGCGTTAGCTTTAAGCATTGGGAAAGATAATATTAATGAAATCAACATGACTCCTAAAAAGTCCAAGACTAGCAACGTCTTGTCTTCCTAGGTTAAACTTCTCTCAGAATGTGAGGGTTCCTTCAAATCTCTCGCTGTATTAAGGACTTCAGAGGCTTCGATTATGCCTTGTTATGCTGATATTGTGGTAACATTGGATGGCATGGTCTTCGTATAAAAGGAGATAGTTAAGCATAATTCATAGTGAAAATGGAGAAAAATAGGGGCATTTGGTTGATAGACCACTTCTTTCGTTGTGACGAATTTGTAAGGTATCCTTACTTGGTCTTGTCTAAGAGGAAACTTTAAGCATGATGCGGTAAACCATACCGATTCTTACATTAGTGACCTAAAATTTACGAGAGTAACGTCTGTTTTAAATTACCGAATATGAAGAATAAAACGTCAAATATATAGAATAAAATTTTTATAAACTGATGCACATTATATTGATATAGAAATGAGTGATGGGTGAGAGGTTTGGGTAGTGTAAAGTTGACTTTGATAAATAGGAAAACTGGGATTCAAGTGACTTTACAAAATGTTAACCCTACGCGGACGGAGCAGTTGGCTGACGAGTTGAGGGGTCTTGTAGGCAGTGCGGAAACAGTGGCATTTTTTAAACGGGAAAGTGATGGAGAATTAGTACCCATAAATGTAGCTACCGTGAATAACCTAGATGCCGGGTGAAAACCAATCGATAGCACAAGGTGGGGTGGAGAAGATGGTAGGAATCTGGGACTGGTTTCTGAATAAGGCAGGAAACTGGGACAATGAACTCCTCAAGGCGGCTGGGAATGGTGACTTGATTAAAGTACAAACAGCACTCGAAAATGGGGCAAACCCAAACGCTAAAGATGATTACGGTAGTACGCCACTACATCGTGCAGCAGGTCGTGGTCATGTCGAGATTGTCAAACTGCTGCTTGAGCGTTGGGCCGACCCAAACGCTAAAGATATTTACGGCTGGACGCCATTGCATATAGCAGCATTTTGGGGTCGTGTTAACGTTGTTAGGGTTTTGCTTGAGCATGGGGCAAACCCAAACGCTAAAGATAATGACGGTCAAACGCCATTGCATAAAGCAGCACTTCATGGTCATGTTGAGATTGTTAAGATCTTGCTTGAGCATGGTGCTGACCCGTGGATTGCCGACAATGGGGGGCATATTCCCTTAGATTATGCTATAGGTAGTGCAATTCGTAGTTTACTTAAGAGTGCCATGAGAAATAGCTACTCTGAACTCCTCAAGGCGGCTGGGAATGGTGACTTGATTAAAGTACAAACATTACTCGAAAAGGGGGCAAACCCAAACGCTGAAGATGATGACGGCTGGACGCCACTACATTGGGCAGCACTTCATGGTCGTGTTGAGATTGTCAAACTGCTGCTTAAGCGTGGGGCAAAACCAAACGCTAAAGATAATAAAGGTAGGACGCCATTGCATATAGCAGCATATCGTGGTCGTGTTAACGTTGTTAGGGTTTTGCTTGAGCTTGGTGCTGACCCAAACGCTAAAAATAATGACGGCTTAACGCCATTGCATATAGCAGCACAAAAAGGTCGTGTTGAGATTGTCAAACTGCTGCTTAAGCGTGGTGCTGACCCGTGGATTGCCGACAATGGGGGGCATATTCCCTTAGATTATGCTATAGATAGTGCAATTCGTAGTTTACTTGAGAGTGCCATGAGAAATAGCTACTCTGGAGTACCTAGAGGACCTAGGATGCAAGGTAACGAAACAACATCGGTAGATACACGGGTAGATAATAGTGATATTGAAAGAAAATCTTATGAAAATGAAACATTACCTATAGTAGAACAACAACCAGTAATAAAAGATCAAGGCGTAATGCAAATCCCCAACTACGAGGTCTTGGAACCTATAGGTGAGGGTGGTTTCGCTATAGTTTACAGAGCAAGGAGGAAAAATGATTCATCGCTTGTAGCTATAAAAGTTCCTAAAGTTCTTGATAAGGATTTCGTTAAAGAGTTGGCAGTATGGCATAACTTAAATCATCCGAATATAGTAAAACTCATAGATTATGGTATAAATCCCAGACCTTACATGGTAATGGAACTAATGAAGGGGGGGTCACTTCATGGAAAGACTTTTGATAAGGATACAGCTACTAGGATAATTTTAGATGTCCTTTCTGGACTAAAACACGCTCACGAAAAGGGGATAATTCATAGGGACATAAAACCGTCTAACATACTTTTAGATGAGAACGGTAGGGCAAAGGTTAGTGATTGGGAAACAGCAAAAATTTCAGATATAACCACATCTGCAAACGAAGTATTTACCTTTATTTATGCGGCTCCGGAACAATTAGATACACGCTTAGGTCCAATTGACGAAAAAACGGATGTATATCAAGTATGTGAAGTGTTTTATGAGATTCTTACTGGTAGGCCGGTTTTCCAAGGAGATCCAAAGGAAGTACATGATAAAAAACTTAATATGCAAATCACTCTACCGTCTAGCATTAATCCAAACCTAAAGGATTATGACAAAATATTTTTGAAGTGTTTATCTCCCAAGAAAGAAGACAGATATTCTACTGAAGAACTTATATACATTTTATCTAAAATGCAATTTACTAGACTTACAAGTAAAACTAGTGCGTATGCCTTTGTAGAGTTAGCATATTATGCTGTTCAACTATCAGATGATTATGAGGAAGCGTTATTTTGGATAAAGAAAATTAACACTGTAGATACAAAGGATGTTATAAGCAGTTTAGAGAATAAAATTAAAAATAATTACGGCACGAAAGAAGAAATTTTAAAGAAGATAGAGCGTTTAAGAAATCAAATTGGTTTATTAAAATGATAAATTTTGAAACAATTAATTTATACATGTATATAACAAATATGCTAGGGATTTTTGGTAGATTAGGCAATTCTTACATACCCCTATATTTTAATCTACTACTGATGATAAATATCCAAATATATTACCAATAACATGATCTATTTAGTCTCTCTTTAAAACTATTTCTCCATTTACATTATAGATTTTTCCTATATTCTCTTCTTTTAACGCATAAAATGCCTTTTTAGCTATCAATTCTGTTAAATTATAGTTTTGTACTACTGATGATAATGTAACATAGCCTGATTTCATGAGTTCTCTTTTAATTATATCTTTAGCTTCAAATATTTTTTCAGTTTCCAGCTCTGGTTCAAAAATATCGATATAACTATTTATTCTGTTATCTAGCTTATTGCAGATTAATTCGCCAGATAATAGATCTATCAAACATACTGATAAATAATAGTCCGTAAAGTTCTTCTTAAAATCGTCAGAGGATATATATTCCTTTACTTTTTTATCGAAACCTGTTGGTGAAGCTATTCCTATAACATGGAATACCTTTCCTTGCCTAGCAGCATCAATTGATTTATCTAGATATTCTAGAATATCTGCTAATGAAATAGTCTTATCGTCTGCTAGTTTCTTTACGTAATTTTCAATATGAGAAAGGAATTTAGCTTTAATTATTATACTCAAATCGTCTTTTAGCAATCTCCGTTTCCTTATTATATATGTAACTTCAGTATTATGTGGATATAAATGTAGTTCTTTTGGATTAATATTTAATGAATTTGTTTCGTCGCTTCTTTCTATTATATAGTCACTAGTTTTATCTATATTTATTTCCCCTTTTCTTATAGGGTCGAAAAACTTTCTAGGAACTGTGTTCATTTTCATTTCAAACCTCCCAATAAAATTGACTTCCATTATTCTAGCTTCGGTATTACTTATAGCAATACTTGATTCTGAAATATTTTTATATTCGTTTATTTTTTCTTGAAGTTCTAAATTTTCGATCTGAAGCCTAGAAATCGCATTCTGATAGTTTTGGATTTTCTCGGTTAATTCTCTTATAGTATCTTCATATCTTCTTATTTCTGATTCTATAACAGTTTTACTCTCATTTTTTAATTTAATTACATAATTTTCAAGTTCAGCCTTTTGTGATTCAAGAATTTTTTTCTGCTCAATAAGTTCCTTAACTTTTCCTTCTAAAAAGGTTATCACATTTTTTATTTTATCTTCTAAGGTTACACCTTTTACTCCATAATTATCTAGATATTTATCTATTTTTTCCTTTTCTTCTCTTAACTTCTCTATTTCCTTTTCAAGTTCGTCGATTTTCTCTTCTGCTATTTTCCTCATATTTTCCTCAATTTTTCTCCTTTCTATTTCAGCCTCGTATTGTTTTCTTATAACATATTCATATTCATTAAATAACTGTCTAGGAGCCCCTGGGTCTTTAGAAAAGTACTCTATTATACCGGATTTTATTTTATCGAACCTATTCCTATATTCATGCCTTAAAGCTACTCCTAATGTTTGTCTAATTTTATATTCTCCTGGTTCTAGAAGTTTCTCGTACTCGTACATTTCCTCATCGTACCATTTCTTTATAACATCATAAATCTTCCCTGTTTTGTTAAATAAGGCTGTAGCTATTTCAGTATCTTTTATGTAATCTAAAAGGAGAAATTTATCTAATTTTAAAAAAGCTGTATACTCATCGTCTGTAAAGTCTTTGGCTACGCGAGCTGCTATAGAGTCATTGCAATCTCTCAAACTTGAAGCTACTCTAATTAAGGCTAAATCAAAAAATCCTAATATCAAGTTCTTCTCGTTAAACGAAAGGTCTTTAATACAATTATTTTCATAATATGATCTGTTCTTTTTTAGCTCATTATAAATTTGAATTCTAGATTCAAGGGGCTCGTTTTTTAAACTAATTAAATCCTTTCTAGCATAACTCATAACAGAATCAAATATTTCTTGGCAATTCATTTCGAATCACCAAATATTTTTATCTCTTCTGTCAATTCTTCGAGAAGTTTTCTTACTGCTTCTTGGCCCCCTGTTAAAGATATGAATACCGAGGTCGAAGAATCTCCTTTAATGTTCATGTACAATCGTACTATTCCTTTTCTAGTATAAATATCATATACCTCCATTTCTCCAGAATTTCCTAGGAAAACACCCTTCTTTTTTGATATTAAATATGACATGAAAGACTTAACTTCCTTTAGTTCTTTTTGTAACTTAAATGTTCTGCTTTCGCTATATTTTTCCTCATTTAAGTCTATTTTTGATATTTTATAGATAGAGATTATATCTATTGGAAACTTATTAACTATCTCGGAAATTACATCGGAATATATATCATCATCGACTTGAAGTAAATATCCCTCTGGTTTACTTATCTTATTACGCCATTTACTTACTAGGTAATCTAATCTTTTTCTTTCATTATCGTTTCTGTGCTTCACTTCAATTAAATACATCATATAATTCTTCTTCTGAGATTATTTTAATTTTTCCATAAAGGAGTTTGTTATCGGTTGGTCATTGGGAAAAAATATCTTTCTCCAATATGGAGAAAAATATATATAATAGTCATATGAATAAATACTAGATAAATATGAGATTATTTGAGAATATATTTAAGAACAAAGGAATTAAGGACGTTTTGAAGGACGTTGACATTAAAGAAATAAAGGAGGAAATAGGTTATTTGGAATTACAGGAAAAGAAGCTTGAAACACAGAGACAAGAACTAGAAAAGGAGGTGCAAAGGCTTTTCCAAGAGTCAATAGGAAAAAGCGAGGCTACTAAAAGACTAAATGCTACAAAAATAAGTAACTTACAACAAAGAATAAAAGACATAGATAAGGACTTAAGGGAAATTATTTTAAGATTAGGAGTTCTGTACAAAATTCAAAGGTTAAAGGAAAAGGCACTGAAAATATATAATTCGAAATTGTGGGAAAAACTGATAAATAACGTGGATAGCGAAACCTTAGAGAGATTGATAGTTCATGAACAACTTAGTGAAGATGAAATATTGGAGAAGTTAGAACAACTATATAACGCTAAAGAGCCAGTGGAAAAGGCTGAGGAGATTTCGCCAGAAGAAAAAGAAATACTCGACCTCATGGAAGAAGTAGAAAAGGGTGTGAAAAGCCCTGAAGAGGCTGCAAAGGAAGTTAATAAGGAAAAGGACGTTGATGAAGAAAAGGAAACACAATAGGGGATTTTAGTGTCAATTGATTTTTTAATATTGAATCAAATAAAAAAGCTTGAAACTGAAGCAGAGTATTATGAAAAAAAAGGAGAGAAAGATAAGGCATATGAGGTTTATGAAAAAATAGCTAATCTTTATGAAAAAGCCGCTTCCAAGGCATTATTGCAGAGTACTAGGGAACTTTATCTAATGAAAGCAGAAGAATATAGAAGTAGAATAAATAAAACTAAAGAGAAAATTAATGGAGACGAACCCGACTATATTCAAATAGCTAAAAGCATGATAGAAAAAACTAATTTAACCTGGGATGATATTAGCGGATTGGAAAAAATAAAGTCTTTATTAAGACAGGCTGTAGGCGTAGCGATTTCAAAACCAGAAAAACCAGTAAAATTGGATCCTCCTAGATCTATTCTTCTTTTCGGTCCCCCTGGAACGGGGAAAACATTGCTTGCTTCTGCAGCTTCAAACTCTATTAATGCGACTTTTTTTAACGCAGATATTTCAAAGATCCTCTCAAGGTATGTAGGTGATGCCCCGAAAACCATAGATGCAATATTCCAATTAGCAAGAAAGATGTCTCCTTCAATTATATTCTTTGACGAATTCGATGCTATCTCTTTAAATAGAGAAGAAAAAGAGAATGTAGGCACTGGATTAATTCAAAAAATTTTAACGGAAATGGATGGTTTTAGAAAATCAAGAGATTTCGTTATGGTTATAGCCAGTACTAATAGGCCATGGGCCTTGGATGAGGCAATATTAAATAGGTTTGATTACAGGATATATGTCCCTCTTCCAGATTTTGAGGCAAGAAAGGGAATATTTGAAATTGAATTAGGAAAAAAGAACTTTGAAATAGAAGCCGATTATGACGATTTAGCAAAGAGAACAGAAGGATATAGCGGAAGAGAAATTTCACATATATGTAGAAAAGCAATAATGTCAATGATAAAGAGAATGAATCCAGATATAGAAAACGCTAGACCTGGATATAAACTAAGGATAGGTAAAATCACTAAAGAAGAACTCTATAAAGCTATAGAAGAAACAAAACCGTCTGTAAGTAAAGAAATGATCAAAAAATATGAAGAATGGAATAGAGAATATGGTTCAGAGTGAGGAAATTGGAGGAAATTATTCGAGATTTAAATGAGAAAATGGGAATACCTAGTAATGTAATCTCAATAGTAAGTTCAATAATTAATATACCACTAGTTTCTATTGCAGCAAATGCATTTACATTCTTTTCAATATTTGCGACATTATGGGGGTATTATTACAGGGGAAAATCTATAGACTCTTTAAAAGAGGATGAACTAGAGAAAACCGAAGTTGAATTAATAGTCAATATTGATAAAATCGAGAGAGAGCTTAAATACCAATACGATAGAAAGAAAATCCTAGAGGAAGAAATAAGAAAAACAGAAGGAATATTCAAAGACAAATATTCCAAGGAGCTGGAATACGTTAATAATAAGATAAAAGTTCTTGAATCAGAGCATGAGGATAATTTACTTAGATTAGCCTTCGTAAGAAACTTGAAAATAATAATATCTCATAAGAAATTTCTAAAAGAGAAAGGAATATGGAAAAAATTTGAAGAATTATCTAGAAAGATTGAAAAGGAAAAAATAAACATAGACAAATCACTTTTGAAACGTAAAGAAATAATAGAATTCCTTTCCTCGTTAAATAATGAATACGAATTAATGAGGATCTTTGAATAAAGAGAAATAAATGAATTTTAATGGGAAGTTCTTAAGATAATGAATTATTATATTCCTTCGCTAGGGAGATTGAAGGAAATGTAAAGCCTTCTCTTGGAACAAAGAGGGTTAACTTTCGGCTATTTCACTTGCTTTTGCGAGTGTGGAGATAGTGTCGTCGTTATGTTATTTATATTTGTATAACGAGTATTACTTATGGGTAGGAAGCCTGTATTTAGGCAAGACGTTTCTTGTCCCTCTTGTGGTAGTCATCATGTTGTTAAGTGTGGTAGGCCTTTGGGTAGGTAGAAGTTTTTGTGTA
>Ga0326758_100324_pt1 | contig 11700 bp, 11 predicted proteins | sample GCRJH_S_FD_207221 | JGI IMG/M metagenome (GOLD analysis project Ga0326758, IMG submission 207221) | Hot spring sediment microbial communities from Geyser Creek Basin, Yellowstone National Park, WY, United States - GCR.JH_S | ecosystem: Environmental > Aquatic > Thermal springs > Near-boiling... | reverse complement strand
GCCCCTGGGTACGCCCTTGATAGTTGTCCTGCATTCGGCACGGCATTTGCGGCCCGGTATTTCGGCAAGGTATTTCGGTGAGGACGGGGTGTTTCTTGAAGGGTAATTCAGCGAACGACGACGGCCTGACGGAGGCGGTCGAGCAGGCCGGGGCAGTGGAGCTGCTGCTGATCCGGCACGGCGAGAGCGAAGGCAACGTGGCCGCCACGGAAGCCCGGGAGGCCGGCGTTGAGGTCATCCCCGTCCCGGCCCGCGACGCGGACGTGAACCTCTCCGGGACCGGAAGGGAGCAGGCCACGGCGCTGGGTGTTGCCCTGGGCCGGGCCGCCCCGGAGTTCCGTCCGGACGCGGTGGTCTCTTCCCCCTACGCCCGCGCCCGGCAGACCGCCGAAATTGCGGTGGAAACAGCGGGCTGGCCGCTGCAGGTGCGCACCGACGAACGTCTCCGGGACCGTGAGCTTGGCATCCTGGACCGTCTGACCCGGCTCGGGGTGGAGAACCGCTACCCCGAGGAGTCCGAGCGCCGGGACTGGCTGGGCAAGCTGTATTACCGGCCGCCAGGGGGCGAATCGTGGGCGGATGTGGCGCTGCGGCTGCGCTCTGTCCTGGCCGAGCTGAACAACCTCGGCATGGGCCAGCGGGTGATGCTGGTGTGCCACGACGCGGTGATCATGCTGTTCAGGTATGTCCTGGAAGGGCTCAGCGAGAAGGAACTGCTGGACCTTGCAGCCAGTGAAGCCATCCTCAACGCCTCGGTGACCCGGTTCGTCCGCCCCTCCGGCGCGGGACCGTGGACGCTGGAGAGCTTCAACGTTGCCGACCACCTGGCGGAACAGGGCGTCGCCGTCACCGAGCACGCCGGAGACACCAGTGTCCGGCCGCGGTGAGCCTTCCGGCGCCACCCTCGTAACGCCGTCGCTCCTGCGGCAGTGGCCGCTGCCGGCGCCGGGCGGGGACAAGTATTCGCGGGGATCGGTGCTGGTGGTGGGCGGAGCCCGGGCAACTCCCGGTGCTGCCCTCCTGGCCGGGACGTCGGCGCTGCGGGCGGGGGCCGGGAAGCTCACGCTGGCGGTGGCCGAGTCCGTGGCCGTCCAGCTGGGGGTGGCGCTGCCCGAATGCGGTGCGGTGGGCCTTCCGGAGACCGCCGGCGGCTCAGTGAAGGCGGAACTGGACCGGATGTCCAGCTACCTGGACCGGGCGGACACCGTCCTGGTGGGGCCAGGGCTCGATGATCCAGATCTTGCCAGTGACCTGTTGGAAGCCATGCTTCGCCGCGAGGCAAGCCGGGACCGCGCTTCAGAAGGAGGTTCCGGCGATGGCGATGGCAGCACGGGAGGTGCCGCCGTCGTCCTTGACGCCTATGCCCTGGGCGCCCTGGTGCCGCTGGAAGACCGGCTGGACCCCTGGCGCGGCCGGCTTATCCTCACGCCGAACCCCACCGAAGCCGGGATCCTGCTGGGACGGGACGTGGATGACCTGGAAAAGGACCTCGCCGAGATCTCCTCCCGGTTCGACGCCGTGGTCAGTTGCCAGGGTCTGATCACCCAGCCTCCGAGCCTGGAGCCGGATGAACCGGATCTGTGGAAGATCACCACAGGCTACGGCGGCCTGGGCACCTCCGGCAGCGGCGATGTCCTGGCCGGAGCCATCGCCGGGCTTCGGGCCCGCGGCACCAGCAGCACCCAGGCGGCCTGCTGGGGCACTCACCTCCACGCGGCCGCGGCTGACCGGCTCGCCAGCCGGCTGGGGCCGCTGGGATTCCTGGCCCGCGAACTTGCGGACGAACTCCCCGCACTGATGCTGGAGTTCAGCGTCTGACTCCCTGCCCCGCCTTTGCAGTCCCCGGACACGTGGATGGCCCCCGGCCGAAGCCGGGGGCCACCGTGACGGGAGGTTGGGCCTAAGCTGCCGGTGCGCTGTCTGGCGCTGTGGCGTGCACAGAATGGCGATTCGCCCCAAAAAAGGCAGTCAACAGATCTGGCCGCCTCCCGGGCCTGCGTTGAAACTAAGCGGCGATTTCCTGCTTTGCCCCCTTCGTCTCGATCTCAATCTTGCGCGGCTTGGCCTTTTCGGCGACAGGGATCCGCAGGGTCAGGACACCGGCGTCGTAGCTGGCCTTCACATTCTCGGTATCAAGCGTGTCGCCGAGGATCAGCTGGCGGCTGAAGACGCCGCGCGGCCGCTCAGCGGCAATGAGTTCGGTGTCCTTGCCCGTTGGATCGGGCCTCTCGGCCCGGACCGTCAGGACATTCCGTTCAACATCCAGTTCAACCGAATCAACCGCTACGCCGGGCAAATCGAAGGCCACGACGAACTCCTGGTCCTCACGCCATGCATCCATTGGCATCGCCGCCGGGCGTGCTGCCGTGCCGAGGACCTGCTGGGCCAGCCTGTCCAGCTCGCGGAACGGATCGGTTCGCATCAACATGGCTTCCCTCCTCGTAAGAGATGGTCCAACACAGTTTCCTTATCAGCCGATCTGTAGTGGCTGATATAGATTTTTTAGCACTGCAGGGAGAGGTCTTCAAGGGTTCAGGCAAGGATTTTTGGAAGATTTTCCGGCCCCGCCAGGACGTGGAAAAGGGGCCTTCCGGACGGTGCGGGTGCACGGGCGGAAGGCCCCCTGGAGGCCCGATGCCGGGTCAGTCCCGGGTGGGATCGGGCCGAAGCGGTGCGGGCCCGGGGTCCGGGACGGGCAGCGGCCCCGGCGACGGTGGTGCGGGGAACGGGTTCGGTGACGGCGGGCCGGGCGGGCGTGGCTGGGTGGGATCCGGCGATGTGGGCTCCGGACCGGGTTCGGGCGGAAACGGCTCTGGTTCGTGCACTGGCGGGATGGTCATGGAACTTCCCCTCTCACGCTGGGCGGATGTGCCTTGAACTGAACAGAATACGCCTGCCGTCGATCCGCAACCAGCCTCCCCCACCCCTGTTGCTCCATCAGTTTCGGTCCCTAAACACCGGTCTTGGGAGCCATAAGTGATGGAGCATCGCGACGGCGGGAGGTGGCCACGGTCGCGATGCGTTCAGTCCCCGGCACCCACCAGCCGCAGCCATGACGCCAGCTCGCGCGGGTCCGCCTCCCCGCTGCGGTAGCCGATATACCCGTCGGGGCGGACCGCCACCACGCCCCGCCCGGGGTGGCTGGTGAGCCGGTGGACGTGGACCAGCGGTGGACTTGCCTCCGCAGCCAAGGTGGCGCCGGCGCCCAAGGTGCCCGGCCCGGCGTCGCGCTCGAAAAACACGTGGATGCCCGGTACGGAGGTCAGTTCGTGCAGGCGGACCACCCGTCCGGCGACGGACACGGGCCCGTCCGGCAGCCGCTCCCCCGGCTGCGGCCAGCGGCCGGCCCGGGGCCTGCGGTCACGGGATATGGCGCTGCCGCGGTAGTTCACGAACGGCTGGGCCAGCAGCCTGATGCCTTTGGAGGTGAGCCACCGCCGGCGCAGCAGCAACGGCAGCACCGGTGCGAATGCGGGCAGGACGTTCCGGGCCAGCCGGGCCACCGGATGTGGTGAGGCCTCGCCGAAGAAGATCACGTGCGTGAGTGCCAGCACCCGCCGGGCCGCCAGCCGCCGCTCCTGCCCGTAGGTGTCCAGCAGCTCGGGGAGGGGCCTGCCCGCCGACGACGCGAAGCCCAGCTTCCAGCCGAGGTTGAGGGCATCGAGGATGCCGTTGTTCATGCCCTGGCCGCCGGCGGGAGAGTGGGCGTGCGCAGAATCCCCGGCCAGGAATACGGGGCTGGCACCAAAAGTGCTGGCGATCCGGTGCTGCAGCGGAATCTGCGCCGACCAGCGCACATCGCTGACCGCAGCGCCCAGTCCCGATTCCCCCACCAGGCGGGCCACTTCCTCCGCCGCAACGGGTGGACCCAGCTGGCCGAACCGGGCTCCCGGCGTCGGGGCGGCGGGGCGGGTTGCGAGCATCCGCCAGGTGGCGCCCTCGCCCAGCGCGAAGAGGAAGAGCAGCCCGGCAGCCCCGACGGCCACGTGCAGCAGCCCCTGGTCCAGGGATTCATCCAGTTCAAGGTCGGCCATGACGGCTTCCACCCCGTAGGGGCCGCCGCGCCACTGTGCACCGGTCAGGCCGCGGACGGTGCTGGACTGCCCGTCGCAGCCGGCCAGGAACCGGGACACGTGGCGCTCCGGCAGGTTGGGGCCCGGGCCGCCGGCCGGATGCAGGTCCGCGTGAACCAGGCCCCGCCCGGCAGTCAGCGCTGGTTCATGCTGGAACCCACGGAACTCCACGCCCCAGTCCACCGGCACGCCCCTGGCCTGCAGCGCCCGGCAGAGAACGTCCTCGACGTCGGCCTGCCGGACCAGGGTCAGGTGCGGGAAGGCCGTGTCCGGGAGGTCCGCGTGGCCCAGCCGGGCTTCGACGACGTGCCGGCCCAGGTGGATGCGTGCTTCGGGCGTCGTGTCGGCGCGGTTGAGCAGCTCATCGGTTACCCCCAGCGGACGCAGGCCCTCCAGCGCCCTGGCATGCAGCATCATGGCCCGGGACGGACGGGCCTGGTGCGGGCGCCGGTCCACTACCCGGACTGCCGCACCGTGCGCGTGTGCCTGGAGGGCTGTGGTCAGCCCGGCGGGACCCGCGCCGACCACCAGGACGTCGCTGTCCGTCGTCGTGCCTTGCCCGGGTGCCATGGGCTGCGGACGCTAGTTGTGGTCGAGGAGACGCCACCAGGCGTGGTCCGCCTGGGCAGCAGGCTGCATCCGGGCGGGGTTGGCGAGCACCTCGTCGCGGCGCAGCCCGGGAAGCACCTTGTAGCTGATGGAGCCGGGGACGCTGACCAGTTCCAGGACCCGCCACAGGGCGGAAGCGTACTTCCGGGCGCGTTCGGCGCCGTCCCATTCATACAGCCCGCGGTAGGCGCCGAAGGTGTCGTGGGCGCACCAGAGCTTGGAGACAAACCCCGGGAACCCCACGAAGAGCGGAGTGTTCAGGAGGCTCTCCGCCTCGAACAGGCGATGCGCGCGGCCGCGGACCAGCCTGAGCGTGAAAGCGACCACCAGGACGCAGGGCTCGGCGGGCTGTCGGTCCACGGCGGTCTCGCGATAGACCCGTGCAGTGCTTCCGTCGGCGAACCGCAGCACCCGGCCCACGTTGTGTTTCGGAAGATGGACCTGCCGGCGCACCAGCATGGCACAGGACGCTCCCGCGCAGCGGGCAACCGCCAGCCATGCCTTGGCCCGGGGAGCCGGTCCGGATTCGACGGTCATGGCGTCTCCTTTCCTCTCAACGCCCTTCCAGCCTGACCGGCAGCGGAGCCCGGACCCAGAGTCTTTCGCCCTTTTCGCCTACCCCCGTAGCGAACGGCCTGCAGGGTTGGCGGAGGGGGTCTATATATTGAATCCATGACCTCCACTTCCCTGCAGGATTCCACCGGTACGGCTGTCCCGGTCCCCCCGGTTGCCAAGAAGATCCCCACTGAACGTACGCACCACGGGGAGACGTTCGTGGACAGCTACGAATGGCTGCGGGACAAGGAATCCCCGGAGGTGGTGGAGCACCTGAGGGCCGAAAACGCGTACCAGGAAGCCGTCACCGCGCACCAGGAGCCGCTCCGGGAAGCCATCTTCCAGGAGATCAAGGGCCGCACCCAGGAAACCGATCTTTCCGTCCCGCACCGGAAGGACGGCTGGTGGTACTTCAGCCGCTCGGCCGAGGGCAAGGAATACGGCATCCACTGCCGCGTAAAGGCTCAGGACACCGGAGACAAGGTGGCCGACTGGACTCCTCCTGCCGTTGAGCCCGGGGTGGAAATTCCCGGCGAGGAGATCCTGCTGGACGGCAACGTGGAGGCCGAAGGCAAGCCCTTCTTTTCGGTGGGCGGCACCGCCGTCACCGTCGACGGCACGCTCTACGCCTACGCCGTGGACAACTCCGGCGATGAACGGTTCACCCTGCACATCAAGGACCTGTCCACGGGCGAACTGCTGCCGGACGTCATCGAGAACATCTTCTATGGGGTCTCCTTTTCCCCGGACGGCAGCCGCCTTTTCTACACCGTTGTTGACGACTCGTGGCGGCCCTACCAGGTGAAGTCCCACGTACTGGGCACGCCGGTGGCCGAGGACCAGGTGGTTTACCAGGAGGACGACGCCGCCATGTGGCTGGGCTTCGAGCTCTCCGCCGACCGGCGCCACCTGGTGTTGGGCATCGGCTGCTCGGAGTACAGCGAGACCCGGCTGCTGCGCTTCGACGACCCCGAACAGGCCGTCACCACAGTGATCTCCAGGAACGAACGCATCCTCTACGAAGCAGAGCCCTTCCTGCTGGACGGTGAGGAAAAAATCCTGCTCACGCACAACCGCGGGGCCATCAACTCCATGGTCTCCCTGGCGGACCCGGCAGAGCTGCTCAAGCCGCTAACGGAACAAACCTGGCAGACCGTCGTCGAGCATTCCGACGACGTCCGCGTCAACGGCGCGGGCGTCACCGCCACGCACCTCATCGTGTCCATCCGCAAGGACACCATCGAACGCGTCCAGATGATGGGGCTGGCCGGCCTGGGCACCCCCGCCCAGCAGTCACCGGTGGAACCGGCCTTCGACGAGGAGCTGTACACCGCAGGCGTCGGCGGATCGGACTACGAAGCCCCGGTGATCCGGCTGGGCTACACCTCCTACTTCACGCCGTCGCGCATCTACGACTTCGTGCTTCCCACGCCGGAGCAGCGGGCCGGCGAGCTGCTGCTCCGCAAGGAAAGCCCGGTCCTGGGCGGCTATGACGGCAGCGACTACGTGGCCACCCGGGAGTGGGCCACCGCCGGCGACGGCACGCGCATCCCGCTTTCGGTGCTGCGGCACAAGGCCGTGAAACAGGATTCGACGGCGGCGGGCCTGGTCTACGGGTACGGCTCCTATGAGATGAGCATGGATCCCGGCTTCGGCATCGCCCGCCTGTCGCTGCTGGACCGCGGCGTGGTGTTCGTGATTGCACACATCCGCGGCGGCGGTGAACTGGGCCGGCATTGGTACGAGGACGGCAAGAAGCTCACCAAGAAGAACACCTTCTCCGACTTTGTGGACGCCACCGACTGGTTGGCACGCTCCGGCTGGGTGGATCCTGCCCGGATCGCGGCCCTGGGCGGCTCCGCCGGCGGGCTCCTCATGGGCGCCGTGGCCAACATGGCCCCGGACAAGTACGCGGCCATCGTGGCGCAGGTGCCGTTCGTGGATCCCCTCACCAGCATCCTCGACCCGGATCTGCCGCTGTCCGCGCTGGAGTGGGAGGAATGGGGCAACCCCATCACGGATCCCCAGGCCTATGCGTACATGAAGTCCTACTCCCCGTACGAGAACGTGCGGGAGGTGGCCTACCCCAAGATCGCCGCCGTGACGTCCTTCAACGACACCCGGGTGCTGTACGTGGAACCGGCCAAATGGGTGCAGGAGCTGAGGAACAAGACCACGGGCTCCGAACCCATTGTGATGAAGATCGAGATGGACGGCGGCCACGGCGGCGCATCCGGCCGGTACGTCCAATGGCGCGAGCGCGCCTGGGACTACGCGTTCATCGCCGACGCCCTGGGCGCAACGGAACTGCTGCCCGGAGCAGGGTTGAAGCAGGACTGAACCGTTCGGCGGCGGGCGTGTCCCGCCGTCGTACGCCTCCCTTTGCCCGGCGCAACGGCAGGCAGGGTTTCAGTTCACGCCTGCGGGTGCTCCGCCAGCCACTCAGCGAGTGTTTCAAGGTTGGCACGGACGGTGCGGCCCTGTGCGCGCTCCACGAGCGGATCGGCGATCTTTCCGAAGATGCCGCCCAGGCCGGAGTCGGCGTCAATCCGCTGGGTGACCCTGGTCCCGCCGTCTGCCGGTTCCAGGGTGAAGGCCACCGTGAAGTTCAGCTTTCCTTCAACGGAACGGGAGACCATCCGCCGCGGCGGGTCGAACTCCACCACCTCGACGGTCCAGTCGAACCGCCGTCCCATGATCTTGCTTGTTCCCCGTCCGCGGGTTCCCTTCCCCACGGGACCCTCCCCCACCTGCTCAGAGGCGGTAACGGAGGAATCGTAGGCCGCGGTGTTGTCGAACTTCGACAGGAAATCGAAGACTTCCTGCGGCGGCCGGGCGATGACAACGGATTCTTCTACTACTGGCATCGGGATCTCCTGGAACAGCGCCTGGTGCCGGCGCGGCTCGGCCGGAAGGTAGGCACAGCGCCAGCTTGGACTGCTGCCGCTTCCCTGTCAATGCGCCCATAAGCTAATCATGCTTACTATTGTGGGGCACTTGTTTTCCGCAGGGACACCAGAGGACCGGACATGTCATTGAGCAAGGGAACGCACGTGGAGTGGAACACTTCGCAGGGCAAGACGCACGGCAGGATCGTGGAAAAGAAGACCAGCGACTTCGAACTCGACGGCAACACGCACCGCGCCACCAAGGACGAGCCGCAGTATGTGGTGGAGTCGGAGAAGACCGGCGCGCGTGCGGCGCACAAGGCGTCCGCGCTGACTGAGAAGAAGTAGCGCCGTGCCTGCCCGGCATGAGGTGCCTGCCCAACATGAGGTAGTGATCATCGGCGGCGGCAACGCGGGAGTGTCGCTGGCGGCCCGGCTGGAGCGGTACGGAGTGAAGGACGTGGCGCTCATCGAGCCCAGGGACCACCACCTGTACCAGCCGCTGTTCTCCCACATCGCCGGTGGGCGGGCGCAGGCCAAGGAGGCCGTCCGGCCACAGGAATCAGTGGTCCCCCGCGGCGTCACCTGGATCCGGGACGCCGCCGTGGACGTGGACGCAAACGCCAACACCGTCCTGCTGGAATCCGGGACATCGCTGGGATACGGCCAACTGGTGGTGTGCCCGGGGCTGCAGTACGACTGGGACACGGTGCCGGGAATGGCCGAGGCCGTCCACTCGCCCTACGGCGCATCGCACTACGAGTTCGAGTTTGCCCCCAAAGCTTGGACTCTGCTCAGCGCCATGACCTCCGGCACCGCCATCTTCACCATGCCGGCCGGTCCCATCAAGTGTGGCGGGGCTGCCCAGAAACCGATGTATCTTGCCTGCGACTACTGGCGGGAACAGGGGGTCCTGGACAACATCCGCGTGGTGATGGTCCAGCCGTATCCCACCGTGTTCGGAGTTCCGGAAGTGGACCGGGAACTGGACCGGAAGATCGCCGAGTACGGGATCGAGTTGCGCACCAACAGCGAACTGGTGGCGGTGAGTCCTTCCGGCCGGCGGGCAACGATCCGCGACAACGCCGCGAACACCACCGAGGACCTGGAGTACGACGTCCTCAATGCCGTCCCGCCGCAGTCGGCGCCGGACTGGCTCAAGGCCACTGACCTGCCGGCGGCCGGCAGCGCCGGCGGTTTCGTGGAGGTGGACCGGCAGACCCTGCGGCACCTGCGGTATGCCAATGTCTGGTCCCTGGGCGACGCCGCGGGCACCACCAACTCCAAGTCCGGCGGGTCGCTGCGAAAGCAGACCAAGGTGTTGGCAAGGAACCTGGTGGCTGCCCGCAAAGGGAAGCCGCTGCGGGCGAAATATGACGGGTACTCGGTCTGCCCTTTCACGGTTTCCCGGGACACCGTGGTGTTCGCGGAGTTCGACGACCGCTACCGTCCCAAGCCGACCATCCCCCGCGTCCCTACCTGGAGTGAGAGCCGGCTGTCCTGGGTGGTGGACCGCGATTTGTTCCCGAAGATCTACTGGAACCTGATCCTCAAGGGCCGGGCTTAACGGCCGCGTGTGAACCGATGCGCCATTCATCGGCAAGGATGGCGTAGATCAGCTCGGTGGCCCACTGGCCCTTGTAATGCCACTTGTCCACGTGCCGGGCCTCCAGCCGCATTCCCAGGCGGCTGCAAAGGGAGGCGGAGGCCACACTGAGCTCGTCCAGGCGGGCTTCGATCCGGTGCAGGCCCAGCTCCTCGAAGCCCAGCTGCAACACCGCGCCGGCGGCCTCCGTCCCGTAGCCTTTGCCGCGGGCTCCGGGGGCCAGCGTCCAACCGACTTCGCCCTGCCCACGCCCGGGCAGCCACTTGAGCACCACTTCCCCCTGCAGCCCCGGCTCGGCTGCGGCCTCGATGGCGAGAGCCAGCCAGTCCCCCTCCTTCTCGAAGACAAAGTCGGCGTAGTGGCCCACCCGCTCCATTGACTGTGTGTAGGTCTTGGCAGGGCCGGGCAGGAAGCGCGCGGTCTCCGGCAGCGAGTGGTAGGCGTGGAAGGCGTCCAGGTCGCCGCCCTCGAACCGCCGCAGGACCAGCCGTTCGGTCCGGATGGGAAGGGGTATCCCGGACATGGATGCTAGCGGCCGGCAGAGACGACGGCGGCCGTCGCCTCGGCGATGGCGCGTTCCTCGTCCGTGGGAACCACCAGAACGGGAATCGCGGAGTCCGGCGTGGAAATGACGCGTGGTTCCTTGGACCGCTCGGCGTTCAGGCCGGCGTCGAGCTCGATGCCCAGGGCACCCAGCCGGTCCGCCACATGCGCCCTGAACTGCTGCGAGTTCTCACCGATCCCGGCCGTGAACACCAGTGCCTTCGCCCCGCCGACGGCAACGTGGTAGCCGCCGATGTACTTCGCCAGCCGGTAGGAGGCCACCGCCAGGGCCATGGTGGCCTTGTCATCGCCGGCCTCCGACGCTTCCACCACCGACCGCATGTCATTGTTGCCCGCCAGGCCCTTCAGCCCGGATTCCCGGTTGAGCATGGTGTCGATGTCCTCGGGTGTCCAGCCGGCACGGCCGAGGAACACCAGGATGGAGGGGTCCAGGTCGCCGGAGCGGGTGCCCATCACCAGGCCCTCAAGCGGGGTGAAGCCCATGGACGTGTCCACCGAGTGTCCGCCGCGGATGGCCGTGACCGAGGCGCCGTTTCCCAGGTGGGCGATGACGCCGTCGAACTCCTCCACGGGGATGTCCAGCAGGGCTGCGGAGCGGCGGGCCACGTACTCGTGCGACGTGCCGTGGAAGCCGTAGCGGCGGATCCCGTGGTTGGTGTACAGCTCGTCCGGGAGCGCGTAACGCCAGGCGTGCTCCGGCAGGGTGCGGTGGAATGCGGTGTCGAACACGGCCACCTGCGGCATCCTGGGCCATTTCCTGGTGATGGCACGGATGCCCAGCACGTTGGCCGGGTTGTGCAGCGGCGCCAGCGGGTTGAGCCGTTCGATGGCCCGGGTGATTTCGTTGTCCACCAGGACAGGTTCGGCGAACCGCTCGCCGCCATGCACCACCCGGTGCCCCACCGCGCCGAGCTCCAGGTCACCCAGCTCCCGGTGGATGGCGGCATCCACCTGTTCCAGCGCCTCCGCGTGGTCCCGCGGCCCCTCAATCTCGCCGTCCCCGCCGCCGCCGTTGCCCATGCCGATCTTCTCGATCAGCCCCTCGGTGAGGACGGTCCCGGCGGCGACGTCACGCACCTGGTACTTCAGCGACGACGAACCGGAGTTGATGACGAGCACGAGCATGCGGGGCCTCCTGGGGCTTGCGTCTGCAGTTCAAACCCCACTATATGTGCCGCGCGCGCCGGCTCATTCCTTGCGGATCGGGCCGTGCTGTGCCTATGGTCGGCGGACAAGGCTGGACCACGCCGAGAGGACAATTCCATGACGAACGAGCCCAATTCGATCGACGAGAACGACCCCACCAACACGGGATCCAGCAGCACCGCCCCGCTCAACGCCCAACCGGATTCCGGCAGCAAGAAGGATCCCACCGGGGTGGAGGGCGCCAACCCGGCCCTTGACG
>Ga0326758_100323_pt1 | contig 11702 bp, 10 predicted proteins | sample GCRJH_S_FD_207221 | JGI IMG/M metagenome (GOLD analysis project Ga0326758, IMG submission 207221) | Hot spring sediment microbial communities from Geyser Creek Basin, Yellowstone National Park, WY, United States - GCR.JH_S | ecosystem: Environmental > Aquatic > Thermal springs > Near-boiling... | reverse complement strand
GTTGAGGGTTAGGGTTGTGCTTGTGCTGTTGAGGGATGGACCCATGACGCAGTCGGCATTGGTTAGGGAGTTAAGGACGAACACCAGGGTGCTGAAGAGGCACCTCACGTGGCTCGTGAGTAACGGCATAGTGAAGGCATACGGCACGCTATACACAACCTACGAACCAAACCCAAACCACCCAATAATCAAAACCATGCAGCTACTGCTAAATCTCAATTGCCAACAAAGAAAGAAATAGCGATTTTTAGGGAAAAGGGCGCCTGTGTTTTTACTTCCTTTGTGACAGTTGCTCAATGCGCTTTAGCAGTTCATCGTACATTTCCACGTAGTTGTGGTCCCTGACGTATTGGTACCTCGCCCAGTACTTCGTTATGTCCATGCCCATGTTCCTGTCGTACCACTTAATCACGGCTTGTACTGCGGAATCCTCCAGAGCCTTGTCTATACTTGCATCAATCAGCGGTGGGTAGTACACATGCCTCTCGGCTTGCTTCTGAACGGTTGGTGGTGGTCCCTGGTAGGTTTCGCTAAGTATCATTGTGACAGCCACCGCATGCTCAAGCAACAACTTAGCAATCCTCCTCCAAATACCCAACCTGTTGTACAGCGTCGCAGTGCCAATACCACCCTTCTCCCTAGCCTTGCTCAGGGCTTGCGCCGCCTTCTCCTCATGCCTCCTCCTCAACTCCTCAATGACCTTATCAACAACCGACTCACTCAATTGAGCCTCCTCAACCGCCTTCCTAGCCTCCTCACCCCTACCTAGTGACTTGAGCATGAGTTCAAGCGCGACTACTGTATAGACGCTAGGCTTCTTGTTGGGCATTGGTCTGTATTGGTCGGCAACCACGTACATGTAACTCATAAACCTGGGCCTACCCATCACGTGGGTTATGTACGTGTTGAAGTCCTCCTCCCTGTACTCATTGAACCTAACCACAGTCACCTTGTTAATATCCTCACCCCTACCCCTCCTTATCTCCCTAATTCTCTGCCTAATCACCTCTATGTTGTACTTACTTGGTGCGTAATCAACAAGCAACACCCCGCACCTGGGGCACATGTGGTTGTGCGCGGCGGGCGTCTCATCAATAAGACCACAGCTCGGGCAAACACTGATTGGCGCCAAACCAGCAAGCCTCCACACACTACTTGCCCTCAGGACAACATGCCTCCTCAACGACGTCTCTATTATCGCACCCAACTTAACAATTGCCGCTGGACCGAGGTACTTGACCTTCGATGCCCATGGGTAGAACGGCGCCTTCTCCGCATACCTAGGCAACTCGTACTTATCAATGACGTCCTCCCTAATCTCCCTAATTGACTTGTACAACGCCAGGGCGCTCGGGTCCCCAGCACGTATTATTAGCTTGGCTGGCTTGTTGTCTATTGGGCATGGGTAGGAGGTGATCTCGCCACTGAGGAGTTTCTTGACGGCGTCCTCGGGTATCCTGAACTTCCTGGGTATGGTGGGTATACCACCCTCGGTCGCTCTTGCGAGGATTATGTAGTGCGGTGGGTCATCGTGATAAAGCCCTATTGAGTAGGAGCCCATGTTCAATAGCCTGGCCTCCCACTCCTCGAGTTGGTCCCTTATGTCCAACAGCGTGGTTGGGCTTTCCTTACCCAGCACTGGTAAGCCACCGACGGGCTTCTTCGCCGACTCCTCAACCAAGTGCCTGTAGTCCTCTAGGACTGCCTTGAAGGACTCCGCTATTGCCTTGACCCTCGCGTCGATGCCTGCGGTTTCGAGTTCCTGTATGTCTTTCAGAACCTTCCTCAAGTAATCCCTCGTGTATTCTTTACCCGGCATACAAAACCTAACCCAAAAGCAAGACTTATAAAACTACTGATTAGGAAAAACCCCAAGTAACCAAAAACCAACATGAAGTATGCATTACTCACTAAGGCGAAAATCAAACATGAAGTGTCTGGATCTCATAGAGGTAGAAACAAAGCATGAAGTGATGCCTAAGCACAGAAATAGCTGGGTGGCATGAAGTGGTAACGGGGCACTGTGGTGAAGTCATAACATGAAGTGTTCAAGCTTCACAAAGGTGGTTGGCTTACATGAAGTGTTGTTTCGTCACAGGGGTTGGGTAAAGACATGAAGTGGACCCAACGCATTAAAGTGAACCAGGTTCATGAAGTGTCGAGCCTCCACAAAGGTGGGCTTCGTGCATGAAGTGATAGGCGTTCATTAAAGTGAAGGCGATACATGAAGTGGCGTATTCACATAAAAGTAAGGGCGAGCCATGAAGTGTTCGGCATCCACAGAGGTTGTGCTCAATCATGAAGTGAGGTGACGGCACATAAAAGTAAGGCCGGGGCATGAAGTAACCCAACTGCATCGAAGTGGGAAATATCCATGCCATGAAGTGGGCGTTAAGCACGGAGGTATTTATAAACCATGAAGTATCACCCCTGCATTAAAGTGAGTCCGTGTCATGAAGTGCCTGACTCTCATAAAGGTAATCAGGAGACATGAAGTATTAGCAAAGCACGGAGGTGCTTAAAAACCATGAAGTAATGGAATATCATAGAAGTGATGCAAAAACATGAAGTGGAATGTTGCCACAGGGGTGGGATCAACGCATGAAGTAGACAAGCCCCATAGAAGTGGCAAACTCGCATGAAGTGGATGATTGGCATGGCAGTGCAGTAGTCACATGAGGTGTGTGGGCAGGCAATACTCGAGCGCCCAGGCAATAAATACATATTATAGTAATACTAAATTAAGCAGTAGATTTAAATTTGTTACAGTTTACGTGCTTTTGTATGGATAGCAGTAACAACATAACTAGGGTCGTTATCACAAAAGGTAGGCTAGTCAAGACACGTGCTGGGAAAGAATCTGCTAGGTTCTTTGTGGTTATCCACAAGAGGAAAGGCATACCCAGCGACCTAGAGAAGCTATTGGGGAAGGAGCTAACGGTGATTTTGGCTGATGAGGGTGGTGAGGGATGAGTGGGGTTGATCTTAGTGATGCAGCCTCGGTGCTTTACAAGTTGGGTTTCAATGTGGTTCCTGTCGATGAGAACAAGAAGCCTGTTGGTTCCTGGAACGTGGGTAGGCGATTGCCGTGGGACCAACTCAAGGCGTTGTTGGGTAAGGCTGGCGGGTTGGCTGTTACGGGGAGTTACCTTGAGGATAATGACTTCGGTGTCGTGATCCTAGACCTGGACGATGTCGATGCTGCAAACGAGGTTTTGGGAAAGGTCTTCAGTGAGGAGTGGCGTGCCAGGCTTTGCGGGCAGGGTTGGAGCTTCTGTGGCCTCACTGGCCCTAGGCCGAAGGGTAAGGTGGTTTGTGATTGCAAAAGCCCTGGCGTGGATTGCGATTGTGTTGTGCAGGACACGGGCGAGAGGAAGAAACTGAGCGAGCTTTCTAGGGGGATGTATATTGTTGTTAGGGTACCAAAGCATTGTTTGCCGAGGAGTACTGCTAGGTTTGGTGCTGTTGAGGTGTTGGTTTCGAACTACGAGGTTGTGTATGGGAAGCACCCCAGTGGTGTTTTTTACCAACCCGTGAGGTTTGTGGACGGTAACTGGGTTCCGATAGGGATTAACGAGGTTGATAGGGGAGAGGTCATCACGTGCGAGGAGTTGCATGCGTTGGTTGCGTTGTTGTCGGGTGGCGGTAGGGAGGAAACGCCCGAGGAGTTGGGTGGTGGTGATGCAGCCACTGCAGTGGAGCTTAACCTCCCCGAGCCAACCTTGGAACTGCCCAGGGACAAGGCTCAATTGTTGATTAACACGGTGGCGTCGCTGTGGTGGGTTACGGATAACGAGGGGAAGCACTACCACGACCTCATCCTCTATGGACTTTCTAGCTTGATGCGCAGGGCTGGGGTTAAGTACGAGTCAGCGAGGGAGGTGGTTGAGGGCATAATCAACACAGCAATAAGGGACCTGGCTAGCAGGGGCGTCAAGGATGAGGAGCTAAGGAGGATCCAGCAGCAGGAGGAGAGGCATATTAGGGAGACGCTTGATCATGCGTATGGGAGGTATGGGAAAAACGACCCACGCCTGTGGGGTAGGGAGTCCTTCGAAGATGCGCTTAGGGACTTCGTTAGGCTGGCTCACGAGCAGGGCGCCACGCCTTACGAACCGATTGAGTTCTTCAGTATTGTGTATGACGCGATTGGGTTCAGGATAGACACGATACTGTGCGTCCCAATCCAGAGGCTGTCCTTGACGCCGCTTGGTAGCAACGTGGGTATTGAGGAGATCGGTAGGGAGGCGTGGACGCACATCGAGTTCATATGCAATGACCCACCCTACGGCGTGGTGCACAGGAGGAAGAGGAAGGTTACGAGGAAGGTGCCTGGCGAGGACGGTGAGTCCGTGGAGGTTGAGTACTTCGAGACCAAGGACTCGGCACTGCTGAAGTGGTCGTTCAAGAAGATTGAGACTTACTACGACCCGTACTTCGACATTGCCTACGCCAACGCCGTGGTCCAGAACGAGGTTGGCGTGGTTAGGGAGTACTCAATGATTAAAGTCGATACCCTAACCAAGGAGTTAGAGAAAGAGCGTGGTTTGGTTAAGCCCATACCGCGTTGGGACGTGATTTTGCAGTCAATCAAGCCCAAGGCGTCGGACGTCATTGTGAGCGGTTTCGTGTGTCCGCCGTCGGATATGGGGTTACCGTGTGGGGTTAGGGATTACTTCGACGTTGGTTTGGCCAGGGCTGAGTACAACCCAGACCTGGCTAGCGATGCAATAAAGGCGATAATTGACGTTGCGTATAAGTACCACCCAGACCCCGATACGTTCCTTCGTGGTGTCATCTATGGCGCATTCACGAACTTCAGCCTGACCTGGAAGATGCATGGCTTCAAGCCCAAGATGGTGGCGTTGGTTGGTGAGTACGACAGTGGGAAGACAACGGTTGGTTACATACTGAATTGGATGTTTAGCCCAAGGATTGATGCAGTGCTCCCAACATCAATACTCCTGTCACCAGCCAGGGCTGGGCGCGGTGTTGAGTTGCTCACGAACGCCGTGGTGACGACGCCAGTGACATTCGACGAAGCTGGAACAACCGTTGAGAGGGGCGTAGTCAAGCTTGAGGGGAACACTGCAAACGTGCTTAAGAACTACGTCACGCAGAAGTACACGTGGGTAACCGCAACAGGCACCAAGGTGCCAGCCACAAGCGGTGTTGTCTTAACAGCGAATCAACTTGCTGTGACAGACCCAGCCCTGGAGGAGAAGATAGCGTTTGTGAACTTTGCGCATACAATACCGCCCAAGAACCGTGAACTAGGCACCGCCGAACTACGCAGTGTGAAGAACAAACTCGTGTTTTTTGGGAAGTACTACCTGCAGTACGCCGTGGAGAACTGGGCTAACATCAAGGACATAGTCATGGGGAGCGATTGGGAGAGGTCAGCGATAATGTACTTCAACACCGTCTTGCAAAGCCTCGGCATAGCACCGCTCAACCTAACCATAGAGGAGAAACAAAGACCCACCTACCTGTACATGCTGAGGTCTTTACTACAGTCATACGTCAGGGAGCACCAAACAGTGTGCATGCACGGCAACGAGAAGGTCGATTTCTGGCAGTGCCTGGAGTACCTAATCGAGTACGACTACATACCATTCATAAAGCTGCACCGCACCGAGGAAGACATAACCTACTACAGGATAACGAGGGAGATAAAGAACGAGATGGGCATAGACACGAAAATCCTGTGCCAAGAACTCGGTGGTGAATACCTAGGGAAGGACAAGACAAGGAACACGAAGTACTACGGCAGTTGCGTAATTGAGAAGTACGCGCTTTTCGACGCCTTAGGTGCCACGCCACCGTACGGCGAACAAAACAAAGAAAGGAACGAAAAAGAAACCAATGAAGAATAAATCTCACGGTACATAAAATACTATTTTCAATTTTCTTATGTGAATCGTGCATTCACACACCCGTGCCAGTTACGTAGCCCCTTCGTGTGAACAGGCACGGTGTGAATGTGAACTCTAGAGAGAGGGGTATAAGAGAGCGCGCAGAGAGTTTCTCTCTAAAAGAGTACTTCTCTAAAATTCACAGGTAGAATTCACAGGTAGAGTTCACAGGTAAGTTTGCAATGAAATAGAACGTAGAGTTCACAGGTAATACATGATAATAAATGATTTTTTTACTTTAATAAAATAGATTTATTTATTTATTTATTACGATTTATCGTGGGGGCACGTTCGTGAAACTCACCTGTGAACTCCACCTGTGAACACATTTGTCCGTGGGACTATTATTACTTTCACTAACGATCGTTTTTTCAATAAACTATTTATTAATAGGTTATATAGGGAAATGCCCAGAAAGGCAAACAAAAACTTTATAAAGTGGTTTTTTCCAAAGTTTGCCTTAGTATGAGTGGGGAAAAGCCAAACATGGAATCTGGGGAGACCCAGGTCAGGAGGATGGTGCAGGTCACTAGCGAGAATGTGATTAGGATACCCAGGGGTTTGGTGTGGTGGAAGTTGCCCTTGGTCTACACTGTTGAGTCAGTTAGAAGGGATGGTGATAAAATCACCATAGTGGTTAGGATAATTAGTGAGGGTGTTGTCAAATGAGTAGCAAGGCAGTGAGGAGGCAGGCTGGTGGGGAGGAGGACTTGAGCATTGATGAGATACCAGACAGCACGATTGTGCTAAGTAGCGAGTTGCCTGACGAGATAATAGGGACTGTGCAACGTGCCGAGTTCACAACGGATAGGTACGGCAGGCAAATCATAAAGTTCCGCGTCTTGTTGGACAACGGTAGGGAGACCGTCTTGACATTCCCACCAAGCATGTTTGGGGCGTTCAAGGCGCACGCAAAGAAATTAAACATCAGCAAGCTATCGGAGTTCGTGGGTAGGACGTTTAGGTTTAAGCGTATGAATGCGGGTAAGTTCAATGCGAGGCCTAGGCACTTCCCCGTTGAGGAGTTGACTGTGTCGAGCGAGGACATAACAAAGAAGCAGAGGCAGTCCGTTAGCAAGCCGTCTGCTAAGCCAGCCAGGAAGCAACAGGAGGAGAACGAGGAGGAAAGTGAGGAGGTCGTTGAGGAGGAAGACTATGGGTAAGTAATGGGGTGCCTTGGGCAATGCCTAACTTCAAAATCAAGGTTGGTTCTTTCATTTTCGAGAGGGACTTGACGTGGGACGACATTGCTGTTGCTAAGGAGTTGGTTAAGCAGTTGGGGTTTAGGTGGGATCCCGAGGCGAGGATGTGGGTTAGGGAGGAGCCTCCGTTGCTTAGCGATGCCGTGAACACCTTGAGGTTTAAGTTCGGTATTGACTTGCCGTACACATACATGAAGTATTACAGATCCTTTGCATATGTTGTACCGCACGTCATTCTTGACTACAGCAAGTTCGAGTACGAGGTAACGAGGTACAAGAAAGTCAGTTGTGAGGAGTACTGCGAGGCGAAGGGTTTCGAGAACATCGACGCATGCGTTAGGAAGTGCGAGTCCGAGGGTTGGAACACGATGCTCAAGGTCGAGGAAAAGGTGCAGTTGTGGAGGAGGGAGGACGACGGCATGGTCAGGATACCCAGGGGCTTGGCGAGTAGGTTGGATTACGTGAGTAAGAAATTCGGCTTACCACCTGTGAAGTTCACGGGTGGGTTCAATGTGGATGGTTTCGAGGGGCTTAGGGAGTACCAGGTCGATGTCGGTAAGTCCCTGCTAAGGGCTGCGGAGTCCTATGGCGGTGGTATTGCAGTCATGGCTACTGGCGGCGGTAAGAGTTTCATGGCTGGTTGGCTTGCTAAGCAGTTGGTTAGGAATGGCTACAACGTGGTTGTTACCTCCCTTTCGCTAGACCTAACGGCTCAGTTGAGGGATTTCGCGAAGAGGTGGGGTGTGGATGTCACGGCGGTGACCATACAGACCCTGTACAGGAGGTTGTTGAATGAGAAGGACGGTAACGGTGATGATAAGGAGTTGGATGAGGAGGACAGGGAAGTCCTCCAGTACATGGATGAGGAGGACCTAAGCAAACAAGAGGTTGATAGGCTACACAAGGTTTTCTTCAGCAGGAGGACTGCTGTGATTATTGATGAAGCCCACCACGTGCCAGCCAGGACTGTTAAGGCGGTAGCCATGAGTGTCGGCGACGGCTGGGGCCTCAGGTTTGGGCTTACTGCAACTCCGTTTAGGAACGATGGGAGGGAGCTGGAGATAGAGGCTTTTGTGGGGCCCATTGTTGAGCCTCGCATAAGTTCCTCGTTCCTCATTGAGCACGGTTACGCCGTTCCAGTCACGATAAGGATGCTGAGGACTGGTGACTGGGACTGCGAATCAAGGCTTGATGTGGACAACCCAGCGAGGGCGTACGCACACGTTAGGAAATGCCTAGCAGAGAACAGGGAGAGGAATGAGTTCATAATGGGGATTATTGAGGAAGCCCCGAAGCCCGTCCTCGTGATAACACCGTTGGTTAAGCACGCCGAACTGCTCCACAAAATGGCTAGGGAGAGGTTTGACAAGGTGGCGCTGGCCACGGGTGTGGTGAAGGGCACAGAGCGCGAGAGGATCTTCAATGCGGTCAGGGAGGGTGGTGTTGATGTTCTCGTGGCGACCACGCTTGCTGACGAGGGGCTTGACCTACCGCCGTTAAGGTCACTAGTTGTGGCGTTGGGCGGAAAGAGCAAGACGAGGACGCTCCAGAGGGTTGGTAGGCTTGTGAGGCCGTTTGAGGGTAAGGAGGAGGCTGTTGCGTATGATATTTGGGACAAGGCTGAGTACTTCGTGAAGCAGGGCGAGGTCAGAAAGCAGCTCTATGAGACGGAGCCGAACTGGAAAATCAAGGTCGAATGGACTGGCTTGGGGTAAGACCGTAGGTGATTGCTGTGTCTAGCTCTATTGTGATTAGGCGGGAGCGTGATAGCGGCGAATGGATTATTGAGATGAACATTCGTGGTGGCAAAGAAAGAATTGTATTAAGTAGGGGTTCTCGGTTAGAAGATGCTTTGAAACAAGGGTTGGATACGGTTGCGGAGATTATGTCTTTAATCATTACCTATGGACAATACTATTGTAGCGGTATGTGGAAGGATATAAGGAATCTTGTTGTTGATATGCGGATAACACCGTATGGTTTACTTGATGCTAGCGATATTCTCGAAATGTGCAAGGAAACGAGTGGTTGATGCATAAAAGAAATAACGAGGTGTTTTCTTTAAAATGGGGTGGTTGTTTTTGTGCTTAACTGCTGAGTGTTGTGGTTATTTGCACCGTGATGTATGCGCCTGCCGTGTTTGTTGGGTAGTTATACACACCGACGATGTAAACGCCCGGCTGTAGGGTGACTTGCTCGTTTATTGTGTAACCGTTCCATGTGTACAGCGTCGTCGGCGTACCGGTCGGCACAACGCTCATTGCTATGTTCATGTCTGACAGTGTGGTTATGAGCACGCCTATGTAGTCGCTTGATGATGCGTAGATGCTCACTGTGGCGGTGTACCCGCTGGGTACCACAACGACGTACATGAGTGAGCCTCCTGGGTCTACGTAATCGGTTTCATCGTATGACTCAGCACTGCTGAAGGTACTGGCTAAGTTGTTGTATTGGCTCTGGAGCTGGTTGTAACTAGTCTCTAGCGAGTTGTACTGACTGTAAATGTATGAATATTGACTCTGTAACTGGTTGTACTGACCCTGAAGGCTGTTATACTGACCTTGTAGGTTCTGATAGTTACTCAGGAGTTGCGAGTAGTTGCTGTTCAACTTCGCATACATAGCGAGCAAGTTATTGTACTGAGACTCCAAGCTAGAGTAGTTACCCTTAAGCGAGTTGTACATTGACTGTAAATTGGCGTACTGGGCCTGTAAGGTGTTGTAGTTCTGGTTCGTAATGAACCACATCGCACCGAGTACACCCGCCACCACCGCGAGTACTACCAGTCCTACCACGTACCCTATGTTCGAGCTCATACAGGTCAAATGTTTGGTAGAGCGTCCGCCTTTTAAGGCTTATTTTTAAGTATTATCCCCAAACATCGCATCCTAGTGGGTCTTTTTCGCATGTGCATTCTTTGTAGTCGGTGTGGTGGAGTTTCGATTCAAACCAGCACAGCAGTGATGTCACGAGTGCGAAGGCCAAGGCTATGAGCACCACCACGGGCACGCCCAGGGCGAGGGCTATCGCCTCCAAAACCTTGTTCATCGCCTAGTTACTCACTTTCCCTCCTTATTAAGTAATATGTTTAAAATTGCATTTTGTGTTTTCTCGTGTTGATGGGGTTTGTGTTGGTTACGTACGTGCCTTTCCACAGGTTTCACGAGGTGGTTGAGTGGCAGTTACTGAATGCACGTAGGTTGGGCGTTGGTTATGTGACGGCTTATGTGGACAACGTGTTCGCTAAGGAGCAGGTTGAACTCCTCGGCATCGTCACGGATAGGTTTAATGAAAAAATAAACATCGTACCTGGTAATTGGAGGTCTAGGTGTGGGACGTGGTTCTCAATCATTAGGGACCACCTACGGCTTGCCAAGCCGTTCGTGGTTATAGACAGCGATAACGAGGTGGTGAATCCCGACAAGGTTTTGAGGTTTGTTGATTGGGTGGTTAAAAAGTACGTCCCGATGGCTGGCGTTTTGGACACCACGGCTTTGGTGGGCGGTAAGGACATACCACCGCAGTTCATGAGGAGGACGACAAAGGTGGATGAGGAGTACGGCATGAAAATCGGCTTCTACGAGATATATAAGCCGAGCCTGCGTGGGAACCCGTTCTTCATTGGTCCTAAGCAGATTGTCGTGCTCAACCTGGTGGGTGAGGGTGGTATCTACGATGGGGAGAAGGTGGGTAGGACGCTCGGTAGGGTTGAGCGTGCGTTCACTGCAGTGAATCCCGTGCTTAGAAACTACATCAGCGACGAAACACTCCTAGGAATCCTAGCCCACCTGCTTGGTATAAGCGTCGCCCCATACCTGGTGGGTGGCACTGCCCACCACACCCACAACAGCACGCCAGGTGTTACACAAAAGCATTACAAGCACTTGGTGGCGAGGGCGCATTACGAATTCGCAAAAGCCCTGTGCAGGGAGGGACTGTGCAATAAATGGTACCTCACTAGGTATTTATCGAGTAATTTGTACAACGCCCTGGGGTGGTTGGTGTGAAGCCGCTACTTAAGGCGTTCCTCACTGCAGTGGTGGTTTTACTCGTTGTAGCGGACAGTCTCTATGAGACGGCGATAGGTATGAAAACGAGTGACTACGCCCTGTACTTGAGGACGCACCCACCAGCCCTGGCGCTATTCATAGTCCTATACGCCTTGGTTGTTTTGTTCTTCTACGTTATTGTGAGGTGGTGGTCGTGAGTGCCGTGCTCTCGATGATAACCAAGGACAGCCACAGGCTGGGTGAAGTATTCACGAAAGTCCTGGAGTCCACACTCCAGGTGCCTTACGGCTCAATAATCCTAGTTGATGACTCAGGCACAGGGGGCACGAGGAGGATTGTTAAGGACTTTGCCGACAAGCACGGCAAGGAGTTGATCATTGCAAGTAGCAGTGACATCAAGCGCCTACGCTCTAACTACTATTTTGAGAGACCCACGAGGGCTGTTGCTAGGCAGGTTGTGATAGAGATATTCCTGCAGAACTTCGGGAGTGAGTGGCTCATGTTCGTGGATGATGATGCAGTCCTGAACCCAGGCTGGTGGGATTGGGTGGATAAACACGCTGTCCTGTACGACG
>Ga0326758_100322_pt1 | contig 11754 bp, 10 predicted proteins | sample GCRJH_S_FD_207221 | JGI IMG/M metagenome (GOLD analysis project Ga0326758, IMG submission 207221) | Hot spring sediment microbial communities from Geyser Creek Basin, Yellowstone National Park, WY, United States - GCR.JH_S | ecosystem: Environmental > Aquatic > Thermal springs > Near-boiling... | reverse complement strand
ATTCCTAAATATGGTATTTAGTGAGTTCGGTTGGGCGGTGAGGGCGCTTTTGGAGCCTGAGTTATTCCCAACTAGGGTTAGGTCCACGTGGATAGGTATTGTTAGGCTTATCTCATGGACCGTCTACATAATACTAATCTACTACCTACTAGCCACAGCCAGTACGTTCACATACCTACTCTCAAACGTACTACTGTACATCGTCGGTACAGCCGCGGCTCTAGCCTGGTACATATGGGGTGTGGAGACGAGGGGCTTGCCCGTTAGTGTACTTGATGGCGCAGCTAGCAAATAATACTACAATGATCCCATGCCATTATAATAAAATAGATCACTCAATACCCGTTAGTGCCTAAAATTTGATTGAAAAAGATTTTTAATACCGAGTGAAGTGAAAGTTTTGCTTTACATAGTCCCTTTCTGTCCATCAATTCCCTCAGGTGATTGGTATGGCAAAGCGGTACCTGGCATTGGCGATGCTCGCCTCAGCCCTGTGGGGAGTTTCGTACCCAATCACGTACTTAGCGCTGAGGCTTTATGGAATAGAGCAATTATTGGCGTCGATATACCTATTCTCCACGGCTTCATTAGCGATGATATTAGCCTTCAATGGGTTTGACCGTGAATCGGTGGTTAAGGGTTTAGCACTATCGCCAATAAATTACGCACTCTCGTACCTATACGTTGAGTTATCAGGGTCTGTTGGTGGCTTAACAGCGTTGGTAAGTTCCAGCTATATTATTCCACTGATAGTAATTGATTACTTACTCAATAGGGACGTGAGTATTAAGTACGTGATATCAGCCGTAACACTGCTTACAGGGCTTTATTTGCTATTTCAGGGTTATGGCGATTCCATATACATAGCGATGCTACTAATGATCCTAAACCTAGCATACACACTGGCTTTAGCGTACCTTAGTCATGCGGACACCCTAAATCTCATCCTTGGGCAATCGCTGGGTACATTACTGATCTCACTCTTTATGGTACATGGCGCAATCATTACATCAAATATTCAGTATATTTATTATCCATTGGCACTGGCATTTATTGGTAATGTGATACCGTACTCACTCTACGCAGTATCAATAGAAAAGCTTGGACCTGTTGAGGCATCGTTAACATCGTCAATGGAAACCGTAAGTTCACTCGTGGTATCAATACCAATCCAGCAATTACCAAACAACCCATTGGCATGGACCCTACTCACAGTATCGATACTATCAATAAGCATAGAAGCACCCAGATTCGGTGTCCATGGAGAGACGTTAGCTCCCATAATTCGGGACTATATCAATCATAATACGATCAATTCTATTAGAAACGCTTATCCGCGACATATCAATAGAGGTGATGTGCGCGATTCACCATTCATATTGAACGTGCCTGGTAAGAGGAAGGTAATATAGCTAATATCCCATCCCAGGCAATTCCTAAGCGAAGCATTATTGGTCATTGCACGTTAAAATACGGCATGATGATGGGCTTACCACTATCTTTACCACAGTTACCATTATAAGATCGCCCTAAGCTCTCCCATACGTGAGTGCTAGGTCTATTGGTAGGGGTGTTTGTCCTAAATGTGGGTTGGAGGGTTCCGTGGTGATTAAGCAGGTTGGTGGTAAGGATTACGTCTACGTTAAGCATGGTAGGACCTGGCATTACATAGGTCCATTGGATAAGGTAGACCTCAATACGATACTGATAGGGTATACCACCACACTACCACTAAAAGGATCCAGCAGAGTGGGTAAGGCGATGGGTGGGCAGGGTAAACCCTTGAGTAAGGTGATCGCTAAGGTGCTTGGCGTGTTATTAATAGCCATAGGCGCAATTCTAGTGCTATTCCCACTTTTACTCTTACCGGCAAGTATCGCTACTGGCTACGCATATGTTAGTGGCTCTGGGCTTTTAATTGTGAATGGTTCGGATAAGGCATACCTATTCTCGACTATGAGTAATCCAATTACTGTCAATGTAATGACGATATACGGAACTAGGTTTAAGGTTCTTGTAACACGAATTAGTTCATTACCACCTCCACTGAATAATACCTTAAGTACGGCTCAAATAACCGTGGGCCGTTCAATCAATATCACTGAGATCAAACAATTATTGCCGAACTTCTTAGGTGATTATACGAATTACACAGCAACAATAAGCCCTGGGGAGTTGTTGATAGTGTGGCCTTACGAGGTTTATGAGAAACCGGCATTACTTACCTTCGTTTATCGCTCCATGCCCATACAAGTCAAGGCGCGAATTAATGTTGTTAACGTTGTGATAATGGCATCGCCTTTATTAATTATTGCCGCTGTGTTGATGTACGGTGGTTATGAATTGTATAGGTGGTCTCGAAGTTAATTAGAAATTGTATAGTTACGGCTCGAGCCTGAATCGATCCCTTGGGTATAGCACCACCTCGCGGATGTTATCCCTCCTCAGTAGAACCATCATTAGCCTGTACAATCCCAAACCCCAACCGGCGTGAGGGGGTAGACCGTAATCATAAATCACTAGGTGGCTTTCGAAGCTTTCGGGGTTTAAACCCCTCTTCCTTAGTGCGTCGATGAGTTGTTCCTTAATATGTATTCTACTGCTTCCTGACGCGATTTCTAGACCATCAATTACCAGGTCGAAGGATTCACTAATCCTTGGATCGCTCTCGAGGGGTTTCGTGTAAAATGCCCTGATGTCTGTTGGGAAGTGTATTATGAAGAATGGCTCGCCAAACTCCTCGCTTAGGATCTCCATACCACCCTTGGGAACATCCTCACCCCAATTAACCTTCAAACCCCTCCTCTCAAGTATCCCCAGTGCCTCATCGTAGGTAATCTTCCTGAACGGTTTCTTGGGCACCTTAACCTCTATACCATACTTACTAAACTCATCGTTAAATGCCTCAGCCACCTTACCATATACATTAACAATTACGTCCTCGAGAACTTCCATCACATCGGTATAGTTTGCGAAGGCTTCCTCGATGTCAACTGATATGAATTCATTAAGGTGGTAGTTCGTGTTGTGCTTCTCAGCCCTGTATGCTGGTGCTATCTCGAAAATCCTCTCAAGGCTTGCCGTCAATTCCTCCTTGTAGAGCTGGGGGCTTTGGGCTAGGTAAGCCACCCTTTCGAAGTACTGTACGGCAAATAGTTCAGCACCACCCTCGGTGCTCGTGACTATGATCTTTGGTGTGAAAACCTCGATAAATCCATGGCTATACAGCGTCTCCCTAATTGCACGGGTAACCTCGCTCTCTACCCTAAATATTAAGGAGTTGATCGGTCTCTTAAGATCCACAGACCTAAACCTAAGTCTAGTGTCTAAGTCGGTCTCAACAGTACCCCATATATCAATTGGTAAAGGCTTTGACTTGGCTACTACATACACCTCGCTTGGGAAAACCTCAACACCGGCTTTGGCTATCTTACTCGCCTTGACGATGCCTCTAACCACTATGGCATCCTCCTTATTCAATGACGCTACTGCTGACCAGACACTGTCTGGTACAGAACCTTTCTTTATTGTTAGTTGTACCATACCCTCCCTATCCCTAAGAAGTACGAACTTTATATTACCAATATCCCTAATATCCCAAACCCAACCGCTCAGGACTACCTCCTTACCATCCAACTCAGGCTTCACATCCTTTGTCCAGTGGGTCTTTCGGGGAAAGCTCACGAACGCCCTAGTCAATCCTTAGCAATTTAAGTATTGTGATTACCTTGTGACCTCAACCCTAATGTTTGTACCGCTTATTTGACTGAGAACCCTGGCCAGCTCGCTTGGTCTAAATGGCAACCTCCTGAGTTCCGCCCTTGTTATTCTGACTATGGTTTCTGTCGTGCCGTCTGGCAACCAAGAGGTTGATATGGTTAGAATGCGGGCTGGTGACGCCAGCTGGGTTGCTAACTCATTAATATTGACACCCTTCTCAACAACCTTAACCTTCTTATCCAACGCCCTCTCTAGATCATGCTCTATCTGCTGCACCACCGCCCGTGGTAGTGACCTTACGCCCTTTAGCACAACTATGACTAGGTCACCGACCTCGTAAGACTTCACATACTCAACATTCTTCAGAAGATCCTCCATCTTACCTGTCGCTATGTTGAGTAGGGCGTCGCTTACGTCTACATCTAGCATGGAATATTCTCCGCTATCCAGAAGGGATTGGCACTTGCTGCAAAACACCCTGGTCTTGACACAGAATGTGCAAAACGGAATTTTCATTCGACATCATAAGAAGTACTGGATTAATAAACCTTTGCCTTAGGACCAACCAGGTTATTAAACACCGAGAATTAACGTAGTGTTATCTAGCGATTAAACCTTTTTATTTCGGCTTAGTTTGGCTATTGCTGTGTGAGCATAGCCATAGAGGCGCATGATCTTAGGAAGAGATTCACCAGTTACGAGCGCGTGGGATTCCTCAGAAGGAGAAGGGTGGTTATTGACGCATTGAGGGGTGTCTCGTTCAAGATCAAGTGGGGTGAGGTCTACGGACTACTGGGCCCCAATGGGGCTGGCAAGACCACGACCGTGAAGATACTAGCCACACTACTCATACCGGATGGGGGTTACGCCATAGTTAATGGTTATGACACCGTTAAGGAGGCACAAGCCGTCAGGAGGAGCATAGGCCTCGTGCTTTATCCAGACAAGGGGTTTTACTCCAGGTTGAGTGGGTATGAGAACCTCGTCTACTTCGGCAGGTTGTATGGTTTGGATAAATCCACGGCTGAGACTAGGGCTAGGGATCTAATGAGGGTTGTAGGTCTTGAGAGCGCCATGAATAGGTCCTATGAGGAGTACTCGCTCGGTATGAGAGCCAGGTTAGCCATAGCGAGGGCGTTGATTCACGACCCACCAGTGCTTATTCTTGATGAACCAACGATAGGGCTTGACCCATTATCGGCCAGGGAGGTAAGGGAGTTGGTAAGGAGGCTGAGTAAGGAGGGGAGGGCCATATTGTTCACGAGCCACAATCTTTGGGAGGTGGAGGAGGTTTGTGATCGCGTTGGTATAATAAATAATGGGTCAATGATAATCGAAGGACCGCCCAGGGATATCAAGGATACGCTTGGTTTGAAGTACGTAGTTGAGGTGGAGGTAATGATGAATGGTCACGTTGAAACCCTTAGGGAAGAGACCCCAAATCCAGCCCATACTCTTCGTAGGCTAATTAATGATGCTGAGGTTAGAGGGTTTAACGTAGTTAGGGTCAGGATCAACGAACCATCACTGGAGGAGGCCTTCATAAGGGTGGTTCGTAATGAGGGTAAGTAAGCTAGACGCCCTCTACGCGGTTATGGTTAATGAGTTGAAGATAATAAGTAGAGAGCCAGGTGGCTTAGTGCTACTGGTTTTGCTACCTTACTTCATAGCGGGTGGTATGGCGTTCATAGCATCATTCTTTGCGAGGGTAACCGTTGGGGTGTTCGTGAGACAGTTCCTGGGTTTTGAGGTACTCATGCTATCACTAATAATGGTGCAGACAGGGGCTAGGTTTCTGTGGGAGGAGAGGGGTGGTGGTAGGTTGGAATTCCTGCTGGTGAGTCCAACGGGTATGTACGTGATCCTGCTGGGGACCTCATTGGTGATGGCCCTGGTTAACATAGGTGCGTTTACCATAGCCTCCTTACCAATACTTTACCTAAACTATGGCCTGGTCGGTATGGTCAAGTTAATCATAGCCCTGCTGACGCTATTCATAGGCCTACTACCGCTTTACGGTATTGGGTTGTTGGTGGCGGGTATAATAATGAGACTTAATGATGCAGATACTGTGGCGAATATCGTGACGCCAATACTGACGATACTCTCTGGAGCCACATACCCAATATACGTACTGCCCTGGTGGATCAGGGGGTTGGTTTACATACTACCCATGTACCAAACATTCTATTCCATGTACATGGAAATCACAGGTAATGCAAGCCTAAACCTCGTGATTAACCTGGTACTCTCAGCAATTGCATACCTATCGCTAGGTGTGACCACGTATGCAGCCCTCGAGAGAGATTTCAGGAGGAGGGGCACTTAATGAGTTAATCGTTGAGGTTTGGAGGGGGCTTCGGCTACTGCTATCTAGGCCGTCGCTGATATTGATAAATGTGCTCACGGCACCACTCTGGCTCGCATTCTTTATACTGACCCTAAGGGGCTTTGGCGTACTATCACTTGGTAGGCAGATCCTCCAGCTATTTCTATGGGCCGCCTACGCCTTCACGCTATACTCAAGCTGGTTGTGGGGTTTCGGGCATGGGTTAATTCAGGAGAGCTCCGAGGGTATCCTGGAGAGCTTGATGTCAATAACGAGGGGCTTGTTAAACCACATAATCGGTTGGGGCATTGCCTACGCCATATACTCACTGCTTGACTTCGCCGCACTAATCTTCAGCTTCTACATAGTGTTCGGCCTGGTGCTCGAGATCCGCCACCCACTAATCCTCGCACTTTCGATAGTGCTGGCATCCTTTGAGCTGCTCCTCATCTCTACGATATACGCTATGCTCGTTATTAGGCTCAGGTCTAGCTGGGTCATTACGAACATAATGCAGTTCCTAATGCCAGTACTGGGTGGTTTAATACCAAGCGAGACCAATAAATACGTGACGCTCATCAACGAACACTCACCAATAGCATACCCCTTCGTATTAATGCGCGAATCGGCCCTTGGGTATCTCGAGATCCCAATACCAATACCTTACCAATTAATTATTTCGTTGGTTACAGTACTCCTATTATTTGTAATGACGGCGTTGTTGGTGAGGCTGTTCGATAGACGGTTACGGTATGAGGGCAAGCTAGGACTTGCGTGATTTCCTAGTAACTCGGTACGCAACCACTACTGCGATAATTATTGAGGCGAGGGCGGTGTACATTAACATCTCGTACTTAAGTATTAGACTTGCGGCATTTAGTCCATTTAAATTGCCATTAAGGATTGCCTGCGTTAGCAAGTACTTTGATAGTTGAGTCAGTGGGTCGTAGGGTCTTGATGATGCCTCTTGGTACTCAGTCACTATCTTATTTACGAGAGACCAATCGCCGCTCGTTATTGCACTGGCTATTGTGGCGTTTAGGAACTGCGGATTACCTAGGCTATTAAGGAGCTCCTCTGCCTCAACGTATGTTGACGGTACAACGAAAACGCGAACCAGGCTTTCATTGACAACGCCTAGGTAGTTAATGCTTAGCAGTAGGCTTGATGGACCTGGTGATTGCAGGATGTACGTGCTTGACCCATTGACTAGGACTGGGGCTGGCACCCTCGAGCCATTCAAGAATGTGGCATGGACCTCAACCGTACCGTTGAGTATTAGAGGCTCACCGTCATAATAACTAACGACATTGCCGAGCCATACGTTTAGGGCATCCCAATAACTTATCGATTGTGAACTCAGGGTGTAGGCGGATGCGTTAATGTACAGTGGGCACTCACGATTAAATTGGAGCGCTAGTGATGTATTCGCTATAACCGTGATTGACTCGTTTGTACAACCACGAAGAGTTACGTTGATGGGTAGTTCGATACTGGGTATGTCATTAATCGTTATATTTACGTATTCCTGATGCCCAATTAACACGAGGGGTTTAGACTCCACGTGAATTCCCAATAACTCAACACTCGCCACAGTAATGTTATTCGAGACCAAAGGCCCTAGGGCTACGGTGACTAGGTAAATGCCAGGGGCCGTGGGTTTCACGACTGTGTCTATAATGGTTGACTTACCCGGGGGTAGATCTGCGGTGGTGATTAGTGATTGTGTACCATTTAAATAAACATAGAGAGGTCCTTGGTACATCAATGCTGGTGGTATCGTTACATTAATGTGTACATCAATTGCCTGCGGATACACAGCCACCCATGGGGATTGTATGGATGTTTCTGGCGTCGGTCTAGTTATTGTTATGTTTGTGAAGCCGGTATTTATTGTTAGGATTGTGTAGTTTGATGGTAATTCATAGGTAACAGCTATTGTGGAATTTGCAACCCTATGGTTCAGTACGAGGTACTGGTATGGGCCATGTACACTGATGTTTACGTAAACATACTCATAGGTTTCAGTCACATTCCATAAATAATCAACGACACTCATACTCGGCGGTGAAAACACGATGGTCGACATTATCGTAGTGCCCGAGATGACTAGAGTTATGGATTGGCCTGTGTATGTCATGTTCAGCATTCCCTGCACAAACCCTGACCCACCACAGGGCGTTGAGATACTCCCTATCTCTGAATTGTTTACGTAAATCACGGCCCTATAAAACACCGGGTAGCTTGGGCATTCCTGTGCTGTAAGGGTTACTGTTGTGTTTATGAGGACCCACCTGGGGGCTAGCAGGGCTACCCTGGGTATCAAGGCTATTAATGGGGGTGGTAAGTTTATGCTTAACGTGGTTATTGTGTATGTGCTATAGTTAACGTAGACCTGCCCAGATAGACCATCTACCGTTGCCGTCATAGTCCCCAAACCACTTACGTATGTTGTCACTACCGTGTAATTGCCATTTAGGTAATATGTTGCGTTAACAATACCAACCTGGGCGGGCACCACATTGTAACCCAACGATAACGCCGTACTTGGACTATTATAAAGATAAAGATCACCCTGGCCGCTGCCTACTGTTGAGTTTGTGAAGAAGTAGAACTTTATTATTGTTTGCCCTGGGTTAAGAAGTACGGTCTCGTTAGGTGGTTCGAAGTAAATCATTGGCTTATAAATATTAATTGGGCTTGGTGGTGAGGAGACCTGAACATTAGTAATTATGGCAATGTTGTTGTTAGGATTATTTACACTTAGTACTAGATAGCCGAAGCTATTACTTGTTAGGTACAATGTTGACTGCGTTAATAGGTTCATGGATGGTTGCTGCAGTGTGATTGCTAGTAATGTGGACTCGCCATTATATGTGATATTGATTGTGTATGTTCCCCACGTTATCCCTGTAAGCACTGCCTTAGCATAACCATTGCTTGCAGCCACTATTGTACCGTTAACGTATAAATCACCACTAATTGGTGTTGTGCCATAGGTTATGTACAGCTTTAGGGATAGTGTTTCATTTAATACGTCATATGTCCCATAAAGAACCTCGGCTACAATACCTGGTGTATAGCTGATCGTTACCGTTATAGTCTCGCTTGAGGTTGTTGGGTTAACGAGAGCCACGTACAGTGTGGTGTTCGAGGTACTAATCGTTGTGTTCAACTGTATATTACTATCCACAATGCCCCCACTTGTCGAGATCTCAATTGATCCAGAGGCAGGTAATTGCAACTCGTAGTATTGAGCACTAAGTCCCTGGAGGCTTACGGTGAATGTGTACGTATTGCCACCTATGCTTATTGTCTGAAACGTGGGCGTGTACGTTGTCCCACAGAGGTCTTGTCCATGCACTATCGATAGTAGGTACTGCACATAGTAGTTGTCCAACCATGAATTAACCACTGAGTCGCCGGCGAACACATTAGCCTCTATCGTGGCTGGGCCGATACCGTTCGATATTAGCCAGTAAATGAAGGCTGAGTAGTAGTACATGTTTATTATTGGTTTACCATAGTAGTCGTAAGGATCATACTCATATTGATTATACATGAAGTAATCCTGATCCAGCGGGCATTGGTTCGTATAGTAGCTGGCTGTACCCTCGGCATCAGCCTCAATGTACCACGGGTAATCCTGAGGTATTATCGTAGGTGCAGGTCGGAATTCAATAAATGCCTATAAATTACTTATCATCATTAAGCTAAAGCCCACAACCCCAATTGGGTTGTATTTAAAACACGAGAGTTTGCACATCCTCACGCCAGCACTACCCTCGATAGTTTCTCAATCATTGTTTTCGGTACATGTTATGTTATTACGTATTTTTTGTTGTGGTTATTACTTGCCATTATTGCGTGCATTGCTGGCGTCGCCGTTTTGTGCCTGATCCAGAGTAGTCTCTTGAGTTTGTCGATAACGATCAGCCTATGTATGGCGTGTAAATAAGCAATGTTCCTAGGCACATCGTAATCGTTGCTTGCCTTGAGTGAAGCGATGGTTGGGTCTCTGTGTTCGTGGTGGCTTATAAATCTGATTGATAAAATGATTGTTGGGTGTGGGGTGGTTTGGTTGCTTGGGTGGTTGTTGACATATCAAGGAGTTGATTGCCAACTGTGGGGCTTCGTTTACAATAAGTGCGTGGAATCAAAGCTATGCAGCGAGGCGGCTAGGATGCTCATGAGTAAGTTGAACAAGCACAGGTGTTTCAATGATGCACCGAATTAGGTGTTTTGCTGCCTTGGCTATGGGTGGGTTTAAAATTAACAATGGGCCGCCGAGAGTCGGCAAAGGCCCAATGACTAGCAAGGAAGTCTCAGATACAAGCAACGAAACCTCCCTGCCCCAACCCACCCAGGCAGGGAGGATAGAAACATGCACAGAGTCAATAAACAAGGCAATGAGATGCCTAGGCAATGGAGACAAGGATTGCGTCACGAGACTCATTGAGGAGTTAATAAAGGCAAACTGCCACGACGGTAGACTAATCGGTAAAGAAATTGCCGATGAAGTTAGGGAGATTGTTCACGAGCTGTGGCTAAGGAGCGATTATGAGTCTAGGTGTAGGCTGCTAAGGATACTTAAGTATGCATCGAAGAAATGGGTTAAGAAGGCGTTGCATATAAACGCTGGAGCTCTTAATACGTGGTTCGTTAGGTGCAGAGTTGACTGGAAGGGCAGGGTGTCGAGAAATGATGTCGTTAAGATCATTGAGGACTTGTTGAGGGAGAAGCTTGGTTGGAATGAAATTAAGATGTGCGAGGAATTATGGCGGTTCGTCGGCGTTAATGTTGAAGCCTTTAGGAGGTATGGTGTAGAGCCTTGTGATTGGGTTCATGCGGAATTTGACGACGTCTACTTCATGGGTATAGTATTAAGCGACTTGCATGTTAATTTTGTTAAATTTGATAAGAATAAATACGTAAATGCGTCATTATGCACCTCCAACGCAATTGGCACAGTGCTTTTCTCGCTGCTCCTACAACCCATACAAAGGCCAAGCATAAGTATAAGGTGGTTCGGTAAAGAAACAGGTATTGTAGAGGTGGAGTACTTCGTCACTGTCAGAGCAGATAAGTGGTGGACAAATCGCGAGGAGTTGATTGGTCGCGTGAGGGCGTTGGGGCCTGTGGATATACCGAAGCTGATTGCCGGGGTAATTGATGGAGACGGCACGATCAGATACGACTTTAACGAATCCAGGCCAATCATAGAATTCACGACATGCAAGGCTTGTAGGAAAAGGGTTTTTTCTTGATGCCTTACAGGAGACGTTAGAGAAAATAGGGATTGATGGTAAAATCTACGAGTCAGGCCGTAAAGCCGTATTAATGGTTTATGGGGAAAATGCCATCAAGTTGCTTAGGCTCATTATGCCGTATTTACACCACCCACTTAGACGCTTAAGGGCTAAGTTGATTTTAATGCTTTATGAGGGTAGGATAGATTACGAAACATTTACCGAACTCTACGAACAAACAAAGTACGAACTCGGAGGTACAGATGTTAAGCGCAATAATGCACTAGCCGCAGCCGCCCGAGCGACCCCACAAACCCACACCCACGGGACCTAAATTTGATGTGTAGAGGGAGTAGGCTTGCTCGAGGTAGTTGTCTAGTTCCTGGTCGTATGTTTGACCAGCGTTTGCTAGGTCGTAGATTACGAAGTGCGTACTATTTACTGCCGGTGTTAATG
>Ga0326758_100321_pt1 | contig 11793 bp, 17 predicted proteins | sample GCRJH_S_FD_207221 | JGI IMG/M metagenome (GOLD analysis project Ga0326758, IMG submission 207221) | Hot spring sediment microbial communities from Geyser Creek Basin, Yellowstone National Park, WY, United States - GCR.JH_S | ecosystem: Environmental > Aquatic > Thermal springs > Near-boiling... | reverse complement strand
CGTTGCGGTATTGAGTATGCGAAATACGCAATCATGGTCCAGGCACTGATTGACTTCATTAACCAACCAATCGATGCCAGGGTTAATGTTGATAATGCAAATGTAGTTAGAAATGCCGTTAGGGAGCTAAAGCTAATGAGACGTAGTGGTTCATTGTTTGCCTTCATTATTGATAGGGTTATTCCGTATGCGGATAGGTTAATGGATAAGAGTGAGTACTGTAATGCTGTGAATGCCGTGAACTGCGATGTTGAGTACATGAAGTACGTAATCATGTACTACGCAATCACTGACTTCATTAACCAACCAATCGACATGAGGATTTACGTCGATGGATTCATTGGCGATAGCGACGTGATTAAGGTTGCCTCTAGGGAGCTAAGGACCCTCAAACGCATGGGTGGCTTGCTAAGGTTCATAAGGGATAGGGTTGCCCCGTTCATACTTGTTTCTAGGGACTGAGAGCCAATAAATCCTTATATAATAATGTATTTATCACTGCCTGTATGAGTTATACAGAGGGAGAGAGCATACCAAGGTGGTTTGCGTGGCTCGGCATGATAATTGCGTTGCTTATACCATACGTCATGGCTGTCGTGGTTGTTGCACCACCAACAACAAGCATAGTCAGTGAGTTAGGTTTCGACCTCAGTGGATTATCAATAGCACTCATATCCATACCATTCATATCAGTAATCGTTATCATCATAGCTTATTTATGGTACCACAATGAGTACTGGTACAAGGACACTGAGCATACTGTGCTCAACCCAATAGTTCTCGCCCTAATTATTGGTTACCCAATAGCGTTTGCCTTGACTGCCAATAGCTCGATGGGCGTGTACTTCGTTGGAGCACTATTGATAGCAATAATCGTTGCCATGTTTTACAAGTGGGAACCAAGGATACCCACCAGTGTTGGTTACAAGATTGGTCTTTTCTGGGCTGGGGTTACGGCGGTGGTTGTGTTGTTGATATCCTCACTAGACATACTAATCAGCAATGGCTTCAGTGCATGGCTTTCGGCACTGTTGTCACCAACGTGGTACCAACACGTCATTATTTACTCATACGCATCGTGGTTAATAAACCAATTCCGCATCACCAATACACTACAGTTGATACCCACCATAGGACTCATGGCATTCATTGTTGGATTCTCTGAGGAGGCATGGGCTAGGTTGAGCATACCGATGGTTGGTAAGTACCTGGACAACCTAACACTATCCGTATGGTGGCTCGGCACCACCTGGTTGTCATTGCATGCCATCGTCATTGCCGTAGAGGTTGGGCTAAGTGCCATCCCAATCAACCTGTTGATACTATCTATAATAGCCATCCCAATTTTCTATGTGTTCGCTAAGACGGGGGATTACATAGCCACGGCAATAATGCATGGCTTCTACGACCTGATGGTTTCCCTAGGGTTCATAGGGTTAATCCTAGCCGTAGCTCTCATCATAGTCTTCGCTAGGTACCACTAGTTGCAGTTTTTTCCTCGTAAAATCCTTAAATAACACCACATTGAGTCCACTTCCGCTATGAGGAACTCCCTAATATACCTAATAGGAGTAATAACACTGGTGGTTGTCCTAGGCATAAGCCATGTGGCGTTTGCCTACGTCAGTTGGTCCCCAACAATAACACCAAACCCTGTAACATCAGTAGTGAGTGACTTACAGGCTAGCTACACATGGGGTACATCATCACCCATAGGACCAACATCAAGTAGCCCACTCTATGTCTATATCCCAGGCAATATCTATTTGGGGCAATACGCTGATTACGTGTACACTGGTGCCGTGAACTTCACAGTAACGCTGTACAACAGTGGTCCACTTACTGGCTCGGCTACAGTGTATGTCTCATGCCCGTCACCACTTGGTTCTGGCAGTACTACGGTGACGACTGCTGTGGGCACCACAACAGCCACAATAACACTTACGGCAAACATCAATGGTCCAGTGACATCACCCGGGCAATTCCTACAGTGCAGTGTCTATACTAACCTATCTACAAACAACGTTACTGCCGTGTCAGTCCAACTACCCATCGAGATTACTAACTACGGCATTGACTTCTACGGTGGCGCCTACCACCCGGCATTTACGGTTAGTTTCTACGCCCCATACTTCGTGTATGGCACATCAACTTACGAGCCAACATTAAGCATAGTGCCCTTCGCTGGCTTGACAATGGGTTCAACGTTGTATCTGGTACAGACGGGTACATCGGCTAGCGATACATCAGCATTCTCACTACCTACACCGTCCTCTGCAGGGCAGACCTACAACCTAGAGTTCATATTTGTGTCACTACCCGCAACCACACCAAGTGGTCACTACTACTACATACTTGAGCCATTCCTACCAACGCAGTTGCTTGGTGGCAAATACTACCCACTAAGTGATGGTACGTATTACGACCAACCTGGGATACCTGGTATTGTGATTAACCAGCAATCCGGCGCTAACTGGGTGACACTGTACACAAGCCCTGGCGGTATAACGCTAGAGTTCAGCACGTACCAGACACTGCCTGTTGGTTGCAGTGGGTGTTCAATACCATTCTATACAAATGCGAGCCAGTGGTATTTCTACGCTGGTGAGATGTGGTCAGGCAGTTGGTTCAATGTCCCAGCATACGGCATACCAGTAGCCCCTGAGCAGTCAGAGAATGTGTGGGTACTGATGTTCATGAGAAACAGCACAATTTACGGTTCCCACTTGTGGGTGCCTGTGCTGTTGATGTTCAACATAGTTAATTTAGGCTACTCAGCAAATACCACACTCAGTACACAGGTAAATGGTGCTTCAACTAACCCATTACCACCTGGCGTGAGCATTCCGCAATACATAATCAATGTGCATGGTAACTACACGTGGGTCAATGTCACACTGGCAACACCAATTGGTAAGGTAATCGGTGATACGCTCGATACTGCTGGTTACTTGTACTCGCCAACGTCAATCACGGTATTGACTGGTCAATTATTCAGTGCTAACTACACCACATCACAGGACTGGGGCTTCTACACCTACGCATATGCAAGCAACTACTACCTGTTTGCTGATGACTTCCTCGTGAGTGGGTCATTTGCCCCGAATAATAATACCGTGTTTGGTAACACGGCTGTTAGTGGTTCATCGATGGTTCCATACGGTTTAATACCGATATTCAACGTCACAAGTGCTGGCGCATCCAATGCACCACTGTGGATGTTTGGTATATCGATGCAGTACGTGAATGTGCCCGTGACGTCGTATGAGAATGCAACTGTTGTCACGGCAATGAACCAGGGCATTAACCTAGCTGTCTCTGGTGTTTCACTGAGTGGTTACCCGAGTTGGATGTTCAATGTTGTACCCAACCTAGGCTTTAGGCAGTACTTGGGCGTGCACACTATCCAGTACTTCATCAATGTTACTGACTTCACAGGCGCTGGATGGGCTGTGGTGTACCCAACAGCGTCGTCCCAAGTGAACGCCACAGTATATGAGTTGTACCCCAACGGTACAAGTGTATTATTAGGCTATAAGCTGGTGCCCATCTGGACAAGCACTAGGGTGTTTAACTTCACAATCGCTACGTATTATGTCAGTAGCTCCAACACGTTTGTTACGGACCTCATTTTAGGCATGAACCAGGCACCGCAGGTCGCTGACGTGTGGTACTCACAGTTCGTTCCTGGCGCCACTGTGTACACAACCACATACTCATCACTAATGAGCCCTGCGCCTAGGGTAACCACGTCATCCAGTGGTTACGTGTTCATGGGTTATGGTGTGCCGTATGACGTATCATACGGCTTCGGCTCAACCAACCAGGTCTACACAAACATAATGGTTACGAAGTATGGCTTGGGCACCACAATGTATGTGACATACCCGTCAGTGGTTGGTACAGTGTCTTACTCATTCTCCATACCCAGTGGCGCATCTGATGACTCTGTGCTGTTGTTCAACGACCCTGTACAGCCACTGTCTGCCGTGAATGTGACGTCTGTGTCTGCCACGCCTAGTTCACAGTCTGTGCAGGCTGGTTCTGCTACAAACATCACAGTCACGATACAGCTATCCGCACCTGTCCAGGTCACGCAGGCGTTCCAGGGTACTGTTTCGTTGAATGGCACGACTGTGGCTACGTTCACTATCACGGTGCCACAGGGGCAATCGAGTGCCTCAACGACTGTTATGTTTGTGGCTCCATCCAAGCCTGGCACATACTACGGCGTGGTTAGTGTGAGTGGTTTGACATCGACGTTTACGCTGACTGTCACGCCGTCCTATGCGCAGGTCGGTACTGTGTTGTTGATTGTGTTGGTGTTGATAATCGTTGTTGTTGCCGTGGTTATGTACAGGAGACGTGGTGGTGGCACAGTAACCATTAGGATATAAGCACCTAACCCCAACGTCCTCAAAATCAAAATCATTCTTCCTCATTAAATCCTTATATAATACCTAGGGTTTCTCCTAGTGATGGCGTTCAACAACACACTATGGGGATTACTTTTGGTACTGACTGGCTTCGTGCTGTCAGTCATTGGTATCTACTACACTCACTACTTCGCATCGCTTGAGCTTGTTGCGTTGGTAATCGTTGTCTTGGGTGGTTTTATTTACTACGGTGGTCGCTCCAAGGCTAGGGTCTCTAGGAGGCGTTAGGAGGTTTGGTAATTAGGTGGTGTGGTGTATGTCACAGCAGGGAGGGAGTGCTCAGCAAGGAGGTGGTGGAGGAAAGGGTGGTGGAAAGAAGCAACCCCAGAGACTCACTGTTGCGGGTACCTCGTTCATGGCGTCATCGTTCACAATGATGTCTAGGTTCCTATCACCATACGATGCATTTCTCAATTATGGTCAAGCTGTGATTGCTCTGATAATGCTTACCGTGTTGGGCAACGCCTTTGCGTTCTTCGAGGGTGGTTTGATTGTTGCCGAGACTGCGTTGTTAATCGTCCCATCCTTTTTTCTAGCCCTACTATCAATGGCTACTGGTCCATTCATTAAGCCCTTTGCTAATGCCATTGCTCGCACAAAGAACTTCATAATGCGACCCGTGTACGACATCTTTGCACTACTAACCGTTGGACTGCCTTATTCCCTTGCCTGGTTTTGGGAGGGAAAGATTCTAGCCACTGGTCTCTCACTGCTTGGTCATATTACGAATGCGTATTTCCTGGGCGCGGCAATTGCGTACTATGCCACTGCCTTCGCCTTCGCTGGCTTCATATACACACTCGTTGGTTCTTTCAGAACCAAGGGTATATTCGCTGGATTCACTAATGTCGTTTATGCGTTCTCGTTCGTTTTCTCCATGTACATGGGGTTTATCCTCGCCGACATTATCTTCTTCATATGGATGTCAATAAGCAACATTGTCTCATTCGTGGCATCAATACTCTCCTTCGTGAAGTTTATACAGTTTTGGGACACGGCAGGTGCCTTGGGTGGTTTCATCCTCTCCCTACTAACAATTGACTCGTTTAGGCGTGTTGTGCCTAACGTTAGGAGGGTTCCTGTTACGTGGAACATAATGGCGTTGATAATAGGTGCCACGGGGTTCATAGGGACTGGTTTCTTTATTTACATGATTGTTGCGTTGGCGATATTCATGATGATGCTGTACTTAATCAGTGGTGATGGTACGTGGTTGTGGTACACGGTGATTGCTGTACCATCGGCTCCAGCCATCGCTTACTACCTGGGGTACTTAACGAAGTTTTTGATTGATTATACACAGGCATTTACTGTGGCAATAATCCTACTGACGGCACTAACCATCGTTATGCTCATAATCTTTGCCGTAATCGTAGTCATCATAGCAATCCCAGCAATAGGTGCCACAATATCCTCTGGACCGTTTAGTGCCATTACGGGAGTTGTGGCACTAAGCGTAGCAATTGTGGGTGCAATCATCGGTATTGCTGGGTTCATTAGCACCGTGATTAGTTATATCCAAGCCGTGCTTCTTTTATCCAATGCTTACCACATCCTCATTGCCCCTGCATAGTTCATAAGGTCGTGATTTAGAGCGTAAGAGAAAGTAATAAAAATAAGCCATTAATTTACCAAACATATGAGTTGGAAAAAGGATGCTAAGGAGGTAGGGAGGTATGCCTTGGCATTACTGGCAGGGTTTATACTGTTCTTCCCCATCATTGTGTTAGTGCTAGTGATTGCATCGATTGCATCAGTCCCAGTGGCTCTCATTGATTACACTGGGATAACCAACAACAACCCTATTCTGGTTGGTATTGGAATCACCATCGTCTTTGTTGTGGTGGGGATTGTTGTGTGGATTGTGTATAAGATACTTAAGAGGGTTGTTGATTTGATTTGGCAGGGGTGATGTTATGAGGGCTAGTGTTATGGATGCTAGGGAGTTCGTGGGGTGGTTTGAGAGACAAGTTGGTGGTGAAATGGGGTGTAGGGTTAGGGTTTTGACGGTTGGTGTTCGTGTTGATGGCGTGATTGTCGTGTTTAGGTGCAAAAATAGAAGATATATTGCTAAGGTGAGGGTTGGTCATGACTTTAGGGTTTCGCTGTATGAGTACGTGTATGAGGGTGATAGGTTCGTCGGTATCGAGAGGTATGAGTTGCGTGGTAACGAGATTTTCAATGTCTATGATGAATCGTATGGCTTTAGCAATAATGCATTGTTTTATGTCGAGGATGGCGTCAATATCGATGTCTATGAACTACAGAGTGAGACGCAATAGTGCTTTCTCATTAAATCCTTATATAATACCTAGGGGCTTTTCTGGTGTATGAGGGATGCCACAATAGACATGTGGGAAACCATGTTCATACTGTTGTCGCTGTTCGCCGTAATTGTTACTGCAATGAGCCCATACTTCGCATGGCTTTTGGCATTGGCATTAGGCATACAACTCTTTGATTTCGTATCAACACCTGACCGCTGGATTGACTTCATAATACTAGTGTTCCTAGCCCTAGTGGCACTGCCTGCCCTAGGCATCTACACAGTACTGGCACCGTATGAGTCATGGTTACTATTCTTCGCATTATTGGCTCAATTGTATGATGACTACACATCATAATCAGGGGTTGTGGATGGATGTTGATTTAAAAACAATCGATAAGCTCCTTGCCATCATCTCAATAATTGCCTATGCCATCGCAATATTCTACCAACAAATTATGATCGAATCCACGATACTATTCATATTTTGGCTTGGCTTCGACATGTATGTTTCAGCCAGGACGTCAATTATGGACTTCATGATTGACGTGGCAATCATAGCATTGCTCGTGTTGCTAACATTCACTCCCAATCTACCAACGACTGCGATAGCATTACTGCGATTAATCATGCTGTTTCGCTAATCCAACCTTCGAGCCTAGGGTGTAGAATCGTTGTAATAAAATGCGGTAAGCCGAAGGTGGGACGTTGTAGGTGAGAAGCTAAATACGCTATGTATAACGTGCATTGCGTGATGCGTTATGCTTAATGCGCCTTGTATTATGTCTTGAGCATGAAGTACGATGTACTGAGTATTTTGTGCGCCGTTTTAGGCATAATGTTTGAGGGTTTATGCACTTGGTGCTAAGGACTATGATGTAAGTCTTAAGGTCCGTGGTAAAGGCATTGAGTTAGATGCAATAGGTTGCCCAAACGGGCAGTGGGAAAGATATTGTTTTGGTTTAAATGTTTTTTGCTTAATAAGTTGTATGTATGGAGCGAGAAGTAAGATGCTAAAAGTAGTATGCATGATGCAAAATGCTCTAGGTTTTATGTTTATAGGGACGGGCTTTTGGTATCAAGCTTTGAGTGAAAAGCAATGAGTGATGAGTGAAAAGCATTTAGTTCAATGTTGAATGGCTAAGGTAACTCGTGCTTTGTGCGATGGGTTGCGCCACAAGCACTGCGTTGCCGTGTTATGCGTCATGCTTCGAGGTCGTACCATAAGAAAGAAGTTGCCCAATTGGGCGTGGGAAAGAAGTTGTTGGTTTTTAAAAGCTTTTCTGCTGTTTGGGTTTACTGCCACTTGATTATTATCCTACCAAAGCCCCTGGATTTCATCCTACCAACGATGATTTTAGGCACCATCAACTCTGGAGGTACTTGCCCCTCATACAGCAATACCCCATGTGCACCAGAGGTTATTATCTCGGTAATCGACAGCGTTTGCGTCCTTTGTTCCCCCCTGACTAGTGTTATTTTCCTAACTAACAAATTAACGTCGTTCTCGTCAAAGTAGATACCTAGGACGGCAAAATCATGCTTCAATGGTTTACCTGCCAACCCTGCCATTTCCTTGATTGCCGACAAAACCGCCGTGCCATATATACACGGCATCATTTTGTTGGCTATGGGTGATAAGCAACGTGGTATGAAAAAGTCTATGTGACTAACGTCATCTGTGATTCCCGCCTTTACGTATTTCTCGGTTAGGATTTCTTTTGTTTTGTTATCGACATACTTTAGTGGGAAACCGTAGGCGATGTTCGTTAGTGCTTCTACCTCTACCATCCCTATTCCTACCCCTATTTCTGTTCGCTTTTTCACATCTTTTTGCTCAGTCCTTTGTTCGGATTTTCTCTGTGACATCATAAAACCCGTGCTTCTGAACATTTATATGCCTATCGCTCATTGACGCTCTTCAAGCCTAGGGTGTAGAACCGTAATCATTAGTTTTATAACTACTCTGTACTTATCATTGTTGATGGGTGGCACAGGCTTTTTCATAGGTGCGGTGTTGGTGATAGTCACTGCCGTGTTTGTAATGTACATGGTGCCTAACTCAGTGAATGCTAACGTTTTTATCACCAACGTAAAAAACAATTTGCTTGAGAAGGAGGTGACTCTTGATGTTCAGTGGGTTGGGTATAACGTGTTTGGTCAGGAGTTGTTTAGTGTTAATGAGTATATTGAGTATAGCACGAATTGCGTTAGCCAGGTTAGTCATACAGAGACCTGGGTTGATTACAACGGTCTTAGGTACTATACCGTCCTAGCTACAATAAACGGCGCCAACCATGCCGTTACATCATCGATAGAATCACCAATCATTAACATAACAATAACCACTGGGAACTACGTCACTGTCTACACCAATTACGGTGTCCAATTAGTGTCAGCATTGGTTGTTGCTAGTATGAACTCAAACGTGACAATAATGCCGAGTTACGTAAACTATACATTAAGTGGACCAGGACTGATGGAGAGAGGAAAGATACCAGTGTGTCGTTGATAATATTCTGTGTGTTAATCATAAAATAAAATTATTATTGATTTTAAGTGGGTTTGGGCTTTGGGGTTTAGGCTTTGAGTGCCCAAATAATGACGCCGTTCTTTCCCTTCTCGATTTTTCCCCTACGCTCAACAACGCCATCCCTCTCTAACTTGTACAGTATATCCCTGACTCTGTACTTGAATGAGTTCTCGACCGTTTCTATGCCTAGTTTCTCAGCAATATTACTGGCGACTTCTACAGTGGATAGTGTGGTTTTCTCCCTTAGTGTCTCAATGATGAGTTTCTTTATTACATTGTCAGAGTAGTGGTGATGCTTCTCAGTGCGTGGTACAACCTTAAACCCTACGGGTCTGGGACTCAATGGGCTCATACATACTGGGCACCTATAGTTCCACTCCCTAAGTATCAAGTCGATACTCCTCAGTTCATTTCCGTTGTAGAGCACGAACCCGCAACTATGGCACCTAATGATTATTGGCATACTTACCTACCCACCACAATTCCCTCAACCACGTCCACACCCTTTCGTGCTTGCTCCTTATAGAGTAGGTCCCTTATGGCGATGCGTATAGCCTCGCTCCTGCTTGGGAACACGCCCTGTGAGGTTAGTTCGTCTATTTCCTCCAGCATTTGTTTCGGTAGGTGGACGCTTATTAGGACCATCCTCTCCTTCGACTTTGTCCTTGGCATATTATCACCGTATTATTCCCATATCACCAGAGGTATATAAGTGTATCGCATAGGTATTTCACGGGATTCCCCTATTAATTCTTCACGGATTAGTTAATTGTGATGGTTAGGGCAATGAGTATTGAGGAGTTGGAGAGGTTAATACGCAGGAGGTACCACATCTCGAAACTAGCCAGGCTGGAAAGGGTCGAGGTTATCGAGTACCTCGCCGTGTTCAAGTTCAGCAATGGTAGAGTCGTGTTAGTCGCATTCGATGGTTTTGATGCGAAGAAGAAGTTGTTTGTCTTTGAGGATGAGCCTCTAATGGTGGTTGCTACACAACGACTTTCTCGAGAAAGCTAAGCACATCTTCTGGACCATCACTTTGTTTTATGAAAGACCATAGGGGCGAGTTTCGGTGTACACAATAAATGAATTCCCTCTTTGATGTGCGGTACATGAAGTCCATGTACCCATACTTAACCAACTCATCCATGACGTATCTGACTAAGTGCCTAACCACGGGGTTTGAGACCTCGGGCGATTCAGCAAGTCTAAGTATTCTGCTTGGCGTCAAATATACACATGAACCCTTGGCGTATTTTATTGAGACCCATAATCCCCTAGCCACGGTATCCTTTATTAGTTTGAAGTTCGTACTCACTAAGTTAGGCGTGCTCATCAATAATGTTCATAAAAACGAGATTTAAAAGATTTTCTATCCAATGGGCTTATGAACTAAGCATCCTCACTTTGTGTAGTGGGCACTTGTCGGTGTTTTCGAATGGGCACTCCTTACCTGGTTCTGAAACTGGCTTGAACTTGTCTATATTAACGCCAACTATACTACATGGAACGTATAAGTAAAATGTTATTTGGGCGAAGTGATAATGTATGTAGATTGGTGGTCTGCGTAATAATGTCTCATAGATTGCCGTGCCAAGTGGTACTCCATACACTGCGTTTATGAAATCGCACCTGGCTTTAACTATTGAGTCTCCGCATAACACCTTATCGCCCGTATCAACCTCAATAACACCCTCCAACTCAATGAAGCCTTTGCCCTCATGATAAACCACCCTAACCCTGGATGCATAAATCCATACAAACACAACATTACCAAACCTAGTCCTTAACTTCTCAACCAACTCCCTAGTCCTCATAAGAATCACCTCTTGGTGAATCTAACAAACACATGATTTAAGTAATGGTTTTATAAACATTACCCTATCGACACGGTGCTAATGCATTGATTAACAACACATTAATTAAGAAAGTAGGTTTAACAAGCTTGTTGGGTTACCTTTGTTGCTTGAAGTAATCTGAGTTAAGCCTGTAAATCCTAAATTTCCTCTCTTCACCTGCAACTACGTATTTCAACCATGATCTGGAAATCACGCCTTCCTCGTGAAGCAATGACAAATACTTAGTCAATGTACTTCTACTCCAACCACGCTTTACAACAAATTCATTCTCTAACTCACTAAACGTCACTTGCTGGTTAGACTTTGATGCTATGTAAAGCACCAACTCCATGAGTTTAGAGGGCTTTTTCTTCATGCCAAGCATCGTAGAGGTATCGTGAAGTAGGTTTTAAAAGGTTTCGCCTAAGCACCATCACCGTGAAAGTCCACTGTTATTTTAACTAAAGTAGGTTGTAAAAGAATTCGCCTATTCGGCGGTTGTTGGTTAAGCGGTATTAAGTCCCAAAAGTTTGAAAAACTTGGGTAGGTTATAAGGTTTTACTCGATCTCACGGTTTTGTGTTTTTGAGAAGCACCGTGCTAGGCACTTCTTTACGCAATCCTCGATGCACTCCGTAGGCATGGTTATCCATGGTACGTTGCCTTTCAGTATTACTCTCAACTCATCCTCTGTTAAGAAACTCAGTGCTCGGCATAGCAACCT
>Ga0326758_100320_pt1 | contig 11804 bp, 11 predicted proteins | sample GCRJH_S_FD_207221 | JGI IMG/M metagenome (GOLD analysis project Ga0326758, IMG submission 207221) | Hot spring sediment microbial communities from Geyser Creek Basin, Yellowstone National Park, WY, United States - GCR.JH_S | ecosystem: Environmental > Aquatic > Thermal springs > Near-boiling... | reverse complement strand
CCCCGCCTGCGGTAACGCCCGCGGAGCGGCCCGCAGCGACGTCGAACACCAGGGCGGCCGTGCCTGCACTCAGCAGGGCGATGCCGCCAAGGGCAATTTTGGTAATGCTGTCTGCACTGGATACAAGTGTTTCCTTAAGCCGTTTGCGGAAGAGCCGGCGGTGCACGCTGACCGGTAGCAGGATGAAGGCGGTAGTCAACGCGGCGATGACGACATTGGTGAGATACAGCCCCACCTCCCAGCCGTCCAGCTTTTGGAACCGCTGCTGGAACGGCAGCGTCAGCAGGAAGCCGGCCAGGATCTGCACCCCGGTCTGCAGTACGCGCAATTCCTGAAGGAGTTCCGCCCAGTTCCGGTCCAGCTGCTCCTCACGGGTTTCATTCCGCCCCGTCCTGCCGGTGTAGTCCTCAACTTCGGACATGTGCGCTCCTTCCTTTCCGCCCAGGGCCCAGGCCTTCTTTCTACTCCTCCCATACCCAGAAACAAGGCTGGCCGTTGCGCGCGCCACCACATTTGATAAGTTTACTGATTATTACCCGAAGTGGTGGACTTGCTCCGCTGCCCGGGATAGCTTCAAAGGGCCGGGACATGGCGGAGCCTTTTCCAACCGACACAGGTCAACCGACACAGGCAGGCGGACTATGAGCGACAGTGACAAGCAGACAGACCAGCCGAAGGATCCTCGCGGCGGCTACCACTCAGGCCCATTCCCCGAGCAGGAACAGAAGCAGCCCGGCCTGACCGGGCCCATGGATCCCAAACCTGACCATGGGGAGTTCAGTTACGAGGGCCATGGCAAACTCGCCGGAAAGGGCGCGCTGATTACCGGGGGTGACTCCGGCATCGGCAAGGCAGCGGCCATCGCCTTCGCCCGGGAAGGTGCCGACGTCGCCATCTCCTACCTCCCCGAAGAGGAGGACGACGCGCAGGACACCGCCGAATGGATCCGCAAAGCAGGACGCCGGGCACTGCTTCTTCCCGGTGACGGACGGGAGGAGGAGTTCAGCACGCGCATCGTGGAGGAGGCCGCAGCCGAATTCGGCCGCCTCGACATCCTGGTCCTGAACGCGGCCTACCAAAAAAACCGTGAGAGCCTGCAAACCCTCCCCACCGAAGAGTTCGACCGCGTCTTCCGAACCAACCTGTACTCGCTGCTGTGGTCTGCGCGCGCAGCGGTACCGCACCTGAAGGCCGGCGCGTCCATCATCACCACGGCCTCCATCCAGGCCTTCAACCCCTCGCCGGGTCTCATCGACTACGCCATGACCAAAGCCGCGCAGGTGGCCTTCACCAAAGCCCTCGCGCAGGAACTCGGGCCCAAGGGGATCCGCGTGAACGCGGTGGCGCCGGGTCCCATCTGGACGCCCCTGATTCCTGCCACCGAGTGGCCGGACAAGCTCCCGTCCTTCGGCCAGGACACACCCCTGGAACGGGCAGGGCAGCCCGCGGAACTCGCCGCCGCCTATGTGCTGCTCGCCTCGGAGGATGGTTCCTACATCTCCGGCGCCGTCCTCCCCGTCACCGGCGGCAAGGGACTGTGACGGCGCAGGAGAAACCACAAAGACCAGCAATATCGGCAACGAACAACAGGAGGAAGCATGACGCAGGAAAACCAGCAGGCTGAACCCGGGGCCGCTCCCGGCGGCTACGGCACCCCCACGGCCGAGCAGGAGGCGGCCGGAGCTCAGGGCGGCCAGGGACAGCAGTCCAGCGGCGGCACTTCTTCCGCCGGCGTGGACACCAACGACCCGCAGTCCGGAACGGGCCAGGAGCCCGTTCCGCATGACATGGACCTTCCCTCCAGCGCAGCCGAGATCGATGAGTCCAATGACGATTCCCAGGGCTCGGCACCGGTGTCGTCCGAGTCCGGCCAGGAAGCCACGGGCATCCCGGACGGCAGCGGAAATGACCTGCCGCAGGAAAAGTCGCCCAACGACGACGGCGAAAACTTCGACGCCGGCTAAAAAGGGCCCGGTCAGCCAGCCCCTGCCGCCACTGCCCACCCGGCAGCGGCAGCAGGGGCTTTGCTGTTTCCGGGGTATCGGAGGGGGAATAGATCCTGCCCGGCTGGGTACGGAATATGCAATACCAACGTGCCGGGAAACGGGCAGCAGCATGCACCGGGTGCTGCCCGCCGGTGCCAACTTCGATGCCGGGAGGGTGGACTGTGGCCAGGAGAACTTCGGAACAGTGGGCGCGGCACCAGGACCGGCCGGACAAAGTGGCGGTGGACGTCCTGATACCCACCTGCAACCGTCCGGCAGAGCTCGCGGTCACCCTCGCGGGACTGGCCGCGCAGTCGGAGCCGTCGTTCGCCGTCCTGGTCAGTGACCAGTCAGCGGGCCAGCCCGCTTGGGAACACCCTGCCGCCGCCGCCATGGTGCGGGTGCTGGAGGCGCAGGGCCGTCCCGTGACGCTGCTGCGGCACCTGCCCCGGCGCGGACTGGCCGAACACCGGCAGTTCCTGCTGGACCAGTCCACGGCCGGGCAGTGCCTCTTCCTGGACGATGATGTGTGGCTGGAGCCGGGAGCGCTGGAGCGGCTGAGCGGGGCACTGGACCGGCTGCAATGCGGCTTTGTCGGCATGGCCCCGCAGGGGTTGTCCTTCCTGGACGACCGGAGGCCGGAACAGACCGCCCCCTTCGAGGCGTGGCAGGGCCCGGTGGTCCCTGAGCGCATCCGGCCCGGTGACCCGGGTTTTGAGCGATGGACGCTGCACAGCGCTGCCAATCTCAGCCACCTCGGTGCGGACCTGTCGCTGCAGCCGGGCGAGTGGGTGCCCTACCGTGTGGCGTGGCTGGGTGGCTGCGTCCTGTACCGCAGGGAGGCGCTGAACGACGCCGGCGGCTTCCGCTTCTGGACAAGCCTTCCGGCCGACCACGCCGGCGAGGACGTCGTGGCGCAGTGGCGGGTGATGGAACGGTACGGCGGGGCGGGCATCCTGCCCTCGGGTGCGGTCCATCTGGAGTCACCCACCACCGTCACGGACCGGCGCGTGGAGGCGTACGACGTGGTCCTCGGGCAGGAGTCTGCCCGGACGCCCTAGCAGTACCCCCGGGTCCCGTCCTGGTGCCCGGGGGAACCACACGTCGTCGTCCGTGATCCGGGTGGCCAGCCCGCCGGCAAGGGACGCCCGGTAGATATGCCCATCATCCCCTGAGGCAAGCCGGATTTCGCACTGCTGGCCCGGCTGCAGGAGGCGCCCGGCGTGGATCAGTCCTTGCTGCTGAAGGCGGCGTCGAAGCTGGTCTGGGAGGCGGGGAAGTCGAACTTTTTGAGGTTGGCGAGGGCTTCGGGCGCGCCGTGGAGGCGGTCCATGCCGGCGTCTTCCCATTCGATGCTGATGGGGCCGTCGTAGCCGATGGCGGCCAGCGCCCGGAAGGAGGCTTCCCAGGGGACGTCGCCGCGGCCTGCGGAGACGAAGTCCCAGCCGCGGCGGGGGTCGCCCCAGGGCAGGTGGGAGCCCAGGACGGTATTGCGTCCGGTCTGGCGGATCTTGGTGTCCTTGCAGTCGACGTGGTAGATCCGGTCCTTGAAGTCCCAGATGAAGGAGACGGGGTCGATGCCCTGCCACATCATGTGGGAGGGGTCCCAGTTCAGGCCGAACGCTTCGCGGTGGCCGATGGCTTCGAGGGTGCGGACGGTGGTCCAGTAGTCGTAGGCGATTTCGGAGGGGTGGACTTCGTGGGCGAAGCGGACGCCGTTTTCGTCGAAGATGTCCAGGATGGGGTTCCAGCGGTCGGCGAAGTCCTGGTAGCCGGCGTCGATGACTTTCTCGGGGACGGGCGGGAACATGGCGACGTATTGCCAGATGGAGGAGCCGGTGAACCCGACGACGGTGTCCACGCCGAGGGCTTTGGCGAGCCGGGCGGTGTGTTTGAGTTCCTCGGCGGCGCGGGTGCGGACGCCTTCGGGGTCGCCGTCGCCCCAGACCTTGGCTCCGACGATGGCCTGGTGCCGGAAGTCGATGGGGTCATCGCAGACGGCCTGGCCTTTGAGGTGGTTGGAGATGGCCCAGACTTTGAGGTTGTACTTGTCCAGGATTTCCAGTTTGGCGTCGACGTAGCCGGGTTCGTCCCAGCGCCAGGCGTCCAGGTGGTCGCCGGAGACGGCGATTTCGAGGCCGTCGTAGCCCCAGCCGGCGGCGAGCTTGGCGACTTCCTCGAGGGGCAGGTCGGCCCACTGGCCGGTGAAGAGGGTGAAGGGGCGGGGCATGGTGGGGCTCCTTGACTAATGCGGCGTTAGTGGCGGACGACGGTGAGGGTGCTCTTGTTGGCGGCGGATTCCTCCACCGCGTTCAGGACGTACTGGACGTTCAGTCCCTCTTCGAACGACGGCGAGGGCTGGCTTCCGTCCTTGATGGCCAGCAGGAAGTCGCGGACCTGGTGGGTGAAGGTGTGTTCCCAGCCGATGATGTGGCCCTGCGGCCACCAGGCCTCGAGGTAGGGGTGGTCGGGTTCGTTGACCAGGATACGGCGGAAGCCCTGTTCGCGGGGTGGTGCCGTGGCGTCGAGGAAACCGAGTTCGTTGAGGTTTTCCAGGTCGAACAGCAGGCTGCCCTTGTCCCCGTAGACCTCGATCTGCAGGCTGTTCTTCCTTCCGGTGGCCACCCGGGAAACCTCAACGGAGGCGATGGCCCCGGAAGCGAGGGACAGCGTGGCCCAGGCGGCGTCGTCGACCGTGACGTCCTCGGTTCCCTCTGACCCCGGCCGCTGCCCCACAAAGGTGTTGAGCCGGCCGGATACCTCGGTGACCTGGTCGCCCAGGAGGAACAGGACCTGGTCGATGGCGTGGGAGGCGATGTCCCCGAGCGCGCCTGACCCGGCGGTTTCCTTCCGCAGCCGCCAGGTCATGGGGGCCCCGGCGTCCGCGAGCCAGTCCTGCAGGTAGGCGGCGCGGACGTGCCGGACGGTGCCCAGCCGTCCCTCTGCGATGAGTTCCCGGGCCAGGGACAGGGCGGGAACGCGGCGGTAGTTGAAGCCGATCATCGACTGGACGCCCTTGGTGCGGGCCTTGGCTGCCGCGGCCGTCATCAGTTCCGCTTCGGCGAGGGTGTTGGCCAGGGGTTTTTCGACCAGGACGTGCTTGCCTGCCTCCAGCGCCGCGATGGCGATCTCGGCGTGCATCCAGCCGGGCGCACAGATATCCACAATGTCGATGTCATCCCGGGTGATCACAGTACGCCAGTCCGTGGCCGATTCGGCCCAGCCGTACTTGGCTGCCGCCCCAGCCACCGCGCCGGCGTCCCGGCCAACGAGGACCTTTTGTTCGAAGGCCGGGACGTCGAAGAAGCTGGCCACGTTCCGCCACGCATTCGAGTGCGCCTTGCCCATGAAGGCGTAACCAATGGCGGCCACACCCAACGGGCGGGAGGCCGGGTGTTCTGACGGGTGTGCGGGTGTGGTCATGAGGCGTTCCTGCGTGCTTCCTGCTTGCTGGATTGTGCTGGGGATGCTGGCTACTGCGTGGGTGCCGGGCTGGCGTCCCGGTCAGAGGGTGGCGGACTCCGGGCCCCAGTCCTCGGGGAGTGCGGTGGAGGCCGGGGCCGAGCTTTCGACGTTCACGAACGTACCGGCGTCGATGGACTCGGAGATGGACACCATGGTGTCCAGGACGTGGTACGCCAGTTCGCCGGTGGCCCGGTGCGCTGTTCCAGCCCGAAGGGAGCGGGCCATGTCCAGCACACCCATACCGCGCCCGTTGGCGGGGCCGGTGGCCGGGACGGTGGTCCAGTCTTCGTCGCCGGCGCGCCAGAGCTTGATGTCACCAGTGAAGTAGTTCGGGTCGGGCAGCGAGAGGGTGGCCTCGGTCCCGGTAATCTCCACGAATCCCATCCGGGTGCGGGGGGACTCGAAGGAGAACACGCTGTGCGAGGACGCGCCGGATTCGAACTGCGCCATGGCGGAGACGTGGGTGGGGACCTCGACGGTGAATTCTTCGCCGGCCTTTGGCCCGGAACCGATCACCCGCACGTCCTTGGCCTTGGACCCGACGGCGGCCACCTTGCGGATTGAGCCGAACGCCTGGACCAGGGTGGTGAGGTAGTACGGGCCCATGTCGAAGAGCGGGCCTGCGCCGTGCTGGAAGAGAAAGGCGGGGTTGGGATGCCAGGACTCCGGGCCGGGTGTCTGGAACGTGGTCATTGCGGTCAGCGGCGTGCCGATGTCGCCGCGCTGGATCAGCCGCAGGGCGGTCTGGATGCCGGCGCCCAGGAAGGTGTCCGGTGCGCAGCCCAGCCGGATGCCGGCGGCGTCTGCTGTCTTGAGCAGGCCGAGCCCGGATTCCCGGTCCAGGCTGAGCGGCTTTTCCGTCCAGACGTGCTTGCCGGCGTTCACCGCAGCAGTGGCCACTTCCACGTGTGCGGCCGGGATGGTGAGGTTGACGATGATTTCGACGTCGGGGTGGTTCAGTGCCTTGTCCACACCGCCCCACTCGCCGATGCCGTACTCCTTGGCGCGTGCCTCGGCCGCGTCCTCGAACAGGTCGGCGATGACGTGGACCTTAAGGTCCGGGAAGGCGGTGAGGTTGTCCAGGTACTGCTTGCTGATCACGCCGGCGCCGATGACGCCGACGCCTACCGGCCCGCTGCGGACGGGCTTGCCTGCGGGGGTGCTCATGCCTTGGCTCCTTCGGCTGCGGTGGTGGCGTTGTTGTTCAGGAAGGCCAGGCTTTGGGCGACGCCCTCGAAGATATCCCCGGCGTAGTCGTCAAACTCCACCACGCCCACCTCCAGGGATTTTGCGGCCGCAATGACGTCCAGGACCGGAACCTTGCCCTGGCCTGCCGGCTGCTGCGCCTTGTTGTCCTTGTTCAGGGGGCCGTCCTTGATGTGGATGAACTTCACCCGGTCACCGAACTTGGTGAGGATGTCCACCGGGTCCTGGCCACCCACGGCCACCCAGTAAGTGTCCACCTCCAGGACCAGTTCCGGGTCCAGCAGGCTTTCAAAGTACTCCAGGGCGGTGCGGCCCTCAATCATGGACTGCAGTTCCCATTCGTGGTTGTGATAGCCCACGCGGATGCCGTATTCGGCGCCCTTCTTCGCGGCGGCGTTCAGCTTGGCAGCGGTGGCCTGGATGTCTTCGGCCTTCTGCCAGTGCTCGGCGGGAAGGAACGGATCAATGACCGTGCTGATGCCGAGGTCCCGGGCGGCGGCGAAGATCTCGTCCTGGTCCTGGCTCATCAAGGGTGCATGGCCCGATGGTGCGGTGAGGCCGTTCTCCTTAAGGGCTGCGCCCAGTTCCTTGGCGGTGGCCACGAAGTTGTAAGGCTCAACCTGGGTGAAGCCGATCTCCGCCACCTTCCTGATGGTCCCCGGAAGATCCTCCGAGATGGCGTTGCGGAGGGTGTAAAGCTGCAGTGAGTAGGACATTGGTTTCCTTTAGCGGTTCTGGTGATCGTTGAGGGCTGTGGTCAGCGGCCGGCGAGCGAGCCGCCGATGCCGCCGACGCTGAAGTACTTGTTCAGGGTGGCGAAGACAATGACGGGCGGGAGCATCATCACCACCGCGAGGGCCATGACGGATGTCCAGTCAGTTGCATTCTGCTGGAAGAAGGACTGCACGCCCATGGGGAGCGTGAAGATTTCGTTCGAGCGGAGGAACACGATGGCGACGAGGTAGTCGTTCCAGGCCAGGAGGAAGGCGAAGATCGCCGTCGAGAGCACCCCGGGGAGGGAGTTCCGGAGCACCACCTTGGTGAATGATCCGAAAACGGAGCACCCGTCGATCCAGGATGCTTCCTCCAGGCTGATGGGGATGGAGTCGAAGTAGGCGGCCATCATCCAGGTGGCGACGGTCATGGTGGAGCCCACGTAGATGATGGTCAGGCCCAGGAGGTTGTCCACCAGGCCCATGCCGGCGAACAGGATGAACAGTGGGACCACCGAGGTGATGATGGGGAGGGACTGCATCACGAACAGGAGCAGGGAGTACCCTGACACCGCCTTGCTGCGGCCGCGGGAGAGGACGTAACCGGCCGGTGCGGCAACAGCAACGGACACAACCACCGTTGACAGGGTGGTGACCAGGCTGTTCTTCAGCCAGGTGGCGGCCAGGGTCTTGGAGAAGACGTTGCCCAGGTTCTCGAAAGTCAGCCCGGTGGCGGTGCTGTTGGGTCCGGGGGTGAATGCCAGCAGCACGGTGACCATGATGGGCACCAGCACGATCCCGGTGATGATCAGGATCGCGGCGAAGCGCCACCAGCGGCCGCGCTGGCCCGCTTCGGACAGGACCCTCCGCCGTTTGCCGGCGTCGATGCCAAGGGCGGGACCGGATTCGGGATGGGCGTGAAGGACTGCGCTCATTATTCGACGCTCGACTTTCGGATCTGGCGGTACAGGATGACCGAGATGACCACCAGGGTCATGGTCATGAGGAAGGCGATGGCGACGCCGGGTCCGGTGGCGAAGTCCTGGAACACGGTCCGGTAGGCCAGGACCACCAGGGAGGTGGTGGCATTGACCGGGCCGCCGCCGGTGAGCAGGTAGATGGTGGGGAAGTCGTTGACGCAGAAGATGGTCATCAGGATCCAGCTGATGTACGTGGAGCGCGCAATCAGTGGCAGCGTGATCTGGGTGAACTGCTGCCAGCGGCTTGCCCCGTCCATGCTGGCGGCCTCATAAACGGTGGTGTCCACCGAGGCCAGGGCGGCCGAGATCATCATCATCATGAAGGGGAAGCTGACCCAGACCTTGAACACCATGACGGTGACGGAGGCCAGGGTGGGATCCGCCAGGAAGAGCGGGGTGCCCATGCCCAGGTTCCGGAACAGCGACGGGATCAGGCTGTCCGGGGTGGCCACCAGCCAGTTCCACGCCGTGGAGGACACTACGATGGGCACCACCCAGGGCAGGAGGAGCAGGACCTTGAACGTGTTGCGGCCAGGGATCCTGGTGCGCAGCAGCAGGGCCAGGCCCAGGCCAACCAGCCAGGAGCCGAAGACGCCCACGATGGTGAACCACAGCGTGAACTGGGCCGCCTTCCAGAACGCCGGGGAGGTCAGGACGGTGGCGAAGTTCTGGCCGCCCACGAAGTTGCCGGTCTGGAGCAGGTCTCCGTCATGCGTCGCCTGGACGGCGGCGTAGATCAGCGGGTAGCCGTGGATCAGGACAAGGAGGACCACGGAGGGGAGCAGGAGCCAGAAGAACGTCCTGGTGGCCTGCGCGGAGAGCTTGCTCTTGCGTTTTCCGGGGACGGCCCCGGACCCGCCGGGGGCAACCCCCCGGCGGGCCCGGCTTAGGCCGGACTGGGTGGTGGTGCTGGACATGGGCGCTCGGTCCTACTTCTTCAGGACCGATTCGAGGCCGGACTGGAAGGTCTGCAGGGCAGTCTTGGCGTCGGCCTTGCCGGTGATGATGGTTTGGCTGAACTGGTTCAGTGCCTGCCCGCCGTCAAGGGCCGCGAGGTTGGCATTGAGCCTGCTGCCCTGGGCCGCGAAGGTCTTGGCAATGGGCTGCCAGTCCTTGACGATCTTGACGTTGTTGGGGTCGTTGGCGAACTCGGGAATCTCGGTGATCGACTTGAAAACCGGCAGGGCGGACATCAGCTTCTTCTGCCACAGCTGCTTCAGCTGGCCCAGATAGTACACCAGGAACTCCTCCGAGGCCTCCTGCGACGGGGTGTTGGTGTACATCATGATGTTGTTGGGGAACACAATTGTTGCCTTGTCCCCGTGCGGTCCCTTGATCGGATCCGCCACCAGGAGGTCGCCGGAGGTGTCGCCCACGCGCTGCGGTACGTTCACCTGGAACAGCCCGTAGCCCGCTTTCCCGTCCTTCCACTGGGCGGACATATTGTCCGTCGTGTAGCTGACGGCGGCCGGGTCCACGATGCCGTTGGACACCAGCTCCAGGACGAACTCCATGGCCTCGACGTTGCGGTCATTCATCAGGTCCAGCTCGCCGTCCTTGTTCCAGACACCGCCGCCGTTGTTGACCATCATCATGATCATGGAGTGGTTGGCGTAGTTGTTGCCCGCGCCCGCCCCGGTGGTGAAGCCGAACGCACCCACCTTCTTCAGTGCCTTGCCGGCTTCCAGCAGCGACGGCCAGTCCGTGGGCAGGGCAACGTTGGCCTTTTCGAACAGCGACTTGCGGTACCAGAAGACGCGCATGTCCAGCTGCCAGGGAACGGCCACGTAGCCCTTGTCCGACTTGAACGGGTCCAGCACGCCGGGCAGGAAGTCATCGAACTGGCCGTTGGCCTTCAGCTTTTCGATCACCTTGTCCGCATAGGCGATCTGGCCCTGCTGCTCGAACTGGAACGCCTGGAAGCCGCCGCCCGTGGACACAGCCGGGCCCGTCTTGGAGGCGATCGCGGAGGAGAAGGTCTGGTAGAAGTTGTTCCACTGGATGATCTGGTAGCTCGCCTTGGCGCCGTTGGCACCGGAGAAACCTTCCGCGATGCCCTTGGCGGCATCGTTGTAGGCCGGTGTCGCCCAGGGCATGTCCCAGAACTTCACGGTGCCGCCGGCCCCGCCCCCGCCGCCTCCCTGCGATGCCGAGCCGCCGCCGCAGGCGGCGAGTAGGGGTACGGACGCTGCGGCAGCCGTCAGGCCCAGGAAACCGCGCCGGGAAAAGGAGCGGCGCTGTTCGGAAGTTGCGTTCATGATGTGTCCTTTCGGGACCGTCTTGCGCTGTGCGCCGTTGGTGCGGTCCTGCTCATCGTTGAGAGTGGAGGTGGGACTGGACTGCTTGTTCGGTTGCGTATCGGTGGGTTGGTTACGTGGCAGCGAGGGTTGAGTAGAGGTCGGCCAGCCGGGCGAACCCGGCCAGATCGTCGGGAAGGGTTCCGGCGCCAAGGTGATCCTTCAGGCGCCGCCACGCTGAGCGGTGGGCGGATTCGTAAAGCGTGGGAAGCAAAAGTTGGCCGTGGGCCCCGGTGACCCTGACTTCGGCGGGCCACGCGGCGTCCGGATCCGGGACCCGGACGTCCACGCCGCCATCGGCCGTGTAGAGGTGGATGCCGACGCCGGCCGGGCGGGCTGCGGTGAGTACGCCCTGGGCGGTGAACGGGGCGCCGTTGGGCAGCCTGCCGCCGACGGTGTACCCGGTGGCATCGCTGCGGATGACGCGCACGTCCCCCAGCTGCCCACTGACGGCCAGCAGGGCGGCAAGGTGTGCAGCCAAAAGCTCCGGGAGTTCGGTGCCTGGCATCGACGCCGCAACACTGTCGAGCAGTGCGGCGGAGCCCATGGCACTGCGCACCGCACCGCGGGCGTCCGGCTGGCCGTTACCGGCCACCAGCGCAGGGTTCGAGGCCCAACGGAGGTCAAGGACGACGGCGGTTCCTACGGTCTTCGCCGCTGCTGCCAGTTTTGTGGTGTCCTCAGGAACCGGGTTGACCACCACGATGCCCCGGGTGCCGGCCGCGACGGCGGCGAGGGCGTCAGCGGTCCAGCCTGCTCCGCCGGCCATCACCAGCACGTCGGCCGTGCCGGCATGGGCTTCCGCGACTGTCCGGAACGTTGCCGGCAGCGAAGCCACGGTCTGCGTGACCGCTCCGGCCTTCAGTGCGGCCTGGGTTGCCGACACCGTGTATTGGCCGCTCATGCGGAAACTCCTGCCCGATGGGCGGCGGGTGCATGCCCTGCCGCGGCGGCCGCCACCGTGGCCCGGGCGATGTCGAGGGCGAAGGTCAGGTCGTCGATGAGGGCCTGGGCGGAGGGTGCCTGGCGGGTTCCGCGGGCCAGTTCAGCCAGTTCCCGCCATTCGCCTTCATAGCCGTTGTGTCCGTACGGGCCAAAGGTCTTGGTTTCGCTGCCGCGGGAGAAGGTGGCGACGGCGGAGCCGGCCTGCACATAGGA
>Ga0326758_100318_pt1 | contig 11841 bp, 8 predicted proteins | sample GCRJH_S_FD_207221 | JGI IMG/M metagenome (GOLD analysis project Ga0326758, IMG submission 207221) | Hot spring sediment microbial communities from Geyser Creek Basin, Yellowstone National Park, WY, United States - GCR.JH_S | ecosystem: Environmental > Aquatic > Thermal springs > Near-boiling... | reverse complement strand
CGTAGGGGGCCAGCCTGAGCAGGCACCTCCTGTCCATCCTGATCCTGCCCGAGTCAGGGCTCAGCACGCCGGTTACCAGGTTAATGAAAGTGGTCTTCCCGGCCCCGTTGGGGCCTATAAGGGCCTTGACTGTCCCAGGCTCTATGTTCATGGAGAAGCCGTCGACGGCCCTCAGCCTGCCGAAGGACTTAACGAGATCTATGGCCTCCAGCAAGTCGTCGTCCCTGTATACATCACTTTCCACACCCTAAACTAATAAGTCTTTACTAGGTCAGGGAACTTACGTCCACGTCCGTGCTGCGACGTGACAGAAGCGAGAGGCAAGCCCCGCCCCTGGAAGGGGCGGGGTAAAACATAAAACCTCTGAGCACTTAAAGTTGCACAGAACAAATGGTGTCCCCGCAAGGGGATGCCCCAACAGGGGCCCACATATCCCCGAGCCCCTGGGAGCTGGGGAGGGGTCGAGGGCAACCCCTGGCGAGGGGTAGGGGTAAAGGGCCGAAGGCCCGGCCCGCGGCCTACCGCTGGACGAGCGGAGCGGGGTGGGCGCATATGCGCCCGCCAGCCGTGAGGTGATGAAGGTGAAAGCGGTAAGCCGCAAACCTATGAACTGCCCTAAGGGAGCCCTCGCCCTTTAGGGCGGGGAGGAGGTCAGCTGCGTTGGCGAGGGAGCGGCTGAGGCCACGCCGCCCTCCACAGCGGTCCAAGCCCAGGGGCCCGTGGGGGCTGACCCTCCTCTGGCCTCAGCTGGCTCGCGCTCGCCTCAGGCCTTACAGAGCTCCCAATAGAGTTCCACGGCAGGGCGTATAAGGGCACCGCGTCCCCCTTCGCCTTAGTGCTTAGAAACTTTTAATTATTAAAAATGTTAAGTGATCGCGCCTTCTAATAATTATTTTTGTAATAAAATAGCAACATTTAAATTTAGCCTCAGCATTTACATTATATGATGAGCTATGGCGGCGCAGCAACAGCAGCAGGAGGGGGCAGTGACCCCTCTTGAGGCGGGCAAGAGGGCAGGAGGGGCCCTAACTAAGATGATCGTCTACATAGTCGTCTACGTCATCGTCGCTGCAGCCCTGCAGTTCCTCATGTCGTGGTTTCACGTCATTGCCTACTTCAAGTACGTCAACGTCATACTGGTCCTGGCCTTCGGCTGGTACATAGTTAACTCATTCGCCGACTTCATATACTGGACCATGAGGGGCAAGTACGACCACGCGACAGCCGTGGCCTTCAAGAACATGATGAGGATCATAGGCATAATTGCAATAATAGCGGCAGTGGTCGGGGCGGCTGTGGGAGGCGTCGGAGGCCTGACCATAGGCGGCTTCCTGGGCATAGTGGTGGGCCTCGCCATGCAGCAGGTCACGGGGCAGGCGGTGGCCGGCATATTCCTGATGGGCGCAAGGCCCTTCAAGGTAGGCGACCACGTCAACATACTGGGAGAGGACGGCATAGTTGAGGACGTAACTTCCCTGTTCACCAAGGTGAGGAAGCAGGACGGCACGGTGGTGCTGATACCGAGCTCGTCGGTGATAGGCAACAAGATCTACCTCATGCTCCAGAAGCTCACGGGCCAGCAGTCAGGCCAGTGAGGCCCCTAGGGCCCCTGGGCCGGTCCTTTTCCACGTCTTTTTCATCTACCTAGTCCACCCACGCCCTGCAGGCAGGCTCCCCCCTCGCCCCCTCCCTCCCGCACCCCCCGCGGCCGTGCGCCCTAACGTCAGTCTCGTAAATTTACAAGATGGTCAAGCTGATGCCGTGGGCTGCCCGCCCCTGTATATCCTATTACTAGTAATGTGCGCGGCGCCCCCTCAAGGTGCCCCCCAAGCGCTGTAATCTTACCTGCCACGTCAGTCAGCCCCGAGCCCAGCCGATTGCCACGCCCTCGCGCTACCCCTACGACCACGCCACGGCTGCCCCAAGCCATCTTGTAAATTTTCAAGAAGGCATAAAAGGCTGGGCTGGCCCCCGTGGCGTGGGGCGCGCGGGCCGTGGGTGTGGAGGGCCTCAGGCCTGGGGACAGGTGCCCGAGGTGCGGGAGGCCCATAGACTGGGTTGGGCAGCGCGTGATAAGGGGCCACGTCTACTACTACGCCGTCCACGAAATTGAGGAAAATGGCAGGAAGAGGACAAAGCAGTGCTACCTTGGCGCCAAGCAATATACATACGTGGTGGGCCAGCACGCTGACATTGGGCTGCAGCTCAAGGGCCTTATAAGTGAGCTTGATGGTGCGAGGGCGGCTGACTACATAGTGGAAATAGCCAGGGCCATAGAGGAGCAGATGGAGGGCGGCAGCCTGCCCTCAAGGAAGGCCTACGCCCTGGCTGAGGCCATCTCAAAGCTCTGCGCCCTCTACCCCAAGCTCAGGGAGTACGCGGAGAGGAAGGCGAGGGAGGAGGGCCCAGGCCAGGGCTGACGCCCCCAGGCGCCCTAGGGCCCCGCGCTAGGCGCCTCAGGCCGCCTCAGCCCCTTCGTCCTCGCTCCTTCTGGCGTCCCTCAGGTCGTCCAGGGCCTCCTCAATCGACTCCATTAGGGACTCCAGCGCCTCCTCGTCAACGGCCTTAGTAAGATAGCCCCAGGCGTAGAGGACCATGCCGTTGGAGAGCCTCGCAAGGTCCACGGCTATATGCATCCTCCTAAGCAGGTCCTTTATGGCCCCCTCCTCGCCCCCCTCGTAGTCAAGGCATGAGCCAATCGACGGGGGGAGGCCCACCACGCCATCCATGGCCTCCGCCAGCGCCCCCTTCCCCCTCCCAGGGGCCACCTGAATTGGCCTTGAAAGCGTTACGTAGGCCCTGTAGATGAAGTCCACGGGCTCGGCCCCAAGCTCTCCCCTCAGCCACCCAAGGGCCTCGTTTACCCTGCCCCTAAGGCTTTCATAGGCCCCGCCCCTGGCGAGGTCCCTAAGGCTGACCCCCTCCTCAAGGGCCCTCCTCAGCCTGGCCTCGGCAGCGGGCCCCCTCACAGCAAGGTCAGCAACCAGGCCGACGAGCAGGGAGCCCAGGGTTAGCCTAAGGCCCAGGTAAAGGGAGGGAAGGGAGCACCTGAGCGCTGAGCGTATAGACTCATAGCCGTAGGTCGGGACAACCACGTCCACCACGTCACTCATGGCGTAGCCCTTCACGTCAGGGAAGCCGAGGAGGTCCTCCATCATGGCGTCAAGAGCGTCGAGGAGCTCCGGCCTGAGGGCCATGATCGCCCTCTCGTTGAGCCTGCAGAGTTCGTCAAGGTCGTCGCAGAGCGTCGGCGTTCCCTCAGCCCCTTCGTCCTCGTCCCTCCACCTCAACTCAGAGCCCGTGAGGGGCCTCCTTGCGGCATTAAAATGCTGACACCGGACGCGTGTTAGATAGGGACCCAGCGGAGTCCGCGCGGCCCCTCAAGGCACCTCTTAAGCCCTGAGGGCCAAGGCCCCAAGGAGGGAGGGCTTGACAGGTCCTAGGGAGTCCGGGGAGGCCCAAGAAGGGGCGAGAGGGGAAGGGCGCGAAGGCAAAGGCCATAGCCAGGCCCTCTCCCTGGCCTTCCTCCTCGCGTTCTCCCTCGCGCTCGTGGCTTTCATGCCGGTCATATGTCTGTCGCCCATTCAGCGCCTCCTCGGCCACCCCCTCGCGCAGTACGTGATCTGGCTGAGGTGCGGGGGCCTCAACGTTGGCCTTGACGTCTTCGGCTCCCTGGTCCCCATGGCAGCCGCGGCCCTGCTGGCCGTCGCCCTGAGGGCGAGGGGCCTTGGGGCCCTCCTGCCCTTCGCCGCGAGGGGCATAAGCGTCGCCAGGCTCCTGGCCTACGCTGCCGCCACCCTCCTGGCCATAGGCGTCCTGCTCCCGCTGGCCTCGCCTTCAGCCACCCTCCTGGCCGTCAGGGGCTCAGCAGCCATAGCGGCCGTCCTGGCCCTCTGCCTCGTCTACGCGGTACCAGTCGTGGCCGCGATAATGGAGGTGATGAGGCCGAGGGGCCAGCCCCTTCACTTGCTAGCGGAGAAGGCCGGGCCCTGGCTGGCCGCAGAGGCCTACGTCACGGCCCTGGCCCTCTCGCTCCTCGCTGACACCTTTGCCGTAGCGCTGTCCTGCGTAACCGAGCTCAGGGGCCTCCTTCCCTGGCCGGCCTACCTGGTGTACGGCGGGTGTGGGCTGACCGACGGCCTGGTGGTGACGCCTGTAGGGGTTGCAATGGCTACCCTGGCAGCTGTGGGCCTCTTCAGGCTGGTAATGAGGAGGATGCGGACCTCAGGGTCGAGACAGCATTACTTGACGCCTTAATCACGGTGTTTTTCAGAGTAAACCCTCAGGCTTCTCCATGTACAGAGATCTGATCTTCTTCCAGCTTCAAAATCAGAGCTTTCACTTGTAAAAGTGTCATTTGTGTGCTTTATACTTGCCGTATAAGTTGAGTATTTGCCCTACGAGTACATTTATGAACTTGTCAAGGTAGTGGTACAGAATATGGTAGCATAATCCCTTATCACAGAATTTACCGAGAACCTAGCGCGCCTGAGAGCGAGAAGCTAGATGAGACTCTACTAGCATCATGACTCCTACCAGATACTCGCCTTCGATCACTAAATAGTCGCCAGGTATAGGATTAAGTTCGTGAGCTTCTCTTCTCCAACACCCTCCTCCTGTGACTCATCAATGAGCACATCAATTTCTCTATTATAGAAGCCGCGTATCCTCGAACCAATAATCATGTGGGTTTTATGCGAAGGCACTATCTACGCCCTAGCTGTTGTCTGATATCAATAATACTCCACATGAAACTCATGAGAAAATTCATGGATATATCTTTTACATTTACTCCTCTTCTTCCGTTTCTTTAAGTTCTTCCACACCGTATTGGAGCGGTATTGCCTCGTTCAGCCACTTGCCGTACTCTACTATCGCCTTGTACTCCTCCCACGTGATCCCAATTGCCTCGGCTAGCTCCTTCTCCATCTCCTCTGTAAAGGATATACTCTTGGCTAGCCTATTGAGATCAACGTTATCGGCGTTAATGCGATCCCTGACTAGTTTATCAATATGCCTCCATAAATTCCCCTCAACGAGAGCTCTAGGTATAGGTAACAAGCCCATATTATATGAAGTGTGCCTATAGTAACCTCCTCGTGCTGACCAAGCCCACAGCTTAACTAAGCTTCTAGCGATATCGGAGTTTATGTAAATGAGTAGTTTGAATGCCTTTAAAATGTCGTTCTCTACAATGAAATAGACTGTTTGAATAGGTACAATAACGCCCCGTCTTTCAACTCCGCAGAGGTTTACCTTTGTAATGACCGGTAAGTGCGTAGCTACAGTGTGGATACCCATCTCCCGCCAAGCTATGCGATATTCCTTAAACTTATCTGTCAAAACCCTGAAAATAACCCACGGAGGTAGATTTGCCCTATAATCATCCCTCTTTACCAATTTTTCAAGCAACCCTATAAAGTGTTGAGTTGCCTTAGGTGCGTTAGGTAATCGGAGACCTGAGACTGTATATGTCGCGATGCACTTGTCTTTACTAGTCTCAATGGAGATATTAATCTTAAGAACGCTACTTCCTGTATTATTGAGTATTTCAAGGCACTTATTCACAGCGCACGGGGTAACCAGGTTAACGCGGTAATTGTTATTAACGAGTTTTTGGAGGAGATTATCTATTACTTTAGCACATGCATTGGTATCGGACGAGTTCACCTTGTACTCTGCTTCATACTCTAGTAGACCTCCACTTGCACGCGCCTTTACATTTTGACTTAGAAGACCTAGTAGACTAAGAACTTTCCTCTGGTCTTCATCCCACAGAGGCTCAAGCGTTGAGATGTTGTGCGGGAATACTATGTACTCATCCCATTTGAAGTTGAAAGCATCTATGTCTTCTCCTCTGATAACGGGGTTAACTAGGTGTTTCTCGACCTCAATGATCACGTCGTTTTCGAGGCGTAGCCTAACTAGTTTTCGATCTGGGTCACAACCGACTATATTGCCTATATAGCCTTCGTTTAGAGATGTCTTAACCCCCATCATAATTTCATAGAGATCTCCAAGCCTAGGACTATTACTGACTATCTTCTTAAGCATTGAAATTACCTCAGGTGGGCCCAGTACCCAAGGAGATCTATCTTTATTTGGATAGGAGGTACCCGAATAGAGGGGGAGGTCTTCCTGCACGATCTCAAAGCTCTTGGACTCCCCACCAGTATTGTACACCGTTACACTAACTCTGTGTCCTTTCTGTGGAGGTGCTTTTTTCACAGAAAGTATGAGAGGGTAGTTTACGACATCCCTAAATAATTGAACTGGGTATAGGCTGTAGTCTATCAGCTTAAGTAGTGTGTACTTCCTCACCAGGTCTTCTCTCATCTTACCAGCGTAGGTAGCCTTAGCTACCTTAGACGTTATGACGTAGGATAGCACACCCCCCTCCTTCAGGAACTCAAGCCCCCTCTCAACGAAGACTACAGAATAGTCTATTTGCTCCGCAAAGGGAATCTTCGTCTTCTTAAACTTCGGGCTAAATGCTATGCTCTCCTCACTTTGCCCCCCTTTACTTCCCTTCTTAACCCACTCATAGTTCTCCCTTAGGTAGTTTAGAACGTTCTTATCCAGGTTATGTATTCTAACCCATGGCGGGTTCCCAACCACGTAACTACACTTTCCAGCTAGTGTTTGAACGGCTATGATGTTTCTGAGTAAGCTGATTACCCTACCGTTACCGCTATGATAGACAGCTTTCAGGGTGTCATACATCTTCTCAAGAGTAGGAGCTATTACATTTTTCTGTAGGGATTCGCATCCTTTTTCAAGCTCTTCAATAGCCCTCTGTAGGAAGTCCGTAAAGCTCTTTCCACTAGTTATGCGCTTCACAGCTTCATCTAGGATCACTACTGGTTCTACACCGGTACAGAAGGGTATGCTGATGGAGTCCTCCCCTACAATTTTCTGAAGTGCTGGGACCTTGATTGTAAGAATATTATATTTATAGATGCTCTGCTCCCTTTTAGGTCTAGATAGGCTATCAGCCCAGTAGACCCTTAACTCAGATGGTATGTAAACTCCACCTCTTTTAATCATCTCATTAGCGATAGCGATAATTAGGTTGAGCTTTGCCATCTCAACAGCGAATGGATTTACATCTATACCTACCACATTACTCTCTATGAATTTTACAACGTCTCCTAAAGGTCTGCCTTCTAGTGAGTTGAAGATTCTCTTCACGATATTTACTAGGAAGGAGCCCGAACCACACGCTGGGTCTAAGATTAGGGTGTCCCTAGCACCACTCCTCCACCTATCGTAAAGCCCTCTTAAGGTATCAGCATTTAATCCTGCAGCGTCGAGAACCCTATTAACTATCTCGTCGCTCGTATAGAACTCCCCGAGGCTCTTTCTCACCTCAGGTGGTAGTATATCCTGGTAGACCTCCCTAAACATATCGGTAGTAACGTATAGAAGGTTTAAATTGTACATTACGTCGAGTACCGTGTTGATAGCATTATTAAGACCTTCTCTAAGCTCCTTCGGTAAGCCCGAATCATCTAGAGCCTCTATGAACCACTCAAAGACGTTAGGCTCGAAGACCTTTCTCATACTCTCAATGTTCTTAGTAAATGAGCTGGCATCCCTAGCAGCTATACCGAGCTTAGATAACGTTATTGACCTCACTACAATATTTAAGTATGTCTCAAGGGCATAGAGGAATAACCACCTCCTCGCGTCTTTACCACCTGGAGTACTGCCTAGCTCTAGGTTCTCCTCCACCTCTCTGATTAACTCCTCTATGGCCTGCCAACCTTCATCTGATATATTGAAGAATGACGCGTGTAGGTTCTTCCAGAGGTCGAAGAGCTTTAATACGTGTGGGCTTAACGGAGCCCCCCTATTGCTGTAGTACCAGCTAAGGGTGCGATATAAGGAGGCTATGACGTAATGTGAGAGCTTCAACCCCTTCCCCAAGGCTACACACCCAACATGGCTACAAGGTCTTCAGGAGTTACTACAGGGATTTTCTCAGAGCAGAACGTGTCAAGCACGTACCTCATTACCTCACTTAACCTACCCTCTTTTACAAGGTCTAAGCGTTCGCTATAGACATCGAACTTATAGTACTCCGTATCAAAACCGTTCGTAACCACACCATGTACCACAAGGTCCTTTGTCTGGGATTCCCTTATCAACGAGGCTAAACGTTCCATGTACTGTCGTAGCTGATCCCTGCCTGTAGCAAGATCCGCTTTTGGAGGCTCTACCTCTATTACTACATTACTGAACCTGATATCTGGTCTTTTCCCTATTATTGTCCTATCTAGTAGTGGTGTTAGTATGTATTCCACCACACTTTTAGAGCATCTACTTCTGGATAACTCGCTCTTGAGCGCCTCAACTACCGCCTGTCGCAACTCCGATTCGTTGCCAAAACTCCTCCCTAGGGTATCTCTTTCAACTTCAGCAAAAGATTGATAGTGTGAATTACCAGGCACTACGGCCACCAATCAAGATTTTTGTGCCGAGAAGCCTTTAGGCTTAATCCTATTACAGACTCCGACTTCTTGCCTCTCAGGCTTGTTCCCTGGTAGTACTGGTTGAACACTCCGTGGCATTTGGGGCATTTTAGGCGCTTGACCTCGTAGAACCTAGACTTCAGCGTCTCGTTAGCGTGGGATGACTATTTAACCAGGGCTACAGAGGTGTCGCTCCCAGCGAGCGCATCGTTATACTCTCCCCAGCAGCCACACCCTCTTCCAGTCGCCTCCGCAACCCTTGCATAGGACGTCGATGAGTGGTGCTTGAACTGCGGCTGCTGCAGATCTCCATCTCAATTGTATCTGCGGCGCCAGTAGCCATAGGTAGGCCTCCACGTACTGCCTCATAGCGGTCGAGCTTATCATCTCCGCGAGCCTGTCGTCAATTTACTCAAGGACTACCTCCTCAAGGGCCCTCCTCGCGGGCCTGCTGCCTAGGCCGTAGACCTTATCTTACCTCTCCTGAGCACTCTTCCTCTTATAATATTATTTTTATGATCTATACACAATAGCTAGGTAGTTCTGCTCCTATAACTTCTGTACGTCTTTCCAACTTCCCAATAAATATATGTAATAGTAATACCGTGGAGCTTATCCTGTTAGATGCCTTAGACGGTTTCCTTAAGCACTTTTCTATATAAATTTGCGTGGAAATATAAAGGCTGTAGAGCTCGACCAGCCCGCTGAGGGCGACGGGGCAACCTACGTCAAAGGTTTAGGCAGGGCGTCAGGGCCGAGGGGCCTTGGCCTTCGGCCTCGGCCTGACCCTTATCACGAACTCCGACACCTTCCCCTTGGGGCTCACGCCCCGGTAGTAGTTGAAGACGCCGTGGCACCTCGGGCACTCCATACTGCTAACGCTGTAGAACCTGAAGCGCCACGTCCTGAGGACCCTGAACTCGCCCTCGTAGCCGCAGTAAGGACACTTGACCAAGCCGTGCCCCGTTCACTGCCTGTGAGCCTAGTCCTAAAGCGTTTTCAGCTGGGCCTGAGAGGGCCTTGAGGTCATCGCCCTCCTAGGGCGTATTACGATGCACTGGACAGGGCTTCATCTCAGCCAATCAGGGAGGGCGCGTTAACGTACAAAGGACGTGTAACCGCTTCAGCGGCCTAAAACCTGCTTCAAGTCATGTCGTCGCGACCTCCATTGCACCTCTGCGGCGGTAAGCCTCATGGATCCCTAAGGGCACACAAGGAACTTCGTTGCTGTCAGTGCGTCGGACTCATGGCTGTTAAGCCTACCATACAGCGACCGTCGCGTCACCGCGCCCTCGGCCCCAAGGTCCTATGGCCTCGACTCGAGCTGCCGGAGGCCTAAGTCGTTGTAAACTGGGGAGTTAACGAGCTAGGGTTGCAGGATCTAACTGATGAGGCCTAGGCGCCCTTAGAAGCGTAGCCTATGCAGGGCCTAGGCCTGACCCCCAAGGAACTCCTCAAGAATACATCCGACCCTCCTCTTTGCCTTCTCCCAGGCCTCCTGGGCATCTTCTACCTCCGCCGGGTCAACCCTAATGAGGTAAAGGGCCTGGCCTGCGCCGTCTCTAAGGCTTAACTTAAGGAGCCCGTCCTCTCGAGTTATGAGACTCCAGAGTCCCCTGGTCCCCTCGTCCTCATTGTCATAGGACCTCCCCTCGCTAAGCTCGGGGAAGACGAGGGCGCCCGCCTGGGCGCCGTACTCGTATAGGTAGGCCATGGCCTTGAACCTGCCCGCCGTTAGGTAGTTAGGGTCATCCGAGAACTTGCACTCGATGACCAGCAGCCTCTTGCGGTTCTTATCTTTCAGGCTTATGTCAGGCCTCCCCCTCGCCTTCCTGGCTATCTCCTCATCGCTGTCAACGCTTAACAGCCTTGACTCATCCATGTCGCTGTTGAGCAGGAGCTCGATCTTTTCAGCGCCCTTTGTCAGCGAGAACCAATTAGCGTCGCCCCTCTCTACACTGTAGCCCAGCTCCCCAAGGGCCTCAAGCACTATCCCGGCCACGTAGAGCTCGTAGAGCCTCCAGGCAAGCATTACCAGGAGGTCCCTGCCGCCCCTGAGCGGCGGCCGGGTCACCCATATGCCCTTCCTTAGCTGCTTAAGCCAGCTGTAGGCGTTCCAGGCCTCTGAGAGCCAGCGGGAGGCGTAGGGGCTCAGCCTCTCCCACTCTGCCCTGAGCTCTTCATCGCTCAGCGGCACCGGGTACCTCTCGAGGCCCTCAGCCTCCGCCCTCAGCCTGTCAACGGCCCTCTCGAGCTCATCCATGACCTCGTCAAGCTCCTCTGAGACGGGCCCCTCAGTCACGTCCTCGTCAGGTCCGCCGAGAGGTCCTGCGCCCTTTGCGGCCTGCGTCGACCCCTTCGCCTCGCTAAATATCTTGTTCACATAGTCCTTGAGCTCATCAAGTGTTTCCAGGGACCTGCTCACCATCTCCCCGAGCAGGAGCAGCTCGGGCGAGCTGAAGGCCGGCACGTAGGTCATTGAGGCATGGAGGCCCGCTGGGTAAACGGCTATGGTCCTGGCCACGTCTACAGGTCCCCATGAGACCTCGTCATAGACCACCTGGAACTGCCTGTAGAGGAGCCTGTCCCTCCTCGCCTCGTCAATAGCGCTCAACAGCTTATCGCTCGCAGCGAGGGCGGCCTCTGCTCTGAAGTAGGCACTGAAGAGCCTGTCTACGTCGTACACATCCTCAGCGTGCTTGGACGTGATGCTCTCAAGGACGGCCCTAGAGCCCTCTGGGAACTCCTCAACGTACTTGGTGACTAAAATTCTTGTCATGCGCCTTACGTGTTCCCCTAGCTTCTCTTCCTCCTTCATTGTTGTCCGCCGGACTTCAGGCCCTTGCTGTCCCCCTCAGGCCTTTCCGGGCACTTCTTCATTGCCTCCTTAAGCTCCTCCTCGCCGCTGATCAGGAGGCCCATGGAGGACCTGAGGTAGTCCTTAAACGTCTCTATGGCGGCGTCAGTGTCCCGGCCTACTAGCCCCAAGTCGTAGCTATTCGCCAGGAGCTCCAGGGCAGACCTTACTGCAGCCGGTGAGACGCAGAGCCTCCCCTTGGACTCCTCCTCGCCCCCCAGCTCGCGGCGAAGACACTTTATAAGGTCAGTTACTCTCTCCCCGAAGTCCGGTAAGTCCCTTATTAACGCCCTTTTGTTAAGCCTGTTGAGGAGGAACTCAACGTCCTTAGCTTCAACGTCCTTAGTTTCCTCTTCAGCTTCTCCTGGACAAGGGATCTTAATGACTGTGAACCTCCTTGAGAGGGCCTCGCCGACCATGAAGAGGTTCCTGACGTCAACTACGTTCATGGTCGCTATGATTCTTATGTGCTTGAGCGGCTCGTCCTTAAGGTCCCTATAGTTGTTCACG
>Ga0326758_100316_pt1 | contig 11859 bp, 13 predicted proteins | sample GCRJH_S_FD_207221 | JGI IMG/M metagenome (GOLD analysis project Ga0326758, IMG submission 207221) | Hot spring sediment microbial communities from Geyser Creek Basin, Yellowstone National Park, WY, United States - GCR.JH_S | ecosystem: Environmental > Aquatic > Thermal springs > Near-boiling... | reverse complement strand
ATCAGAGACGCTTTCCGGGCTCTCCCTAGCCATACCTATTAATCTCCTATCCACAAAGGGAGACCTAAACTCCTCCATCAAGTCAAAAACAAGTGAGGGCCTACCGAAGCGGAACTTGTGTAAAAAACCAATATACGGGTTTAACCCAACGGAAATTACAGCCGACAAAACGTTCTTCCTCAACATGCAGTATCCGATATTCAGAGCCTTATTAAAAGGGTGTTTACCCGTGGCATAACTTTTCCTTACTTCTAATTCCACCACGGGCTAAGGGATCATACACAGTCACCCATTGGGGCTGGTCGAGGGAAACGCCAATACCCTCCCACACACTTTTATTACCCCCAAACCTCGTGAGTAGTGCCCGTCATCAGTTAGGGAGATCACCAATAAAAACTATTTCAGTAATACTATATATAAACACAACTTATCAAAACGATATTTAGATTAAAAATAACTAGTAGTTACGTAGAAGCGTTACAGTCTTGTCTGAGAGGAGACTTTAAAGCATGATGCGGTAAACCATACCGACTCTTACATTAGTGACCTAAAATTTACGAGAGTAACGTCTGTTTTAAAGTACCGAATATGAAGAATAAAACGTCAAATATATAGAATAAAATTTTTATAAACTAATGCACATTAATATAGAAGAGTGATGGTTTGGAGGTTTGGGTAGGGTGAATTTGACTTTGATAAATAGGAAGACTGGGAATCAAGTGACTTTACAAAATGTTAACCCTACGCGGACAACAGAGCAGTTAGCTGACGAGTTGAGGGGTCTTGTAGGCAGTGCGGAAACAGTGGCACTTTTTAAACGGGAAAGTGATGGAGAATTAGTACCCATAAATGTAGCTACCGTGAATAACCTAGATGCCGGGTAAAAACCAATCGATAGCACAAGGTGGGGTGCAGAAGATGGCAGATTACTGGGACAATAAACTCCTCAAGGCGGCTGAGAATGGTGACTTGATTAAAGTACAAACAGCACTCGAAAAGGGGGCAAACCCAAACGCTAAAGATAAATACGGCTTGACGCCACTACATCATGCAGTATTTCGTGGTCATGTTGACGTTGTTAAGATCTTGCTTGAGCGTGGTGCTGACCCAAACGCTAAAAATAATGCCGGCTGGACGCCATTGCATGACGCAGTATTTCGTGGTCATGTTGAGATTGTTAAACTGCTGCTTGAGCATGGGGCAAACCCAAACACTAAAGATGATGCCGGCTGGACGCCATTGCATATAGCAGCACAAGAAGGTCATGTTGACGTTGTTAAGATCTTGCTTGAGCGTGGTGCTGACCCAAACGCTAAAAATAATGCCGGTATTACGCCATTGCATGACGCAGTATTTCGTGGTCATGTTGAGATTGTTAAACTGCTGCTTGAGCATGGGGCAAACCCAAACACTAAAGATTGTTACGGTATTACGCCATTGCATATAGCTGCACAAGAAGGTCATGTTGAGATTGTCAAACTGCTGCTTGAGCGTGGTGCTGATCCGCTGATTGCCGACAATGAGGGGCATATTCCCTTAGATTATGCTGAAGATAGTGCAATTCGTAGTTTACTTGAGAGTGCCATGAGAAATAGCTAATCTGAAGTACCTAGAGGACCTAGGACGCAAGGTAACGAAGCAACACGGGTAGATAATGGTGATATTGAAAGAAAATCTAATGAAAATGAATAATTACCTATAGGACTACAATCAGTAATAAAAAACTAAGGCGTAATGCAAATCCCCAACTACGCTCACGAGGTTTGGGGAGTGAAGAAGGCGGATGGGAGGGTGGTGTTTCCCTCGACTAGCCCCAATGGGTGAATGTGTATGATCCCTTAGCCCGTGGTGGAATTAGAAGTAATTAAAAGTAAGGAAAAGTTACGCCACGGGTAAACACCAACTCCACACCGTACTCGTTAGCTAAGTTAATCACCTCTGAGGAAACAGAAGCCCTTGAAAGAACAACAATCGAGTGGAGCTCAGCTGGAGAAACTGACCATAACGTATTTCCCTTCAGCTTACATACTATCAAACCCTTCTCAACTTTCAAATATGCACCGTAATCCTTAACGAAAGCAACACGCTTCTCCATAGAAAAAGCTGGTATTACCGAGTTATAAATCTTAGAGTGAAAAACGTTTAGCCTAAGTCGTGTGTAAATAAAAAATAAAAATGTTAATAGAGGGAAACTAAACATAAAAACAATGTTTAATATAAACGACGTTAGCACTCGAGGTAAACTAAGTAGTTTATAAATTTCTTTTTAAATATAACGCTTTCGTGAGCTTGAAAAACGTTTAGAAACTGCGGAGGATAAATAAGATATTATTTATGGAATCGGTAAAGACTTGATGATGTTTATTACGATTTTACGCAAGGGGAGTTTCGAAATTCTTGATTAGTTTAAAAACGTAATATTTCGAGTCTCAATGCGACCGATCCAGGAATCATTTCACTAGTTGAACGTTTATAAATATGTGGCTCGCTTTCAATTTTAGGGTTGAACCATGCGACCGAAAAACGAGTCTATAATTACAACGGGGATCGGTCGCATGATATAAATCCATTGGGATTAAAAAACTTATTAATGGGGAATGAATAGATTAAAGAGAAGGGGTAAATAAAACAAACAGAAGCATCCAAAAAGGGATTGAGAGTTTGGGTTTGAGTTTGTGTGGCCATTTTGTTTTCCCCAATTAGAGAAGCATCCAAAAAGGGATTGAGAGTTTGGGTTTGAGTTTGTGTGGCCATTTTGTTTTCCCCAATTAGAGAAGCATCCAAAAAGGGATTGAGAGTTATCTAAGCCTTTAGCTATCGCAATAAACGTTTTTATTAAGAAGCATCCAAAAAGGGATTGAGAGTATCTAAATTCTAAATTATTCCGTCTTAGAAAATCTAAAAGAAGCATCCAAAAAGGGATTGAAAGTTGGGAATAACTTCAAGAATTTTACCACATATAGAGTTTTGAAGCATCCAAAAAGGGATTGAAAGATTGAGAGTCTGTAATCTTCTCTAACGTTGATATCAACATGAAGCATCCAAAAAGGGATTGAAAGGTACTCGTCTTCAGTCATAGCCGTCGCTAGACCGTCAAGAAGCATCCAAAAAGGGATTGAAAGGATATATAAGTTTTCTACGTTACCAGTTAGAGAAGCGAGTTGGAAGCATCCAAAAAGGGATTGAAAGTTATACACAGTAAGACAGTTCAAGAACTAGAGTCTCTGGAAGCATCCAAAAAGGGATTGAAAGCTGCATTTCCTCATAGACCTGCAAAATTGATACTCATATGAAGCATCCGAAAAGGGATTGAAAGTTGTCTTATCCTCTATTATCATATTCCCACCTACATATATGAAGCATCCGAAAAGGGATTGAAAGAGTGGTATCACTCCAATAATCGCATCGTATGGATCAACAAGAAGCATCCGAAAAGGGATTGAAAGCTGTACGGTTCACCCTCTCTGGCTGGGGGATAAAATAATAGAAGAATATAAGAGGTGGTTAAATGTAGAGAACTTTTAAAGCGAAACAGTAACCGATTTATCCATTAACCGAATATATTATACAATGATCACCGGTGTAACAATTAAACACTTCACCTATTGCCCACAAATTGTTAAGCTGGAATCCATGGGCTTTGAGGAGAGGGTTACAGAGGCCATGAGGGAAGGTGAGGGGATTGATAAAGAGAAAGTAATTAACTTCCTTTACGGTATTTTAAAACCATTAAACATCGTTAAAAAGCCGACCTTCACTTTCAAAGATTTAGTAGGCTCGCCAGATTATGTGCTAACGTTCCTAAACCACTGGTCGCCTTTAGATATAAAAGCTAGGAGTGAAAGATATGACCACAAACTCCAAATTAAGTATTACATGTACTTAATGGACCTCAACGGAATAAACGTTAAGGAAGGTTTGTTATACTATACTTCCTCCCACAAGGTAGTGAAAGTGAGGTACAGTTATGCCGTGAAGAGAGAGGTCGAGGGGGTTATTGAAAAGGCAAGGGAGGCCATGAAAGGGGAAGTGAGGGTAGTACAGAAGGCCAGTAAATGTTTTAACTGCGGGTTTTACACTTATTGCAGACCTAAAATTAAAGGAGGCATAGCGTTTGCTTAGGTGGGATAATGGTAAAACTCGTGGCGACACTGGGCAAGACCGTGGGTGGAGTGGCTGAGACTATAATAAATCTCTCCGAGGGAAATTACGTAGCCCCATTCGATCCCAAGCCCGTAAAGGTTGATGAGTTGATAATCGTAAAAACTAAGGAAGTTGAGGAGGTTTATAACGTTCTCAGTTCTTTAATCGTTTGTTGTACTGGTATTGATAAGGTTACAACTGTGAGTTTACCATTTAATGACGTAGAATCACCGAAAGACTTTATAGAAGTAAGGGAGACAGTGAGGGGGATTATAAGGGCCGGGGATTACCTGGACTTCACCGGCGGGAGAAAGGCTATTAGCGCGGCTGCAGTCTTAGCTGCTAGGGAAATGGGAGCCCACTTAGTGACGTCTATTATACCTCATGAGGAGTACGATGTGCTTAACAAAGAGTACTTAAGAGTAAAGGACGTGGCTTTGAGAGTTTATAGAAAGACGGATTGTGTGAAAAGCTTGTGTAATTTAGTTTCACCTCACGCTAGGACTATTGTTTTCTTCTGAGTAAATAGTGTAGCCCTTGAGAGCAAACGTGTTTATAAGTCCCTTTAAGTTCTCTGGGTATTAATTTTATGCCTAGTACTCAAGTATCATGATGCATTCCGAAAGGGACTAAAATTGGAAGTACTTGCAAGGGCTCCATGTGGGTTGTTAAGTCCCCAAAGGGATTGAATCTTAGAAAAACCAAATACCTTGTCTATTCATGGAATTTATTAAAGTTTTTAAGCTACTTTATTTTCATATTTAAACTCAACATCCCGAGTATTTTCCAATTAGAATTAAGCACAAATGTATGTGCGAGATTGCCTATTGGGAAAAATCGTGTTACCTCAAGTAAGTTAGATTTCGACTACGGAACCCCAACCTTTCTCTGTGAAATGGCCTATTGAATCCTTTGAGACTTCTACGGTGGGCATTAATGCCAGTCTGATTTCTAACCTTTTGTCCCTATCAAAACCTAAGGAGATTAACCTATAAGTTATTTTCTTCGCCGATATGCTTGCCTTTTCGTTCCCCCATTCCACGTGATTATCGTCTCCTCTATCAATTATTGCGGGCGAAGCAAGTAATTTTTTACCTACTAAAGTCTATTTCCTCTACGCTTAGTTTCGAGGGCCTCGACTCTCCCCCGAACGGTACTACCAACCTGTTTGATCTTTTCACACTTTCATCATCAATTTCTATTAAAATTCCATATTTTTCTGGCTCTTCTTTATGAGATTTCCCGTTTTTAGTCCCTCCTTCATTCAGTATTCTTTTTGACAGTTTATATAAGTCGAGCATCTTTTCCATATAAATATAGCCTTCCTTAGTCATCTTAGTCTTTCTATCTATCGCTATTCCTATTCTTCTTTCAAAATCTTCCTCTTTAACTTTAATATTCTTCTCTTCTCCTTCAATATTACATTCCAGCCCTAAAGGATATGCGTGAACGCAGACCGCTTGCTTTTCCTTACTTTTAGCGTATAACAGTGGGCCTTTAAATTTAGGCGCTTCATTACCTAATTTGGTAATAATGTATGCGTATTTTAAAAGCCCGTAAATTGTTGATGGCATAGGTAGCGGTTCAAAATAGCCACTATTTATGGCCCCTCCCAATAATATGGAGTTATATCCTCCCCATTTGAATACTACCGAACCTAGAGGTTTTATCAGCAAATACATGTTCGCTCACCTTTTGAGTAAGCATGATACTGCGTAAATTATACTAAGGAACGTTTCCTTATTCTCACAAGCGTCACCATTACATACGCAATTTCCTATCATGTTATTTAGCTCATTATAGAGGTTTTTTGTGACTTTCTCATCGCTCGTGTTCCTATCAATTGCTCTATAAGCTAAACGCTTGAAGACCTCTTTTTCTCCTTTATATTCACTTATACTGATGGCATCGTAAATGAAACTATGGCTTATCTTCTTTTCAATTTCCATCAATTCAAGTATTTTTTCCACCAATTTTATTTGGCTATCGTCATATATTCCTTTATTACTGAATTTTAGTATACTGTAATCAAAGTTGGAAACTCCCCTGCCAGAAGATATGAAGACAACGTCTTTTCCTTCAACTCCGTCTTTTAGCTCAAGTAAGTAATTTGATATTGATAAGGATAACGGAAGGGGGTCTTTATAATGTGCTATAAATACGGAGTAACTCCTACCGTAAGCCCTTAAAGAGTCTACAACCATCCCCGCATACGACTTAAACCCGTCAAATTTATTGATAGAGCTGTCTGCGAACTTCCAATGGGATTCTCTAGTCTGAGTTACAGAATCTAAAACTACGTACTTTTCGTTAAACTTTAATTAATTATAAGTTTTCCTTGATCGGTATTTCACGTTTTCTACTGCTATTCTCATGTAATCGATAGGTCAGGGAGCGAATTTAATTTTCCTTTTTAAGCTGACCAAAAAGGCTATAATCTCGAAACTGTTAATTTCACCTTAATTAACTTAAATAATATTATGTATAAATGACTCTCACTTTAATCCGTGGGCACTACCTACGATTTCTCCTCTACTGAGCTTATCATCCTCAGTGAGTAAAGGCAAATTAATCTCGCTCACTAAATAAACGTATGAAGCGTCGTAAAAAGTTATACTATAACCCTTGAATCTTTCAATTCCATTAAGGATTAACACTACACGTGATTATGAAAACTTGTTAAGCGAATATAATACTTTCAATTCCATCAAGGATTAACAAGATTTATATATCGCGAGATCGCACAAATGCACTTTCGATCCCTTTTTGGATGCTTCTTCCAGTGAATTTTGGACATGCTGAAGCTGAATTGAAAACTTTCGATCCTTTTTTGGATACTTCGGCGAAATCATTGCATTAAGCCCATTGGTATATTATTTACTTTCAATCCCTTTTCGGATGCTTCCAAGATGCCGAACGGAAAAGGACAAATCGAGTTAGCTAGACAAAGAATACTTTCAATCCCTTTTCGGATGCTTCCTTATGAATATGTCTTTTGCGGAACAAAGGAACGTTGCTTCTTTCAATCCCTTTTCGGATGCTTCCCTTGGAACATTGACTGCTTATTCAACTTCTCAACAGCAAAGAACGTTGCTTCTTTCAATCCCTTTTCGGATGCTTCCTATCAGTTTAATTGGTATGAGTATAACGTCACACTTCCCTTGCTTTCAATCCCTTTTCGGATGCTTCAGGAGAGGTTGGTCAAGGCAGTGAACCAGGTTCTGAAGAGATAGAACTTTCAATCCCTGTTCGGATGCTTCTGTTTGTTTTATTTACCCCTTCTCTTTAATTTATTCATTCCCCATTAATAAGTTTTTGATCCCAATGGGTTTATATCATGCGACCGATCCCCGTTGTAATTATAGACTCGTTTTTCGGTCGCATGGTTCAACCCTAAAATTGAAAGCGGGCCACCTATTTATAAACGTTCAACTAGTGAAATGATTCCTGGATCGGTCGCATTGAGACTCGAAATATTACGTTTTTAAACTAATCAAGAATTTCAAATTTTAATGTGTCTTATATCGGAATGAACGGTTTCAACACTTTATCACCTCGATAAAAAATATTTAATCATACACATAATTTATTGTAAATTGTTCATAAAATCAATCCCGTTAAGTTTTTAAATAGTCTTATAAATTTCGAATTGTGCGTAAAAATTCCCACAACGTGGAACTGTAAAATGTTTTAATAGAATTTAACCCTACAAGATGCTTAACAGTGTTTATAGTGCACATTGCATTAATAAAAGATGTTAAACCTCTTGAGGGGAGTCCTGCGAGTTGTTGTACGCTTGAGCACAATTGAAAGGCATCAAGGAGCTGTTTTTCCCGCCTAAAAATGCCTTAGGCTGGAGTGGTTAAGTAGGGACGTAACTTCATCGGGGTTAGTGACGTGGTTAAGGCTGACGAGGTTCTGGTAGGGGTCGGACTTTCATTGAGGTTTCATGAATTTGTATTTAACCTCTCGTCCTCATTCCCCTTATTTCCCTTATATAAAACATATTAGTCAGATCTGTGTAATACAGATCTGACTGGGGTGTAGGCCGTTGATTTCCCTGGGCTTAAAGCCCGAAGGGTAGCTTGGCCGCCTCCAATTCGGACCGGAAGTTGGGCAAAAAGCCCGAATAAAACATAAGGGTGAGTACAATTGGAGGCCCCAGTCGCAGGGATAGATGTATCAAAAGATAAATTAATCATGTATTTTCAAGGTAAACTCTATGAGTTTACTAATGATAAGCGGGGTTATGAGGAGATAAGGAAGATTTTGCCAAAGGGTTGCAAAGTGGGTATTGAGAGTACCGGAGTTTACCACGTTAACCTAGCAAAGTACTTGATGGGTGAGTATGATGTTAGGATCATTAATCCCTTTATACTCAAGAAGTTCAAGGGTTTTAGGGGTAAGAAGAGTGATAAGAATGATGCTAAAAAGCTTGCGGAATTAGTTGTAAGTATGGGTAGTGGGTTTGTAACGAGTGATGCTAGGGAGTTAACAAGCCAGTGGGATTTTGTTATTAGGAGTATTGCTAGGGTTAAGAATAGGTTGAGGAGGGATTTGGTACTTTTAGGCTATAGGGATAGTTTGTCTAAGAAAAACTTGGAGGAGGTTTTGAGGGGTGGTGGGGATAGTGTTGTCTTGTCTGAGGTTAGGTTTCTTTTGGAGGAGCTTGAGAGGCTTGAGGGTAGGAAGAGGGAGATTGAGAAGGAGCTTGAGAATGTTGTTCCCAAGGATAGTTTGATTTTCACTATTCCCGGTATTGGTAAAACCTTGGGTTGTATTATTTTGGCTAGGGTTGGTGATGTTAGGCGCTTTAGTGATAAGAAGAGGTTTGTTGCTTATTGTGGTCTTGACCCAGTTGTTGAGTCTAGTGGTAAGAGTGTTGTATCGAGAGGCATATCCAAGAGGGGTGATGCTGTTTTAAGGAGGGCTTTTTACTTGGCAGCTTTGACTGCCATTAAGGTTAACCCTGTTATCAAGCGTTTTTATGAGGAGCACAAGGGTAGGTTAAAGGGTAAGAAGTTGATTGTTGCGTGTGCTAGAAAGTTGGCTGTTATTACTTGGGCTGTGCTGTATTATAATAAGCCCTTTGATGCTAGTGAGTAAAGCAGGTTTCATCACTTGCGTAAGTAGTGTGGACTATGCTTAATTTTTAAGGAAAGGTTTTTATACCGGAAGCTCCCCATGCCGTCTACGGGAGCTAAACCACTCCCTTCAAGGACATAGGGAGCCTCATCGAACCCATCCTCCCTCTCACATTGCTCATCGAGTTCATTGTGGCACCCTCCAATTAAATATTAGCACAAAAATTTATAAATTTTATTGTTTCTAACACTCTTATGGAGCAAATAGTTTTCAAATCAACGGTCTCAAGTTATGGTACAGATAAGTATGGGAATAAGAGATATGGTATAACTATACCTTCAAAACTAAGGGATAAGGGTGAGAAATTATACGGTAGGGAGGTGATAGTAATTGTTATCTTACCAGATGATGAGGAATAAATTGATAGGGTCTAGGGAAGCACTAGAGGTCTTTGACTCTAACTATATATGGCATTATGAGTAAATTAATTTCACAGGCTATAAGTTTTAACTCTACGGGAGTTTAACGTAAAATTACCGTGAACTCTAGAGGAGTTTAAAGGAAGAGTTAAAGGAGAAACCGAGGGAAACTAAAGGATAGATAAAAGTTTTAATTATCTCTTTTGTTGAGTGATTAAGTCATTGATACCTTTGATTACTAATTTTCTTAAGATATCGTTAGCTTCTATAGCATATTCTTTAAAGTCTCCTCGAAAATCTGCATTTCCATTTATAATATCCTTCAAATGATTTAACACTGCGTTATGCATTCTTTCAAAATCATTATCATCTGTAATGAAAACGATCTTATCATAAATCCTGCCACGTAATAACAAAAAGAGGTATACAAATACTAGCTGGTCATTTCTACTTGGCGTCTTGTTATATCCTTTGGACTTTAAGTTGCGTATATATGCATTAATACCTTCATAAATTAGCTGAATTTCTCTTATGATATTATCACTAAGAAGTATTTTAGTATCGTCAATTACAGTGCATTTTTGCTTGATTAAATATTCCACACTAGCTAAATAGTCAATTAGATCCTGTGTTCTCTCATTTGAAGTTATATGGTTCCTAAGAGCTTCAAGATTTGAGTTGAGCAACTTATCTTCTAACCTTATGAAGAACTCCTTTGCAAGTATTCGCCTTATTCCTCCCGGTAAGATCTGTCCTTTATAGTACTTAGTTAGTATCTGATCATAGATTTGTTCAAAATTCTTTCTAATATCTTCAAGAACTCGTAGTTTATCTTCTACCCCTAGTTTATCCCAATCCTGTTTAGATAGTATTTTCTCATAAATCACATGGGAGGTTATATTATAAGCGTCGTAAATTATTGTCTCAAATTCGCTTAAATTGATATGAAGTATAACGCATTGTCCTTTACTTAACGAGTTAATAAAATATTCAACAGCTGGATTTTCATTCAGAATTTCTCTATATAACCATTTTATAATAATATTGGTATCTAAGAAAAAAGTTTCCTTTTCACTCATGAGTTATCAGCGTGGATCTTGAAAAATAGGTAATAACCTAAGGAGTCCTTTGAGGGTATAGGTGTCCTATCGGCAACTAGTGCGTGTAATAATGCTCCGCTTAGCTCAGATATATAAGGGAATACTTCTTTTTTCTTTATATATATCAGTATAGGCATCCCGAAAAATCCTACTAGGAAATTAGCGATGTTGAATATATCTTTAATCCTAGAATCTTTTGTTTTTATGTTAGGATTGGTTATGTTAATCTTATGTAGTTTTAAGTATACTGTTGTTACGAAGCGTAAATACAACGAATAATAAGTGGTTATTAGGAAATTAGGGTTATCAGAATTTAATACCTCTTTGTAGAACTCCTCTTCATTTTTCTTCAACCCGTCAATAAGTTTTTGTAACCCGTTCATTACCATATTAACGTATTCTCCTATGGTTGTATTATTTTCAAGCATAGAGTTATATAATTCAAAATCCTCCTTTATTTTTTCAACTTCTTTTGACAGTATTTTTAACTTGTCTTTATCTTCATTTAGGATTAACATTAGCATACCCTCATATATCTCGAACAAATTCTCCTCATATTGCTTGACTAAATAATCCCGCATCTTCTCTAAGAGATGTACAGGAAAATTCCTATTCTTCATTTCGTTTGGAACCCTGTAATATTCCTCTAAAAGGAGAGAAAGATCAGCTGACATAGTTACTAACCTGTTATGCTATAGTACAACAGAATAGTACAAAAAACTTTCTTCTAGCTATCCTAGAGTTAGATCTCATTTTGCCTTAAACTCTTCCTTTGAACTCATCTAGAGTTCACGGTAATTTTACGTTAAACTCCCGTAGAGTTTGAGTGTGGAGATAGTGTCGTCGTTAAGTTATTTGTATAACGAGTATTACTTATGGGTAGGAAGCCTGTATTTAGGCAAGACGTTTCTTGTCCCTCTTGTGGCAGTCATCATGTTGTTAAGTGTGGTAGGCCTTTGGGTAGGCAGAGGTATTTGTGTAGGGGTTGTGGTAAGTACTTCTTGGGTGATGCTAGTTATCATTCTAGGAAGTTGAGGGAGGAGGCTTTGAGAATGTATGCTAATGGTATGAGTATGAGGGCTATTTCTAGGGTGCTTAACGTACCTCTTGGT
>Ga0326758_100315_pt1 | contig 11862 bp, 6 predicted proteins | sample GCRJH_S_FD_207221 | JGI IMG/M metagenome (GOLD analysis project Ga0326758, IMG submission 207221) | Hot spring sediment microbial communities from Geyser Creek Basin, Yellowstone National Park, WY, United States - GCR.JH_S | ecosystem: Environmental > Aquatic > Thermal springs > Near-boiling... | reverse complement strand
GGGCGTAAGCGTCGCCAGGCTCCTGGCCTACGCTGCCGCAGCCCTCCTGGCCATAGGCGCCATGCTCCCGCTGGTTTCGCCTTCAGCAACCCTCCTGGCAGTCAGGGGCTCAGCAACAATAGCGGCCGTCCTGGCCCTCTGCCTAGTCTACGCGGTGCCAGTCGTGGCCGCGATGCAGGTCATGAGGCCGAGGGGCCAGCCCCTTCACTTGCTGGCAGAGAGGGCTGGGCCCTGGCTGGCCGCGGAGGCCTACGTCACGGCCCTGGCCCTCTCGCTCCTCGCAGACACCTTTGCCGTAGTGCTGTCTTGCGTGGCCGAGCTCAGGGGCCTCCTTCCCTGGCCGGCCTACCTGATTTACGGCGGGTGTGGACTGACCGACGGCCTGATGGTGACGCCTATAGGGGTCGCGATGGCTACGCTGGCAGCTGTAGGCCTCTTCAGGCTAGTAGCGAGGAGAATATAGACCTCAGGACCTAGCGGTCTATCATAGCCGTAGCCCTCCCTAACGTGCCTGTCACCGCCAGCCCCGTCGATAGGTTTCCACACAAATTTGAGTGGAAAAGGACCGGTATTGCATTGATAGGTCTCGGCTTCAGTCAGCTCAGCACTTGGGTCCCACAGACTTGGCTTCTGAAATTAACTGTGGCTGGCGGCAGAGGCCTACATGACTGCCCTCATAACGCCTATAGTTGACGCCTTAGCGACCCTAATGGCCTGTGGCCGTGCTGTTGATGCGCGCAGCCTTAGGCCCTATTGTATAGCTACACGTTAACTATTTCTACACAAATTTAAATGAAAAGGGCAAGATCCTGGGGGTCAGCTACGGACCTCTTAGGCTCTAGCCCCTTACTTTAACGCTCAGGCTCTCACCCTGAGGGGAAACGCTGCCCTGAATGTCTCAGCGGCTCTGTCGCAAAGACGATAGAGGGAGAAGCCGTTTCTATGAAGGCCGCAAGCAAGAGGCTTCTGCTTACACTTAGGACGACGACGTCATCGAATATTACCAGAGTAGTTGTTCCTATGTCCGAGGGGGAGGAGGTAATCTATCTCGACGTCAGCTATGAGGCCACCTCCTTCATTACGTCCATGGGCGCCAGCCATGCCAGAAATCCCTGTTCAATCCCAGCCGCCGCACTCTCCCTTGTGTATGCTGATTAAAGGCAAGCTTGTTAGGACCTGTGATGATTTACGTTTTTACATGGAGAGCGTGAACTCATGGGTTGTGCAACAGGTTTTACCCTGTGGTTCACAAGGATTGACGTTAGGGGACTTAGTGGGAATACTAGTGAGACTTATCCTCGAGAGGGTTAAGAGCGAACTCGGATTCAATAAGACTCTTGAAGCCCTTGGAATCACTAGGGGTTCGCTATACAACTACCTAAATGGAGTAAGGAGAATACCTGATAACGTAGACTACAAGGAGGTATAGGTGGCGGGATGTATACTTCTACGAGTGTTCAAGGTATAATAAAATATTCAGACGGCAGGTAAGCTCAAGCAATAGGTACAGGGGCTAATACTATTAAGAGTGAGCGCTGGATATATGAAAAGTGTGAATACGAGGGGCCATGGGGAAGAGCCTTGGCGCCTGCCCTCTTAAGTGTCTCGACAAGCAAGGTTACACCGGTGGTTAGGCTCAAGAGGGGTTCTATAGAGTTAGTAATGGATGAGAAGCTGGAGAGACCTCTCCTGAGAATTAGTGGTAAGAAGGCTATGGAGGTTTACGCTATCCTAACTAAGAGGTTCTTGACAAGGGGAGGAGATGGTTGTTCGGAAGTGCTAATACCTCTGACAGCCCTCCCAGCAGTGAGCGTCTGGCTCCTAGCGTCATACACCGACAAGCCCTCTGAAGAGCTCCTCAATGAGTTACTGGGTCGAACGCCAAAAGTTATCGCCGACCTTTTCTGGGATTTGGTAGAGCTCTCCCAGAGCTCTTACGAGAGAAAAGGAGGCAAGCCGTTTATAGACCACAGGATAGCTCTCAAAGCCTCTAAAGTTGTCAGAGCCCTCTTGGAGCTCTACAAAGTGAGGTGGTGAGTAGGGCCTTGAAGCTCATAGAGAAGGAGTTTCCATTACAAGAGGTGAACCTTTTCGCAGGGTATGACATGACTTTTAAACGCATGCAAAGAGAATTTAAAAAGAGTATCGAAAGGTTGCTGAATGCCTCTAAGTTGAAATCCAGAGGACTACCAAAAATACATAACCTCATGTATTATCCCGCTAGAAGGCCCCCTTCTGCCGCAAGGGCTGTCACCCTAGCCTCAGCCCTCGAGTACAGCCCCGACATCTCTAAGGAGGTCTTCCTCAAAGCAGTAGGGTTGGAGAACGCTAGGAAGCTCGCCCGCGAGAGCGGATCGCTAGTAACCCTCTACATGGCTGATCCCGATAGAGAGCTCGTCAAGAAGCTGCTGGGCAGGGACCCGAAGGAGATCACGGTTGTGGACCCCATGGCGGGCGGTGGCTCGATACCTCTAGAAGCCCTCAGGCTGGGCTTTAGGACAATAGCTGGCGACTACAACCCTCTCGCTTACCTTATCTTGAGGGCTACGATAGAGTTTCCGGCGAAGTATGGTAAGAGGTTGTTAGAGCTCTTAGAGCGCGAAGCCAGAGACCTCGTGAGGTACGCTGAGGAGGCCTTGGGTAAGTTCTACGATAAGGAAGCAAAGAACTACCTATTCTTCATAAGCGCGGAGCACGACTGTGGCGGCATAATACCGCTCGCTACACATACTTTACTAAGCGAGAGTAAGGGTCTCTACGTGAAGCCGGTCTTCGACAAGGAGAATAAAAAGTTGATGTTCCAAGTTTCCCAAGAAAGCCCTGCTTTCTCGCCCGCCATATGTCCCTATTGCGGCAGGTCTGTTAGTGAAAGCGACGTCAGGGAGAAGTGGGTTAAGGAGCACGTAAAGCTCTTAGAAGACCTACTTGAAGGGAACATTGAGAGGGCAAAAGATGCCCCTAAGGTCTACGTACTTGCAGCTGTTCAATTAGCCAAGGGAAGGTACAGAGCACCTGACGAGAGAGACGCCCAATTGCTCGTCGAGGCCTCTGAAGAGCTTGCCAGAAGTGCTCTGAGGGAGCGAGAAGAAGGTAAGAGCATAGAGGACTACCTCCCTCTAGCCGAGATACCTGAGGACAACAAAGTCTTCAAGAAACTCAGAAGCTATGGCCTCAAGTACTGGTATCAGCTCTACACTCCACGCCAACTGCTTGCCCTCTACAAGTTGGTCAAATACGTCAGGGCTAGAGCCGAGGCGTTGAGCAAACAGTATGGTGAGCTTGGAGTCGCAGTGGCACTGTATCTGGCATTGTCAGTAGCCAAAGCATTCAACTATAACAATATCCTTACACAATGGCATCCACGCAATGAAGTTGTTAGAGACCTCGCAGGCTCTCACTACGCTTTGAGCAAAAGCGTTGACCTGGACCACGTCTATGACTACGGTGAAGGAAACTTAGCATACTTAGCACCATCATGGGTCTTAGAAATTGAGGAGGACGAAGATGTTGAAGAAGAAGAAGTCGAGATGACGAGAGGGGGGTTAGTCCCCGTCGTGAGGTTGTTGTGTAATAGGCTTGAGGGCCTGTGGAAGGAGGGGTTAGACGCGATCTACATGTGGGACGCTAGAAAGCTCCACGAGTATTTGCCGGAGAAGTCGGTGGACATCATAGAAGTCGATCCTCCCTACTACGAGCAGCACGACTACGCTGGAATAACGGAGTTCTTCTGGGCGATAGTGCAACAAGCCCTCTGGCCTGTCCTGGGAGAGCTTTTCCCCCGCGATAGGGTGAGGATTGCTAATTGGGCTCCCGAGGATCCAAAGGTTCCGAGAGGCATCGAGATAAGGGGTCCCCCGAAGAAGGGCTCACGGGACTTCGAGAAGGGCTTTAAGGAATTTCTAGACGCTACTTCAAGAGTTCTGAAGGACGACGGCCTTCTCGTCGTCTGGTACGCTTATGGTAAGCTTGAAGGCTGGGACGACCTCTTCAGAATGCTCTACGATAAGGGGTATGGGGTGACTAAGACGTGGCAGGTCTGGAGCGAGATGAGGCAGAGGAGGATCGCCTTAGAGAGCCCGGCCTTCTTCACTAACATGGTGATAGTTGCGAGGCCGAGAGTCAAGAGGATAATGATGGTGAGCTGGGAAGACCCCGCGCTCTCTAAGATCTTCTCAGAGGACGTAAGGAGAACCGTCGAGTCGTCAATAAATTATCTACTAGGAACCTACGGACTCGACGCCCTAAAGGAGGCGTTGATCGTCTCGCTAGCAGACGGCTTTGCGAAGACGACCTTCTACTCCTTAGCCTTTGGCCTAGGAGACTATCAAAGTTTATCCTATAAAGCGCTAAAGATTTCCATCTCCTCCGTACTCGACTACTTGGCGAAGAACGTGGCTGGAGTCGGGCCGTTGGAGTTGGAGAGACTTGACCTTATCACCAGGCTCTACACCTTCCTCTTGATAGCGGCGAGCAAGGATCTCATGGTCCCCTCTGACTTTGCCAATAGGATAACACAGGTCCTCCAAGCCCAGAAGCAGAGCTTGAACTTGCTGAGGAGTGGTGGAGGGAGGGACTCCATAAGGCTCTTAAGTCCCATGGATGTCTCAAAAAGGTTTGGGAATTCTACCGTGGGAAGGGCTATTAAACTGTTGACGGACGTTAAGGAGGTCATTGTGAGGCACGGGCTTAGGGCTGCGGAGGATGTTGTGATAAAAGCAGGGAGGGACGAGGTCTTGTTGGCGAAGCTCTTAGTGGCCACTGCTTGGAGCAAGCTTGGCCTTAGCGACGATGAAAGGGACACTTTATTAAAGGTCTTATCTGTAGGTGGCTCTCCTTGAGCGTAAGGAACTTCTTCAATGAAGACCTGCTTAAAGAGATTGTGAGAGTGAAGCCTGATGATCTGGCGCCTTCGCTAGGATCGGTGATCTTAGCTATAGGTGAAGGCAGAGTAGAGGAGGGAAAGACCCCCTACTATAAGCCCAGCGTCTTCTTCGAGCTCACGTACCCCTCGGACAACTTCTTGAGCGTGCTGAGGAGTGTCGTTGAGACTTTGAGGAACAAGAGCATCGCCTCGATATTCTTGAACCTCGACATGGGCTCCGGCAAGACCCACTTGCTGACCCTATTGCTACACCTCTTCGCTTCCTACAACCTGGCACCTGAGCAGCTCTCGGGCTACCTAGATGACTACAAGTCCAAAACAGGCTATAATGAGAATTTAGCCAGAAAGACTGTGGTCTTCGCCTTCGACTTGAGGACTCCGAAACGGGTTACTAGGTACTTAACGTTGACAGAAAGTCTTTTACGTAAGCTGGAAAACTACGACGCAGCCGATCTCGTTAAGAGGGCCTATGAGGAGGATAGGCTACCTGACGCTACAGAGTTGGTGGAGAAGATAGATAAAAACCTTAACCTCTTGATCTTGATAGACGAGCTACACTACGCGGCCACAAGTAATGACGCACAGGATAGAAAAATAGTAGCAGATGTAGCGAAATTCGTCTTAGACCTCGTGGACTACAGGAGAACCTTGTATGGAGCGTATGGAGCCACTTCTGGAATAGCGATCGTCGTGGCCTCTTCGAGGAGAGACTTTGACAGGTGGCTTGAGATTAGGGATTCGATCGACCCCCTTGTTAGAGTCTCGATAGAGCGCTTCATCGATCAAATGCAGAGGATCGAGAGCACGACTCAGACGAGGTGGCTCAGCTTAGATGAGGCCAAGGGGGTTCTGGAGAAGAGGTTGGGCCTTAGGAAGGGGGAATTTGAGAAGGTCTTTCATAAGTCGTTTGACAAATTCATCGAGAGGGTCGTGAAGGCCGACAGCGACGTTCCGGATGCTCACCACCTGAGGTCGCTCATAAAGGCTATGGCGATCTACGCGTTAGAAGCATACAATCATCCAGAGGATCGTATAGTGACTCCAGCACGCTTCACCGAGGAAGTGATCGACGTGCTATTGCCCGGTAGCAAGCTGGCTAACGAATACAAGTCCATCTATGACGCGATTGTAAACTCGTTGAAGAGCTCGGCTCGTCGCGAGGAGGTAGTGTTGGCCGTCAATTCTATATTCTCATTAACTATTACCGGGGATACCAAAAAGCTCCTGGAGATGTTGAGGGTGGCGAAGGAGACAGAAACCCCACCTCAAGACATACCAGTCGTTAGGGAGGTAGAGCTACGCGATATATTGAAGGCTCATGGACTCTCGGACTCTACAATTTATGAGGTCGTTAAAGACCTAGACACGCTTCACGCCAAGATTCACAGAGTCTCGCTGGCAGGTAAGGACTACGGTTACTTCGTTGTTCCATATGTAAGCCCTCTCGCCATGTTCCTGAAGATGAGAAGTGACGAATACAAAAAGCTTATGGGAGACCCTAACAATCTTGCAGAGAGAATATGCGAAGAAGACCTCCTGAGGCTTGAGTACAGCGATGACTTCTTAGAACTTAAAGCTATCGAGAGCTTACAAGAGCTTGAGAAAACACCTCACCCTCGCGACAAGTTCTACATATATGTCTACGTGAACACAGGCCTTCTCAAGCAGTTATCGGCGGAAGAGCAGACGATAGACAGTTCCTTCAACACCATGAAGAAGGAAGCGAAGGAGTTCTTGGAGAGGAAAGGAGCACACAACATAGTTATAGTGCTGCCTAGGATAACTAAGGAAGCGGTAGAGGGGAAGGCATATTCTCTTGCCGTTGATAGCGCCGCATCGTACGTGATTAACAAATACATAGCCCCTCGAGAAAAAGAAGAAAGTCAAGACGAAATAACGCGAAAGCTGTTAGAGATAGAGCTCGGTGACTTGAAGGCGGAAATAGGGAGGAGACTGAACGAGGCTCTAGCGGCCTTCACCTCCTCTCTGACGCGCATTTTTGCAGAGGCCCTCTATTTCACACCAAACGGCGTCATGTCAGAGCCCATAACACTCGACATCAAGGGGAGGAGGGAAGTCAAAGATTCTGAAATACAAACAGCTATTGACAAGTTTAGGAAGGGTTTAAGCGATGTAATTGCAGATGTCTCTAGGGCGCTAGCAGATAGGGTGAAGAATGGGCTAATTATCCTCCCAAGCCCAGATAAAGCCGTGGAAGCAGTCTATAAAGACATCGAGGAGGATCTAAAGAGAAATGGGAGCACTTCTTTCCGCGTAGACGAGCCTAGAATACAGAAGCTCACAGAGGACAGGTGGATTTACATTCCACCAAAGGTTATGGAACAAATATCTAAAAGCGTAATTGAACGAGTGGAGAATACCTTCAAAGAGTATGAAGTTAGGAAGAGAGTAGAGGAAGACGGAAAGAAATACACGATCACGATAGTACCTATAGCACAACAGACGCAGCAACCAATAAAAACTTCTCCACCGCCTCAATTACAACCTCAACAGCCACCTTCTCTGAGTCCCTGGGAGGCTTTGAAGGGGTTGATCGATTCTTTAGCTGAGAAGGGCGGAATGATCTGGGTCAAGATAGAAGTGAATAAAGAGTCTGCTGAGAGAATCAAGAGGTATCTTTCTCTGATTAAGGATTATATCAAAGAGAGTAAAGAAGCGACAGAGCAGGCTAAGGGGCCTTGAAACTATGGTGGTCAAGGGGCTTAGGAGTCACCTAGAAGATCTCTTAGAGGCGGCGGTGAGAAAAAGGCTCTCTTATAAAGACTTCCTACGTCTCCTCGCTACTTATCCATGTCCAAGCGAGCTCGACTCTACAAATTTTCGTGATATTTTAGCGAAGATTAAAAAGCTCTCTGACGAAGTTGCTAAAGCTCCCGAGAGCCTGTCCCTACTGAATCGAAGAACAAAAGACTTGAGGGGAAAGGGCTATACGCCCCTCTTGGTCGATTGCCTCGGTTTACCAGAGGTCTATGAGGTCTATGCCAAAATAACGGAAAAGTGTGGGACGCTGGCGGTATCTGTGGAGCCCTACATAAACGCATTGGCCCTCACCTCCGAGTTCAAGAGGGCCTATAGAAGTCAATCAATGCTTGATGTAGCGAAGGCTTCTTTAGGGACGAGCCTCTACAAGAGCCCGGACAAGGTAGTTCATGAGAAGCTTGGAGAGGCTATGGCCCTCGACAGCCTATTAAGCTCGGCTGAGCGGACGCTTAAAAACATAGCAGATAAGTTGGGTGAAGACGCCGTGAAAAATAAGAGGGCCTTCATAATATCAGATCACGGTTATGAAGTCTACTACAGCCCTCCTGACAAATGCCCTCCCGATAAATACTACTTGGGGCACGGACCTAAAAGCAGGCTGGCTAAAATAGCACCACTGATAATCGTGGAGTGTGACCACGCTATGCTTTCTCTTTAACCTCCTGCGCCACTCGCGAGCCTCTATCACTAAAGCTTCAACCTGGGACGTCTCTTCATAACCTCACACATCCGTGACTCAGCTCTCCGAGAGACTCGCCAGGCTCGTCAAGAGGCTTAGAGGTAGGGCGGGGTCCTCAGGGGCCCAGGCCTGACGTCCTGCCCTATTGAGGTGAGGCCCCGTTACATGACTTGTACGTGAAGGCTGTTGAGCGTTTGACGAAGCTATCAGCTATGCTGTCCGTGAGCTAAAGCCTGAGGGCCCCAGGCGTCAACCCCTCGAGGCGCCCTGCCCCTCGCCCCGTCCTTCAGCCGCACAGGCTAAGGAGATATGTAAGCGTCCCCAGCAACGCTAATCATTAGTTCCATGGACGCACAGTTCAATAGCTTGATGTCCTCGGGGACGCCAAACTGTTGAACTATGTGTCCCTGAGGACACGTAGCTATTTTGCTCGCTGTCCCCAGCGGCCAAGGGCCCTGTTGGCTCTGCGTCCCTTACAGTTGGCCACGACTGACACGGCAGGCCCTATTACGTGAGCCGGCCGGGCGCCACGTGTCCCCGGGACAAGGGCGCTGGCCGCGGCAGGGTGCTGGAGGCTACAGGCTGGGCCACACTGTGACGCAGGGGCCCAGCCGCGCTCGACCCGCCTCAGCCGCGGGGACACGCACCACCCTGCGTCACTTTGGCCTCACCGGCTCACCTCATCAGCCTCGGCGAGGGCAGCGACAGCGCCTAGGGCGCTTCCTCCGTGTTTCTTTCTGTTTCAGTAAGTCCTTCCATATTCGCGGGACGTTGCGCGGAGCAGGGGGCGCTGAAGAAGTGCCTACGCCGCCTTGGGCGAGGGCCTGCAGGTCCTTAGTACCTTAAGTGGGCGTATTACGAGGGCCCTGGACAGGGCTTCATCTCAGCCGATCGGGGAGGCACATTAACGTACAAGGACGCGCAACATGGCTTTAGCAACCCTAAAACCTGCTTCAAGGCGTGTCGTCGCTACCTCCATCGCCCTCTATGGCGGTAGGCCTCATGGGCTCCCTAAGGGTAGACCAGGAACTTCGTCGCTGTCAGAGAGTCAGGCTCATGGCTATTAAGCCTACCATGTAGCGACTGCCGCGTCACCGCGCCTCTCGGCCTCAAGGTCCTATGGCCTCGAGCTGTCAGAGGCTTAAGTCGTTGTAAACTGGGGAGTTAACGAGCAGAGTTTGCAGGATCTAACTGATGAGGCCTAGGCGCCCCTAGAAGCGTGGCCTATGCAGGGCCTTAGCCGAAGAACTCCTCAAGGACCCTCATGACCCTCCTCTTAGCCTCCCTCCAGGCCTCCTGGGCATCTTCCACCTCTGCCGGGTCAACCCTGATGAGGTAAAGGACCTGGCCTGTGCCATCTCTAAGGCTTAACTTAAGGAGCCCGTCCTCTCGAGTTATGAGACTCCACAGGCCCCTGGTCCCCTCGTCCTCATCATCATAGGGCTTCCTCTCGCTATTAAGCTCAGGGAAGACGAGGGCGCCCAGCTGGGCGCCGTACTCGTATAGGTAGGCCATGGCCTTGAACCTGCCTGCTGTGAGGTAAGGGGGGCTGTCCGAGAACTTGCACTCGATGACCAGCAGCCTCTCGCGCTCCCCGTCCTTGATCTTCCACAGGCTTATGTCAGGCCTCCCCCTCGCCTTCCTGGCCGTCTCCTTATCGCTGTCAACGCTTAACAGCCTTGACCCCTCCATGTCGCTGTTGAGCAGGAGCTCAACCACTTCGTTATCCCTCCTAAGCACGAACCTGTTGACGTCGGCCTTCTCCACACTGTAGCCCAGCTCCCCAAGGGCCTCAAGCACTATCCCGGCCACGTAGAGCTCGTAGAGCCTCCAGGCAAGCATCACCAGGAGGTACCTGCCGCCCTTAAGCGGCGGCTGTGCCACCCGTATGCCCTCCTTCAGGTGCTTAAGCAGCCTGTAGGCGTCCCAGGCCCTTGAGAGCCAGGGGACGTAGGGGCTCAGCCTCTCCCACTCCGCCCTGAGCTCTTCATCGCTCAGCTGCACCGGGTACCCCTGGAGGCCCTCGGCCTCCGCCTTCAGCCTGTCAACTGCTTCTTCAAGCCTCTTCACAGCGCCATTTAGCTCCTTCAGGAGGGGGTCCTCTCCTTCAGCCTGAGCCAGCCCCCTCAGCCCCTGCATCACTTCGTCAAGGGCCCTCAGGGACCTGCTGACTATCTCCCCGAGCAGTATCAGCTCAGGGGAACTGAATGTGGGCACGTAAGTCATGGAGGCCTGGAGGCCCCCTGGGTAAACTGCTATGGTCCTGGCTACATCAATGGGTCCCCAGGAGGTGCTGTCGTAGACCACCCGGAACTGCCTGTAGAGCAGCCTGTCCCTCCTGGCGTCCTCAATGGCGCTTCTCAGGTCGCTGGCCGCGACCCTGGCAAGCCACGCCGTGAGGTAGGCCCTCGTAAGCTCGTCCACCTCATATTTCTTGCCGGCCTGTTTAAGCAGCCTGTCAAGGACCGCCTCAGAGCTCGGCAGGCCTCTAAGGTAGCTTCTGGCCACTATCCTGGCCATGTACCTTATCCTCTTCCTCAGATCCCTGGACTTCATCTCTATTGCCTGCCCTGCCCAAGGCAGCCATCTACGGCTTTCTCAAGCGTGTTCCTCCTCTCCTCACCCATCACTAAGCCCATGGAGAGCTTTAGGTAGTCAGCGAAGTCCTTTAGGACGGAGTCCAAGCTGACTCCTCCTGGGTTCACGCTGTAGTCCTTTGAGAGGAGCTTCAGGGCCGCCTTGACAGCGCTTGGCGGTATGCAGAGCCCCTTATCCTTAACCTTCCCGCGGGCGCAGGACACCAGCGACTTTATCCTGTCCTTAAGGCCTGGCAGGGCCTTGCCCAGCTCCCCTAGGCCATCACCCAACAGTTTGTCCAGGTCCTTATCTCCTTCTGGGCAGGGCACCTCTATCACCGTGAACCTCCTGGTGAGGGCCTCGCCGACCATGAAGAGGTTCCTGACGTCGGCTAGGTTCATGGTTGCCACTATCCTTATGTGCCTGAGCGGCTCATCCCCGTGCTTTCCATATTGGTCTAGGAACTCCTCAGCCTCCTTGTCCCTGTGGCTGTACGCCCTTACCTCATTGACCAGCTCCTCAGGTACGTGCCACTCCTCAGGGTATGGCGATAGGAACATGGCGAAGAAGTCGCCGAAGGCCTTGTCGACGTCGGCCCTGTTGAGCTCATCTATTACAAGGAACACCAGGAAGTCCCTGTTGCCCAGCCTCTCAAGGGCCTCCGCGGCTCTGTTGTAGGCCTCTATTATGAAGCCTGACCTCCACTTGACGGTGCCGCCCTCGAGGGTCTCGCCGCCTATCACGTCCCTCCTGAACCAGAGGGCGTTGGCGACCTTAACCATGGGGTCGCAGCCCGTGAGCGCCTTGGCGAAGCGGATGGCCAGGCTGGTCTTGCCGACGCCGGGCGGGCCCACCAGGAGCACGTTGCCAAGCGAGGCGGCCGCGACGAACTTCTTGGCAATGCCATCATCAAGGTAAAGCTCCTTCCTGACCTCATCCATGG
>Ga0326758_100314_pt1 | contig 11881 bp, 12 predicted proteins | sample GCRJH_S_FD_207221 | JGI IMG/M metagenome (GOLD analysis project Ga0326758, IMG submission 207221) | Hot spring sediment microbial communities from Geyser Creek Basin, Yellowstone National Park, WY, United States - GCR.JH_S | ecosystem: Environmental > Aquatic > Thermal springs > Near-boiling... | reverse complement strand
CAGGTCCTGTTCTGATCCCTCGTTACGGTCTGCGGTCTCGACGTTTGGTCGACGTGACAAACGGCGGGAACGACCTCACACATCTCCGGCCTGAACTTGTACATCAGAATCATGAACTGGTGCGGTACCGGGTCTATGAAGTACTTATTAGCATCCTCCTCTAACAGTGAGGGCGCGAGCGGTCTCCACCACTCGCGACCCTTAATCCTGTTCACAATTCCCCACATGTCCTTTTTCCTAGGGTCGGCGATTATTGACCTGTTGCCCAGGTTGTCATTACTGCTCCCCTTCTAGAAAGATAACTTGGATCGTGAAAAAACTTTAAATTAACATGATACAGGGAGACTTTTAGATGTCAAGTATAACTCTACGTGGAAAAATCGCAGAGCAATTATATGAGATAGCTTCTTCAAACGGATTGACTCCTGAAAGTTACATCGTGTCATTATTGCAGAATAAAAATAAAAAAAGAGTAGAATATTTACCCCTTGAATATAAGGCGAAAATCACTGAATTGGTTATTGAGGCTGCCTATAATACTTTTAAAAGAGTTGTGGTAGTTTGGAGCGGTGGGAAAGACAGTACATTGTCATTATATTTCGCTAGAAAAGTTTCTGAAAAATTAGGCAAACCCTTAGAAGCATTGATAATAGATCATTACATGCATTTCGATGAAACATGGAAATTTATTGATGAAGTCAAGAAAGAATGGAACGTTAACTTAATAGTCAAAGGTAATGAAAGGTTAAAAGGGCATAAATATGGAGATGTAATAAAGACATCAGAACTTTCAGAAAGAGATAGAAAAGAGTTAGAGAATGTAGGGTATTCTAAGGATACATTCCCTTATGCATTAAATAATATTGCTGCTAATCACCTCTTAAAAACAGTTCCTCTCAAGGAAGCTATTGAAGAGTACAATATAGATGCATTAATTGTAGGAGACAGATGGGACGAAAATCCAGCACGCTCGACAGAAACCTTCTTCTCACCCAGAGAGAACCCTAAACACTATAGAGTTCATCCAATCTTGTTGTTTACCGAGAGAGATGTATGGGACTTTATCTTGACAAATAAATTGCCTATTCACCCACTTTATTATAAGGGATATAGGAGCATTGACGACAAATATGAGACTAAGCCAACTGATACTAAACCTGCATGGGAACAAGACCTAGAAAACACTCCAGAAAGAGCAGGCAGAGCACAAGATAAAGAGAACATAATGGAGATATTGAGAAGACACGGGTATATGTAATGAAATTATCTCATCTAAAAGAATTAAGAAATATTAGAAAACTGAACAATTTTTTTGATAATACGTATTCTGCAATACTACAATATATTGAGAAGAAGCCACTAATAACTTTGAAAATTGAAGGTGACGCTATAAAAGTAAGTAGAAGACTATTTGAACAATTAGTATATTCTATCTTAAATAACAAGGTAACGTCCTTGGATGTGTCAGAGGAACAAATGGTAATAAATAAGGAAATTAGAATATTTAGATGCGATGCAGACGGGTTAAGTTACTTTGATGACAATCTACTTTTAGCTCTTAGTCTTTCTGAAGAAGCTAAGAAATAAGGATGGAGAGTAGAAGACGGACTATGGACTAATGGGAAAGTAAAGTTTCTTGTAATGTTGTGGCTAATATTAGAGACATTTAACTATAACATGTATTTGGTTGAAGGAGTTGAAGGTAGAGACGTAGTTGATATTGGAGGTAGTATAGGAGATACTGCGATATTTTACAAAATGAATGGAGCTAGAAAAGTAATAAGTGTAGAGCCCCTTAATTTACCTTATAAGCTTTATAATGTACATTTGAAATTAAACAATATAAACAACGTAGACTTCATTAGGGGGGCCTTAGTCGCAGAAAACAATCAAAGAAGTGTAAAAGTTCCATCATGCTATCCATTATACGATTCAGGAGGATTTTCTCTTTCTACGAACGGGAAATTTGATAAGGAAGAAGAAGTTCCTATATTTACCTTATCTGACATTCTTCCAGATGATCCCTATCTTTTAAAGATGGACTGTGAAGGATGCGAATACGATGTTATCTTGAAGGACTATGAGACAGTAAAACGTTTTGAAGTTATAAACGTAGAATATCACGAGAAATAAACTGGAATTTCTCATAAAGTTTTAATAAATAAATTGAAGGACGACTATGAGGTTAAAGTTTATTACGGGCCAGGTCCAGAACAGGGAAAATACTGTGGTATGATTCTCGCTAAGAAGAAACATTAAATTTGAATTATTCAATAAAAAGTAATTTAAATTATAATATGCTATATTAGTTTATGATAACGTCAGGAACGAAAATGTAATTTGCAATTGCTTGAGCGGAAAGCTATTTATACAGCGTGTTTTCAGGGTAAAATACATGATGATGATGATAATAGCTCCTCACCCTGACGATGATATACTGTGTTGTGGTAATTTGATATACAAAAACAACAAAGCTGTAAAAATTATATTCGTTACTGATGGAAGTAAAGGGTCTCCGAGACCAGAAGAGCATGGACGTAAGTTGGCCCTAAAGCGTGTAACTGAGGCTTATAATGCATTACGAAGACTAGGCGTAAAAGACGATAACGTAGTTTTCCTCAACAACGAAGATGGTAATGTAAAAAGACAAAGGGAAAGAGTCTATAGGCAACTATCCGATTTAATATTAGGAGAGAATAATATTAGAGCTATTTACTTCCCTTCTCCTTTTGATGCTCATCCAGATCATTCTGAAATTGGAAAAATAATTCTATCTATTGTTCATGATTATAAGCTAAAGGACTTAGATTTATTTATGTTTACAATTCATAAGATAAATATCTCGAGAATTCTTAATTTTAGTAGTGTATTAACAACATTATGGGAATTGAAAATTAGGCTTACTTGGAAGTACGTATGTTTTGATGTAGAGAATGCAGAACTTAAAAAACAAGCATTAGAGGAACATAAAAGTCAAATTTCATATATGAACGAAAAAGTAAAAAAACTCGTCCTTAGTAACAGTGAATGTTTTTATTTTAAGCGCATTTAGTTATTGAGGAGAAGGTCATAAAGTATGTCAGAAGCTAACGATACACTAATAACTACAGTTATCTTGAACTGGAACAGAGCTGATCTGCTTAAAATAACAGTAGAAAGTTACTTAAAAACTGTAGAGGTTCCGTACGAACTGATAATAATAGATAATGGGTCAACAGACGATTCAAGGAAAATTATTAAAGAGCTAAATGATAAATATAAGAATAAAATTAGTGATATAATATTACTGGATAAAAATGTCGGAGGAGAGGCAATAAATTTAGGTTTGGCTAAAGCGAAAGGGAAACTTCTTCATATAAGCGAGAACGACATAGAATATCTACCAGGCTGGTCTAAGAAGGTAGTTAAGTTATTTCAAACGTTTAATGAATTAGGTCAGCTTTCACTTTTCTCGCCTGTTCCAACTGACGAAGAAGTTTGGGTCCCTCATCCAATTAAAAGAGTGTTGTATAAGGATGGAGAGATAATATACGAAGCGTTAGGTAATGTAGGTACTACAAGTGTCATAAGACGAGAAATATGGGATAAAGGAGTGAGAGTTCATAATATTGAAACTGAAGAATTTCTTTTTCCAGATGACGCAAGATTGTCTAGGGACATATTAAGACTAGGTTATGTTGTAGCTTGGGCTCCGTATTATTTAGTTCGAAACTTAGGACATTCGTATAATGAGATCTTAAAAAGGATAGAATACTATAAAAAGAACTATAATTCAAAAAAAGGTTTAGGATATCAAGGTCTTATGAAAAGAATAGAATACTACAAAATGAAAATTAAGCCTGAAAGAAAAAGTATTTTAGGAATTAACTCTTTGATTCAGCCAGAAATATCTAATATTTTAAAACCTATTATTCTGGAAAATAAAATACTAGATAGTCAGGCATGGAGTTGCGTTGATGCGATATCGCCTGAAATTGAAAATTTAGAGCTGATATACTCGTTAATACGGACTTTCAAACCTAACAGATGTCTGATATTGTCGTGTTGTGAAAATCTTACAGTGAACACTGTTGATCGTGCATTAAAAGACAACAATTTTGGGACTTTAATAGATTCTTCGGATTTTAAGTATGATACCGTGGAAGGGGAAACTTTTTATGTAGACTGTATCATATTTAACTCTTATTTTTCAGATAAACTAAATATTTTCAAACGACTCCTGAATAAACTAGCACCAAGATCATTGATAATAGTAACTGGTAATTATAATAATATAAATGAAATCAAAAAAACATGGAACTTTTTGAAATTCAAATTTAACTGTTCCTTCATACCTTCTGCGAGAGGAATTCTTATTTGTACTTCTAAAATTCAAAACGAAATCAAATATTATGAGGATAACGGAGTTTTAAAGCAGCTTCTACAAAATATGTATAAAAATAAACTATTTAATAAATTAATGAAAATTTATTTTGATATAATGAATCGTTTTAAAATGTAGTAATTATATTTGACGATTAATGATCTTTTTAATATTATCTTTATCAAATATTATCTAAATGTTATTATTAATTCTATCTTCTCAATTTAAGCTATTTTTTATTCCTTCAGATGTTTTTATTGTCATAGCTATCCTCTTAACCTTGAGGCTTAAACCCGTGGAGTACTTAAACAACAAAACAATTAGTAAGGAACTGTCCGCTACATAAAACTCCTTCATCGAGTTTCAGTATTGAACTATGTACTTTTTCTCCTTTTCTCAAATACCTCTATCCAATTTGTCGCAAGTCTAGCTTTATAGAGACGGTCTGTGTTTACGCTTTTTTCCAAATTTTTTACTGCTAATAGCCGTTGTAGGCGAACATCTTTAATGTGTCTTGTAATACTGTACAGTTTATTACTACTGGTATTGCACGTATTCTGTGGTAATATGTTTATCTACTATTATTGTGACCCTTACAGAATTTGTGATGTGTCGTGTAGACTTGATTATCTCTTGAGATATTTCAAGTGCTTTCTTTCCTATTATTTCTCCCGGTAGCATATTTATTGCATTGTCTGTTCTTGTATTCGGTATTGAACGTTTACAGCACGTCTTGCTTTATTAAATTCTCGGAATACGTGTTTTTAATGAGTTTTCATTCATAAAAGACTTTGTTGGGATACTTTTAGAAGTCTTCAAGTATCTTTCGTAGTATAAGGATTTTAATAAACACCAAGTATACGTTAATTATTGTTTTATTGTTTAAATATTTATCTTAATAAAATAAAATTCTTTTTTCCATCGTATTGCTTCAAAAAATAAAGACCTAAGATTTTTAGGGTTTATTAGTGAAATTCCTCTACCTTTAAATGCTATAGTAACTCCTTTAAGAGTATCTATTAAAGTTGGTTTAATCACTTCTTAACGATAATTGTAATAATTATTACCTAAAATTTCATACCAGATATTAATTGGTATATTCACATAATCTTCAAGCAATAATGTTAATCCATTGGCATTAAGATGCGCTCGCAAATCTTTAAGAAATCTTTTGTGAAGAGAATAACCTACATCAACTGCCTTTAGATACTTCGAAGGTTCCACTTTAAAAGGATCAGGAACTCTAGGGGGGTTCCCTATTATTAAATCATATTTGTTGTAAGAAATTTCTTCAAATAAATCAGATATTATTAGTTTAGCCTTAGATTCTAGAGATGCAGTTTTGATATTGTAAAGCACGTAATTGCTTACTTTAGGATTAATATCTATTAAATCAATAAAATTACATATGTTTTCTAATACTAATAACAATCCGGTAATTCCTACCCCTGAAAACATCTCTAAACATTTATCGAATTTCTTGTGAAACCGTTTTACAATTGGTATGAATAAATTAGAATGGTAAGACGCTCCTCCATCTAACTCATCGCTGTACAATAATTTAATGCCTTTATATAAAAAATATTTATTAGTCATTGTTCTTCAGCCTTTTTAGGGCACTATATAATCTATAGAGTTTTACTACAAAGTTATTTGATGAATAATAAGGTATTTCAACTTCTCGACCAAAAACTTTTTTAAATTCAAATATCCCAACGTGTCTAGGGTCTCGATCAGATTTACTCTTTCCATATAACTCGAATATTTTTCCTTTTTCTGTAACAATTTCAATCGCCTTTTCCATTAATACATATCCTGCTCCTTTTTCTCTACCTTCTTTACAGATAGCTCCCAAGTTATACCAGGCTATACTACTGTAATGATCCATTAATATACCTATACCTCCTAGAATTTTACCATCCACTTCAGCTATAATGAATTTCTCTAAGTCTTGCTCTAGTAAATACTGAGTGTACTCATAGAGCTGAGTGTATGTAAAAGGCGGCCTGTTGTCGTGTGCATAAGTGTAACAGTTATCGTACCATTCTCTGAAGGAATCTGATTCTAAGTGCTGTATAATACGTACTTTAACGCCGTTTTGAATAGCCTTCTTTAAATTAATATGAATCCTGTGTCTTTTTGCTTTATTCAATTTCACGTTACTATCATAAACAACGTCTACAAATGTGTCGTGATCCAAAGATCTAAATTCTTTCGTATATGTTTCCGATACTTCTTCACTATTTATGTAAAAGTGAATTGTATTAGATACCGTGTAAAGGAATTCTTTCCTTAAGAACGAATAGAGATCTACGTAACTTTCTAAAGAATCTGTTATTCCAGGTAAAAGATATGTGTTAAATAGGAATTTCGGGCTTATGTATGCAACATAACCTCGATCCTTAAAGCACAACAACTTTATATTCAAGCCTAGATTCAATTTTCTTCGGTACAAGTTATAAGGGTTCAAATAAGGATGTTTAATTAAAGAAGTCTTATAAATATCAAAGATAACCTCAATGTTATCTTCACTGGGCGTTTCATTCTTTATTTTCATTACCAAGATAGCACCGTTTAAAATAGATATAAGTTTTTTGACAAACTCAACTGTTTGTGTTGTTTATTACCACGACTTTAATTAAGGGTATAAGTACGTTTACCGTAAGATAAACAACAAATACTATTCTATCTTTTAAATTTTTTGAACTCGGTCATTTGTAGTGATCCCGAAAAACATGTCTTTTACCAATAGAAGTCTGGTTTACACAAATATTGACTTTAATTTTTTGATAGCTTCATTGTCTAAGGGGATTGTGGACTCCCTTATTTCATCTTTATCTAAATCGTATACTAAATATTTATTCTTATAGGATATTCTTGCTCTATGAGTATAGTAACTTCTTATTTCGGAGTCATTAAGTTCAAAATACGACTTTATAGTGTTTAATGAGTGTTGAGGTCCGTAAGACTCAGAAATTACAAATTTGTTATCTAGGACTAGATCCTCTTCGTACACTATTGATTTAATAATAGAATATATCGAAGACAAAGAAACAATATTTTCCTTAATTTCTACTCTTTTGTTTACACTCTTAGGATATCTTATATAAAACGGAACTCTTAATAACTCATCGCTTAGATAAAAGCCGTGATAAACCCTATTGTATTCTCCTATATGATTTCCGTGATCAGAGGTGATTATGATTAATGTATCGTCGAAATTCATCTTTTTATTCAATTCGTATATTATCTTTAGCACGCAACTAGTAGCGTTATCTGCGTGCGAACCATAGTATTGCTTGTAATGCTTTACCATATAATCTTCGGCCGAACCGAAAAATATGGATCTTAGAAAATTGTAATCGTATTTTCCGTAAACGTCTTTTCCTATCACTTCATTAGAATACGGCTCGTGAGCCTCCATTACGTTTATGAAAAGAAAAAACCTATCATCTAATTTAATCTGGCGTAATATTTTAAGAATTAAGTTGCATCCCTTGTGTAAGATCTTTAACCTATAATAAAGGTAATTTCTCAGTGAGTTTAGGAATAATTTATATTTAATTGCCAAATATATTTCATCTAATTTTTTCTCTTTTATGAGGTCGCTTAATAGTTTAATCCTGGATTTATAACGAGTGTAGTACTTGTCTAATAAATTTCTTAGCTTATCATCAATTACAATAAGAGGAGGGAAGGTAACTAAATAATTTGAGTGAAAATTAAAACCGAACATGGGCGTTATGAACGCATTAGCAGTAATTCCTATGGTCTTATAGTTCTCGTCCTTAAGTAATGAGATAAGATTATCGAATTTACTCATAGCCTGCCTACCTAATTTACCGTAATCTTCAGCCATATCAATTACTCCGTAATACTCATGAACTCCGTGAAAATATGGGTAGAGTCCAGTGAACATACTTATATGAGCCGGTAGTGTCCAGGGAGACGGCGTAAAGGCATTGTCTATTTTACTAAAGCCCATTTCTAGAAGTTTATCTAGCCTCGAGGAGTAATCCTTTCTCAAAGTATCGGTTACTATCAAAACGATATTAGGTTTCATCATTTTTCATTGTTTTTCCCTATGATAAAAAGCTTAATACTCTCCCTGCGTATGCGTCTACGTCTTTCGGCTTTATCCCGTACTTCCTCCTCAGGAATAGGAAGGCTTGTTTCAGGGCGTTTATTGGTGGTTCCATTATTGAGTGCTTATGCCTCGTCCACCTCTCCTCCTCACTAGCGAAAACCAACTCGCCATCAACGATAACACCAACCGCATTATCATGCTCAACAGGCCAATTAAAACCAACAACAACAGTCATTAAGGAACCAAGAATCAATAAGTAAATAAGCACTACCGTACTCGTTAATGGCCATAGTCCCTCGAACCCTACCCATACTTCGCCTTAGTTTCCGCTCTATCTCGAGCGATCTCCGCCTCACCTCCCTTGGCTCATAACCGTTCTCAATAGCCTCGGGGAGTCGCTTACAACAGGGGCGTCTTGGAGAGCAGAGGTAAGTACGTCGCGTTTCTCGACAGCGACGCCGCTAAACCGTTTTGGTTCCACGAATCAAGAGACTAGGCAGGGTAAATCATGGAGCACCAAAGCAGCTAGAAATATTAATGAACGCATCAGTTCATATCCTAATCAGAGCATTATTCGAGATCCTTATTATCCTTTTTATAGTATTTGTAGTTCCCGCTTAGTACGTTAAGCTTTAAAAAAAAAAAAAACGAGTGAGTGATGGTCGTTCATTATTACGTTGTTGAGGGTGGAATAAGGGTCTACCATGAGCCGGAGCTTGATGGTGGGGGTACTACTTTTGGACAAATGTATGTTCCGATCTTAAGGAGACTGGGGTTAGGTGGTTCTTGTTATGAACCGTTCTCCGGACCGGCCTTCATAGGCTTTTCACTGCTTGGTGCTGGTGTTTGTGACGAGCTAGTGGTTAGTGACGTTAATCCTAAGGCGATAGACTACGTTAAGCTTACTGTTAAGCTCAATGATCTGGATGACAGGGTTAGGTACTACTTATCAAACTTACTGGAGGGTATACCGAGAGATTTGAAGTTCGACCTTGTCATAGCGAATCCACCTCACTTTAAGGACCTATCCTTCTGTAGGAAGTATGGTTGTAGCGATATCGACATACTGAAAACGCTGGATAGGGAATTCAAAATGCACAGGGGCTTCTACCATGGAATTGCCGGTTACCTAAAGCCCAATGGTAATATAGTTCTTGTAGAAAATAGTGAGGGTTCAAGTCCCGAGGACTTCATACCAATGATCACCGAGTCAGGGCTTAGGTACAAGGGAACAATCATACCAAGCTCAGAAGACGCAATGTACGCGCTTAAGGTTCATGTAAAGAACTGGGCAATCAAGTACTTAGAAGATGTTAGTAACGGCGGATTTTATCGCCTCATAAAGCAACTCATTTTCCTAAAATCACCGAACACAATACTTAAGCATACACCGATCCCTTCAATTAGGCGGTTCGTGAAGGAAATGCAAAAGTTTTACTTCATATGGAGTGGCGTTTAATGCTAATTAATGATCAATTACGGAATTAACTCCTTAACTTAAATAAAAGGCGTGCCAACGGAAGTGGGCTATGAGGGACTACTTCTGTATTAGCCATCCTTGCAGGTAGAGCGCTTTGAAGCCGCCGAAAGCGAAGCTCCTGATCGCGTCTTGCGGCGTTTCTACCAGCGGCTCTCCTGCCAAGTTGAAGCTCGTGTTCATTATTATTCCCTCTCCCGTCTCGTCCTTGAAAGCCTTGATGAGCTCGTACCAGGTCCTATTCTCATCCTTGTTTACCGTCTGCGGTCTCGCCGTTTGGTCGACGTGACAAACGGCGGGAACGACCTCACACATCTCCGGCCTGAACTTGTACATAAGAATCATGAACTGGTGCGGTAACGGGTCTACGAAGTACTTATTAGCGTCATCCTCAAGCAGCGAGGGCGCGAGCGGTCTCCACCACTCACGACCCTTAATCCTGTTCACAACCCCCCACATATCCTTTCTCCTAGGGTCAGCGATTATCGAGCGGTTACCGAGGGCCCTAGGGCCGAGCTCAGCCCTACCCTGATACCAGGCTACAACGAAGCCCTTGACTATTAAGTCAGCGACCTCGTTAACGTCGTCGCCAACGTACTTCGCGTTCCAGCCTCCCCTTTCCACAACCTTCTTGACGTCCTCGTCGCTGTACTCTGGGCCTAGGTAAACATTCTTGAGCCTCTGTCTCTTCATCTTTCCGCCGAGTACGTGCTCGTAAACCCAGGCAGCGGCGCCGATAGGGCCTCCGGCATCGTTCGCTGCCGGGAATATGAACATGTCGTTGAACAGCTTGGAGTAGTGAATGACCATGTTAGCTTTCGCGTTAAGGGCAACGCCGCCGGCCAGGCCGAGCTTATCCTCACCAGTGTGCTCCTTAGCCCACTTGGCGAGGTGAAGCATGGTCTCCTCAGTCACAGCCTGAACGGCCCAAGCTAGATCAACTGCGTCAGGATGAAGATCACCGTGAGGATTCCAGGGAACCCTCTCACCAGGATAAAGGGAGTTGGCAATGAATTTATAGGGCTGTATATAATCATTAACAGTACCCTTGACCTTCCACTTACCAGGGACAAAGAACCTAAACGGGTAATCCTTATCCTCGAACCTTATGAAGGACTTAAGCTTCTCGTAGTACTTGCTCGCTTTACCGTAAGGCGCTAAGCCCATAACCTTACCAGGTCCCTCGAGACGATCATAACCAATCTTCACACCAATCTCTTCATACAAAAAACCAAGTGAGCCATAAACCGTCGGAATTGAGACTACCTTCTCAAACTCACCATTCTTTACTCTCCAAACAACAGTGGCCTCAAACTGACCAGTGCCATCGACAGTGAGGACGGTCGCATTATCGAAACCGCTGAAGTAGTAGGCAGAGGCGGCATGGGCAAGGTGATGAGCAACAGGAACAATCCTAATGTTGTCGGGAGCATCCTCACCGATGGAACGGGTCACAAACCTAACGAACCTACGAGCGAGATCTAGAAAATCACCGCGAAGATAAAGCAGACCAAGCCTCAAAGCACCAAGACCCTTACCAATGATATTACCCTTGAACAAGTCAAAACGAACACCCTTAGTAATCAAATCCACAAACGTATACAGCACAATGTCACGCCTAAAATTTAATGGAAGGAGCTTTAAGTCCCAGTTTACTCCGTATGCGTCTACGTCTTTCGGCTTTATCCCGTACTTCCTCCTCAGGAATAGGAAGGCTTGTTTCAGGGCGTTTATTGGTGGTTCCATTATTGAGTGCTTATGCCTCGTCCACCTCTCCTCCTCACTAGCGAAAACCAACTCGCCATCAACGATAACACCAACCGCATTATCATGCTCAACAGGCCAATTAAAACCAACAACAACAGTCATTAAGGAACCAAGAATCAATAAGTAAATAAGCACTACCGTACTCGTTAATGGCCATAGTCCCTCGAACCCTACCCATACTTCGCCT
>Ga0326758_100312_pt1 | contig 11910 bp, 15 predicted proteins | sample GCRJH_S_FD_207221 | JGI IMG/M metagenome (GOLD analysis project Ga0326758, IMG submission 207221) | Hot spring sediment microbial communities from Geyser Creek Basin, Yellowstone National Park, WY, United States - GCR.JH_S | ecosystem: Environmental > Aquatic > Thermal springs > Near-boiling... | reverse complement strand
GAGGGGCCTCGTGAGGGGCCCTAGGATACCGACACTACTTGGTGTGGTGAGTATGGTATTGTTCATAGTGTACGCCGTATTTGTTTATTACATCGCCCCACCCACTGTGGCGAAGCCGTGGGGGTACTGCATCCTCGGCATGTGCGCTAGGCTGACTGTGGGGGATGTTGAGTACATGGCCGCGTATTCAATATTCATCAGCGTGCCGTTGATAGGCACGAACATGATACTCTCCTGGTTGTACAAGGACGAAAACCCAAAAGTAGGCGCTGGTGCCTATGGAGACGCCCTCAAGTTTTTCCTGATTGGTAATGCAATACTATTCACGGGGGCGTTCATCGAGGGCCTCATGTGGTCCCAAACACCCCCTATCGACTACTTGCTCTATGTAATGGCACTCACCACTGGGGTTCTACACTTCATCACGATGAAGTGGTACTTCCTCGACAAGGCCAGGCAAAAACGTTGAGGACATTAAGAGGACATTTGAAAAATGCGTTTAAATACAAGTTGCATTGTCTCACCTCCTTTGTGGAGGTTGTTGACTTGTTCTCAGGCGTGGGTGGCCTGGGGCTTGGCTTCTCGCTTGCAGGCTTCAGTATCGAAGCTGCTGTCGATGTAGATCAAAGGAGGGCATCAGCCTATGGGGGGAACATTAAGCCGCGGAGGGTTATCGCCAGCGATGTTAGGGGCGTTGATTTTTCCCAATTCAGGGGCGTTGATGTAATCATTGCTGGGCCTCCGTGTAGACCTTACTCGATCGCCACGCCCAGGGCTAAGCGCGGCGCCAACCACCCTGAGTACGGCCTTGACCTAGAGGTGCTCCGGGCAGTTAGGGAGGCCATGCCGAAGGCCGTTGTTGTCGAGGAGGTGCCCAACTGGAACCCTGAACCACTGGTCAAGGGGCTTGAGGGCCTAGGCTACTCCGTGGCCTATAGGCTAATACCATTCTCTGAATACGGGGTGCCGACAATGCGTAGGAGGTGGATCGTTGTAGCTTTGAGGGGCGGCAGCGCTAGCGCGGTGTTTAGTAGGCTTGAGGAGCTGAGGGAGCCGCCGCCAAGGCCCATCGACTTAATCAAAGACCTACCACCGGATCCCTGTGGCGTGGATCCGTGTATATACAATGGTGCGGTTGTGCTCAATCACGTGAATTACAGCATTAATTCTAGGATTAAGGAATTAATCCCGAAGATACCGCCTGGCTACTCCCTCGTTACCGCACACAGGGCTGGCTTCATTGATGCGTCTAGGTACGTTAAGGATGTCGAGAGGAAGCACAGGTACTGGCTCTATAGGGTGCCGATTGATGGGTTGGTGAAGGTCGTGCCCCACCCGAGGAGGAGTATGATGCTCCACCCAACGTATGACAGGATGATTACGGTGAGGGAACTAGCCCGCCTATACACCTACCCGGACTGGTTCGACTTCAAGCCGCTCTCCATCGACGGCATGTACAGGGCTATCACGGACTCCGTCCCACCGAAGTTCAGCCTGAGACTTGCCGTGTCCCTGGCCGTAGCCCTCGGTGAGAGGCATGGTTGATGTGAACTCGTTGATAGAGGTGGTCGTGAGTAACTGGCGGCTGTTTAGGCGGGATTTCCCCTGGAGGAGCACGGGCAACCCATGGCACGTGCTAGCGGCAGAGCTACTCCTCCTACAGACCGACGCGGCGAAGGCCTCCGCTGTGTACCCACAATTCATCGAGCTCTTCCCCGAACCATGTTCGCTACTTAAAACTGATAGTCAGGTGTTGGAGGGCTTGCTCAAGCCCCTCGGTCTCTATAGGCAGAGGGCTACTAGGCTCATTAGGCTCGCTGAGTACGTTAGGGACAGGCACTCATGCGTAATACCCTGCAATTACGAGGAGTTAAAGGCGATGCCCGGCGTTGGGGATTACATAGCCGCTGCGGTGTGCATACTAGCCTGCAAGTGCTCGGTGCCGGTGCTAGACACAAACATCGCCAGGGTGCTCTCCCGCGCAGTGCTCGGTAAAGAACCGACTAAGAAGTACATGTATGACAAAACGCTTTGGGGCTTATCCTCAATGGTTAGGTGGAGGAGGGAGGCGCTCCTGGCTGTCCTGGACTTCGCCGCACAGGTCTGCACGGCAAGAAGGCCCAGGTGTTGGGGCTGCCCGCTACGCCGGCGCTGTGCCATGGAGGTTGGTTTTAGGGGAATAACCAAGCAATGACCCCCTACTGCCTGGCGGAATCGCCCTACTGGCGATGCTTGCGGTAATCAGCGTGATTGCCAGCACCATAACCGTCCTCAGGCATTAGGCGCTACCGGCTCGGTGGTTAACCACTGGTTTACCTAGGGTATACCTATGGTATACCACTGGTATACCGGAGGTATACCGGAGGTAAACCACCGCGGCTTGGTTTGTAAACGCAATGCTTTTTACCGCCCACGCAATGAAGTTGTTGGTGGCTCATAGTGAGTAACGAAATTGTTTTTGGTACATACGAGGTAAGGGCACCATTGATCAGGGAGTCCAGGCTGACAACACGTGAGCGTGGCGGGGTTGGTAAGGCATTAAGCACTGGGTGGGTTGTGAACTTCGCCATTGGTTGCACACATGCCTGCCCATTCTGCTATGTCGACGCTATACACAAGAGGTTCTTCATTAGCAAGTACACAATTGTTAATAGGGAGTGGGGCACATATCTACTAATCCCCGAGCCCAGGTCTTTTGAGAAGGCACTGGCTGAGACGCCGTGGCGCAAGTGGCGTGGGGAGCTTGTCCTAATGAGCTCGACCCACGACCCATTCCTACCACAGCTGGTGCCCTACGCCAAGGCAATACTAGAGACTGGGCTAAAACACGGCGTACACTTCCTAATCCAAACCAGAAGTCTCAACGCACTCCAGGTACTACCACTCCTGGCGAGGTACAGGGGCCAGGTTATCTTCCAAGTCTCGATCGCCACGTTGAGTGAAGAATTGAGGAGGCTCATTGAACCACGCGTGCCTCCAGCCACTGCCAGGCTCGGGGTGCTTAGGCGAGCCAAGGGGTTTGGGCTTGGGACTGGCGTCATCATAGCCCCAATCCTGCCACCCGTCAAACAACGCCCCGATGTTGAGGCTGACCTGGACGCCATAATGAGGGAGTTGGCAAGCATTGGCGTGGATCAAGTATTTGGGGAGATGCTGCACATAAGGGGCTCGAACATTGCGAGACTTGAGAAGATACTGGGCGAGAGGTTGATCATAAACAAGGAAATGGATGAAAGGATCGGCACAGTGTTTGAGGGACTCCTCAATAAGTACGGCTTAAAGGGCGAGTATTGGCACGAGTACTAACCCAAACCGTTGTTTACCTCTATAACCGAAATCTTCGGGTACATTATCACTATTGGCGTAGTTCCTTCAAAATCAATAAATGAGTAGATACCGGCTTTCATGGACAAGGCTATTTCTAGTAACAAGAGTGGGGCATACTTCTTAGGGACATCATACGTTTTCAATTGCTCTTGTAAAACCTTGTTATCCATATTTAGGTAAAACCTCGCGATGATATCTATGAGTGTGTCAATGTCGAAGTCATCGTTAAGCTTCAACGCAAGCCTAGCTAGTCGCGTATACTCGTCCCCATCCATGCTATAGTCAATTAGGCCAGGCAGGAGTTGCTTCAACAAAGCCAACACTTGCACCTTGCTACTGGGTATGTCATAGGCGCCCCTACCCACGCCCGGAAACCACAACAACCGGGCACTTAACAGCGTAGGCATTTCCCGCAAGATTGCGCCCACCTCAGCAAAACGTTGCACGGCCTTGGTAACGAGTCTCTGGAATGCAATGCTCAAGTACTTACTCACCAAGCTCTCCCACTGCACGGGTTTGGTTTTACTAATCTTCCTTAGGAAGGACGCCACCTCGCTGTGTAAATCACCGAAGAAGTAATCCAGCGTGTTTAGTTCCGTCTCACTAACCCCCACATCTATTGCCTTGTCGAAGAGACCTTTGACTCTCTTCATGTCGCTAGAGAGAGCGATGAGTATATTCGCTATTGTAGGCATGTACTTGTTGAGTATTTCATTGTTTATTTCTACGTCATCTGCTGGCACGTAAATTTTTGGCTCCGACATGTTTATCATTAAGCCGCCCCTCTTAATTCTCGTTATATTCATGCTTATCTCAATGCCCAACGCATCCAATTGTCTTGCCAAAACCAACGGCTGGACTACTGTTATGGCATAGTCAAACATGGACTGCGGGGTATAGAACATCTTGTAGAAGGGTATGCTTTTACTAAGGCCCTTATTGTTCATCGGTTACCACCTCGATGGTTGTTGATATTGGATATTAATGATTGCACCGCTATCTTATAGAAAAAATACTGGGGATTCCTTTGTATGCCCATCCTCTCCCCACTCACGAGATTTTAAAATAATCGAGATACCTTTTTAACCTATTGATTAAAACGCAGATAGGGTAGGCGGCCCAAGGTATTCAGATACGTCTCGTGCAGCGGTTAGGCGTGTCGGCTCAGGGCTTTTAATCGAGACGTTATGTGCCTATCGGAAGCAAACAGGAGCGCGCTCATCCACACCAGGTAAGCGAGCAGCGGCAATGGAGTGTGTATGATGAACTCCGCGACATTGTTGAGGAGCGAGGTATTGGTTAGGAACACGGCGGCCAAGGCTATGATTAAGGCGACTAGGGCAACCCTGGAATTAAACGACTGGAACGCAAAAACTATGATGGCAAGAGTGTCCGCAAAAAGGGCTAAGATGGCTGCAAGTTCGAAAAGGCCCTCGAGGGCTGCTGCTTTGGAAAGGCCCTCGAACTCCCCGACTAAGTAGATTAAGTACACGGATATTGCCGAAACATTCAAAAGCAACACCATCCTAGCAAACGACCTCACCGCCTCCAATTTCTCACGCGACCTCATACCACCCCCATAACCACCCACACCCTAATAAAAATAATGGCTATGAAACGCCAAACCCCACATATACACCACGCTACGATACACAATACCTGGTTGGATACCCTTCGTGGTTGGCAAACTGCCCAATTAGGAGTGGGGCGCCTCGGCTTGCTAAGGCGCCCGCCGTATATATGCGGGTTCATGAGCCGCTATGGGAGTTATGGGGTTGGTCTCGCTCGCCCCCACCCCTCCTCCCCCTACCACTGTGGAAGAAGATTGCCCACGCGCCAGCCCACAGCAGGGCTATAAGGATCATTTTTGATATGTGTGGGTAGACAGAGAGTGTTGTGATTGCTGGGATGCCAACGATGATGGATAGGAGGCCGGCCCAGCCTACCCAGTCCTCCACTGAGCCCTTAAGGGCGCTCCACGCATATGCCATAACCGCTGCGGTGAGGAGCACAAGGAGTGTGGTGATGGCTGGGTTTGGTTCGCTGTAGTCGTAATACGCCAAAAACGCGGTGATGGGGGTGTACATGCCCAGCACCACGGCATGCGTCCACCACAAGTCCTCCTGCGCCACAAGTGCTCATCAAAGAAGTAGTTAATAAACCTAATATTTGGGGTGCTTGGCTAATCGTTATCAACCCTCGAGTAATGAGTTAAGCCACTCCTCCGCATCCGGCTGCTCGTACTCCCCCAACCACTCCCTGAATGCCTGGCAGTACTCGCCCCTAGCTGCCATCCTCTCCCTACCACTGCCGCGCGGCTTGTCAGTGTCGGCGGCGACCACACCATATAGCCTGTGTTGGACTACGTAATTCAACGTAGTCTTTGTTATGCCCAGGATGTGCGTTTTGAAACCCCTTGAGTATGCGTCCCTGACTGCAATATCAATGTAGTGGTTGCAAAGCACAGGTCTTTTCGCGCACTTAAACACGGTTGATGGTGATGACGTGACTAGGTTGCCCGTCACACCAATCAACACTATTGGGAACACCTCCTGTAATTCCTCAAGAACCGGCCTGTACTCCTCAATACGCATTAAGTAGTAGTGGGCGACGAATATCGGCACCATGTTATCCACATTACTCAACCTCTTGGCCAGGAAAATGAACCTCCTGGCATTGTTAACATGCAGTGTGGAGCACCACGAATCTGGTATTACGAACAACGTCACGTGCTTATTGGCATAGTGCTTAACGTACTTTATGTAATCCATGGTGACTGGCACGCCACTCAACCTCGCCATCCTTAGCCCAACATCAATCATCACCACCGTATCGCCCCTGGCAGGCTCATACAACTCGCGTTTAACGCGGCCATCCCTAGTTACCACGTAATCCAGCCTAATGAACGGCTCACACAACCTAGTGAACACTGGAAACGGCAACTTCATTCAACCACCCCCCTCAACCACTCCCTCAACCACTCCTCCGGTGAGCACTTGGTCTCATCTATCATGTACCTACCATCACCGAGACACCTCCTCCTCAAATCATCGGAGGTGACCAACCTGTAGACGTCCGTATCGACGCTGCCCGGCACGAACCCGTAGGAGAGCAAGGCCTTCAGTGTTTGTTTCCTAACGCCGAGGAGGTGTACGTGGATGTTGGGCAGCCCGATGGAGTTCACCGCCCAGATAATCCGCTCCGCACAGGCCCTGGGGTCCTCCTTACATGCGATGGCTGGCTCCCTAACGTCGGAGACCTTGCTCGGTATTGCAATGCCCACGTCAAAGCCCGTCTCCCTGTAGCTTAGGATCACGCCACTGTACTCGCTAATGTGCCCGCTGAGCACGTGGAGCACTATTAGGAGCCTAACCCCACCCCACCTAGGCTTGTTGTTACTAACCACCTTGAGGAACTCCCTGGCAAGGGCGGTGTTCCTGGCTGCGTCGAGGAATACGTCAGGCACGACAGCCAGCACGGGGGCTTTGTACAAATCGTGGAGCTTGAGTAGGTACGATGCGTAGCGCCTAAGCTGTGCCGCGCCCCAACCACCGCCCTGCAAAGCCACATTAAACCCAATGTCCGCAAATATGGATTCCACATCCCCGGGCTTGACCGGCAAACGCAATTGTGGGTAAACAACCTTGCAGTAACCAAAGATGCAATCCCTGTTGAAGATTGGGAATGGGGGATCACCCACCCCGCACCACCTCGTCAATAGCCACTGAGCTTTGGATGGACTTGTTGATGAATGACTGGAGCACGTAGGTGTTGTGGACAAGCCTGGCATGGGCCCTCCTACTGCCCGTGGGCTCCAGGACGTACCTGCGGAGGTCCGGGCGCCTACAGGCTGGGCAGCCGCATGCGTAATCCCCCTCGTTGATGCGGTTGACTGGCTTGAGCACGAGCTTGCCGCCCTCGACCAGGTAAATCCTCCCCTCAACAGCCCTCCTGCGCGGCGTGACGGAGTCCGCACTATAGACCTCACCCGCTATGGTGGGCGGTAGGGTGTTCGGCGATGACCAGCCGAGGAGGTGTACCTTAACGCCCACGCCGAACATCCTTGAGTACTCCCTAACCGCCCTCACCGCATACGCAATGTTGGCTATGTCGCTGTGGCTCAACGCCCTACCGCCAGTCCCAATGGCGACAACCCACTCCCTCCCGTACTGCGAAGCAAGCCTTAGCGCCTCCCTGGCGCAGTACTCGATGTCCTCCTTGAACAAGCCCTGAACCACGGGCACCAAACCGTTAAAATTCAACTTAGCTGCGTAATCAAGCATTTCACCCAGGCGCCTTAGGGTTACTTCGACACCCACCCTCGATAGGGCCCTGGCAACCCCCTCATGCTTAACCAACCAATCCTCAACCTCCCTAGCACCCCTCCGCTGCCCTAGGGCCTCCACCACCTCCCTGACCACGCTCCTCAGCTCACTGTCGATGTTCACATCAGTCTTGCCGGCCGTGGCTAAGTCCATGACTGCTTGTATCTGCAGCTTGACTGGGACATCAAAGGCGATGCCCAGGTTCACGCCCAACCTGGCGTACACAGTAACGAGGTTCCTAGGGCTCTTGTCGATGCCGAAGTACTCACTGAAGTCGGCGCCTATCCCGTGGTCCATCATGAGCAACAACCTGCCGAGCAAATCCCTAGGCACGCCCCGCCTAGCCAGGTACTCCCTAATCGGCACCCCAGCCCTGAACACCCTACCCAGCAGCGCCTCCGGCCTCAGTAGGACTCCCCCTGCCGCCTCCACCAACGCACCTAACCAACCGTGCCTGTGGGCGTAGATTAAATCCTTGAGCTCTACGGCTGGGTATATGATCATGCCACCACCCCAACTAACCCACTATCAGCCACTCACACGTTGTCGGCACCGCTGTGTAGTCCTTAAGGGAGGTGCACTTCCACGCGCAGGTCCTGGCGCCCTCGTGGTCGCAGTTCAAGCATCGGCAGAGTAGGGCGTCGTAGTCCATGATCACGAGCACGGCGTAGTCATACATGCCCGCGAACACGGCGGTTAAGGCGTCCTCCAGCGAGCCGAAGCACTCGACGTCGGTGTCCATGCCCTGGTAGTAATTGCACCACCTATTGCCCCTCCTCATTACGATCACGTGCGGGTACGGCTTCAGCCTATGCCCCCCGTACTCACCGTGCTTCACAACCACGAGGTCACCCACCGCCCACCACCTCTCGAGTTACCCTCCGCACGCACCGCCACGTACCGGCCACCCCAGCGTCGAGTGCACAACCCACAACAAGCATTGAGAGCAGGAGTAAGTAGGCACCGAGCACTAACAAGGGCCACGTGATTAGGAGCAGCACGAAGAGGGCGTCGCCCACGACCTCCCAAGCGAATTGGCTCAACGACTTACCCATACCCACCACCCCCGGCTGCCTCCGTAAACGGTATTTTTGGGTACACCACCACTATCGGTATGGCCCCCTCGAAGTCGATGAACGAGAACACGCCCCTCTCCCTACTAAGCGCGCGGCTTAGTAGCCCCAGTGGGATGTGTCTCTTGGGCAGGCCCCCCTCCTCCCACTGCCTCGGTAAGCCCGCATCCAGGTTATAGAGTTTCATGATGAGTTGTATGAGTGTATCGATGTCGCGGTCGTCACTGAGCGCCTGCGATAACCTAGCCACACGTGTGTACTCATTCTCGTCCGTGCTGAAGTCTATCAAGCCCGGCATAATGCCTTTCAACAAAGACAACACCTGCACTTTGCCGTTGGGTATACCATAGACGCCCCTGCCCTGCTGGGGTATCCACAGGAGACGGAACGTGCCCAGCGGCGCACCGGTATCGCGCAGGACGGCGCCGTCCCTGGACAACAGCTGCACGACCCTATCGGCAGCCCTCTGGAAGCCGATGCTTACGTACTTGATCAAGAACTCCTCCCGCTGCTTGGTACTGTACTTATGAACCCCCCTCACGAAGGACGCGACCTCGCCTTGTAATTCACCGAAGAAGTAACCCAGTAAGCCTAGCTCCTGCTCGCTGACCTCGCCGTTCAAGCCCTTGAGGAGCAACTCGCTGAGTTTATCAACATCATTGTTGAGCAACTCATACCACGCATCCAGCGCGGGCTTGTACTTGCGCAGTAACTCCCTAAACAACTCCTCGTCCCCCGTCGGCACATAAACAACGAAATCCCCCAGTTCCACCACCAAGAACCCCCTCTTAACCCTCGTAAATGCTATGCCCGTCTCGAGGATCATGGCATCGACCAAGCGGGCATCCACCAACGGGCGGACAACGACTATCACGTAGTCAAGCATGGACTGTGGGTTGTACAACGCCTTCTGGAGCGGCTTGCGTATCACAAACCTCGCCTTAGGTTCACTGCCCATTACCGACACCCGCAATCAACGCATGGGTCATACTCCTCAAGCAACTCGAGTAGCTCCTTGGCATCCGCCGAAGCAAACGATACCCTCCTATACGCCTCGTGGTACCGCCTCCTCTTGACATCATACTCTAGCGATTCAAGCATCCTCACCAACGACTCCACCTTCTCCCTGATTTCCTCAATCTTAGGCCTCCTCACAGTCATCAACCACCACCGAAGCTTGGCTTTTCCTGCCTCGCAAACCCTCTCGGTGTTCCTTATCGACTTGTACACCGCAATCCCTGCCATAAATTTCGATGTAGATTAAGCACTCCACAGGTGTGGCACGTGCCAGGGGATTATAAGATTTACGTGTAAACAACACAAATCACGCGTTGGTTATTAACGAGATAGCGGACCGGCGGTGTACAAGGGAAATAGAATTTAAAAGCAGTGCGTGGTTAATACGCCGTATGGACGGCATATGCCCCGTTCCCCTCATTTGGCTTCGGGATTCCTCGTCACTGATTGGCTCCCTACGCCGTCGGGCCTTGCCCCCATCCTCGGGGTGTCATCGCTCACGGCCCACGGGGCTGGGTCTTGGACCACCCCCTTCACCGGATTCCCCTCCAGTGGGTGGTTCAAGAAACCACTAAAGTTCAGAAAATTAAGCTTTTTATAACCAAAGGGCTTATTAGTAATGTGGACGGCATTAAACTCCTCGAGGAGCTTGCGCAAAGGCCGGCTAGGCTGAGGTTGTTGGTTGTGTTGGTCAGGCGCGGGTTGCTCACGTCCACGGAGGTGTGGCGGCTACTCAAGCACGACAGGAGCGCCAAGGAGGCCCTGAGGTTCCTCGTGGAGACCGGGCTTGCCGAATGCACGAACGGCACACCTAAACTATGCATACCCAATAGGGAGCACCCGTTCGTCAGGGCGTTCGCCGAGTTCATCGAGGAGTTGGGCATCGGCGGTGAGTACGTTGGGGTGGGGCTTGAGCCGCTGGCGAGGGAGGTCGTGGGAGATATAGAAAGAGAGTGGTATAAATACGTGGTGAACCACAACGGCACAATCAAGATCACGCCGGCGATACTCAGGGAGTTGGCGGCAAGGCATGGGCGCGGCGGCGTGCACGTCGGCTGGCTGGCGAGACTTGTGGCGGCCATACTCAAGGCCGAGGGGCACGAGGTGGACATAATACGCAAGCCGCACAATGGCTTCATAATGTACGCGAAGAGCCGCCATACTTAAAAGAACCGGTTCCACCACCCACCACAGGTGATGTGTGGTCCAATCCCTGACTACCATGATGATGCCTCCTTCGCTGAATCACCTAAATAACACAAGTGCATTACTTGGGGGCCCGCATTCCTCAAGCACCCCGTCTCATAATTAATGTTTACCAGTATTTCCTAAAGGCCGTCAAGGGTGTCATTAACGCTTACCTGCCGAGACCAGCATGTAGAGACATTAGCTTAGTTACCAGAAGCATGAATATAATATTCAATGATCACGAGCGCACCGAGCTCTTCAACAAATCAATCTTTAAGCGCCACGGAGGCCTAAAAGCCACTGTTGGACAGGCTTAGGTGTGATTTTAATTATGATTACTATGGTAGGTTCGTTATTCATCGTATAAATAAGCATAGTCGTCCTCTAACTCTAAATCACTGATTTCCTCGAAGTCCGTGAGGCACGGCTTAAATGGCTCATTCCTAGCCAGTTTAAGGAACCCGCAGAAAATGGTTGTGAAGCCCCACAGTATTGCCGAGAGACCGATTAATCCAATACCGATCAACAAGTCAAGGACATCGCCGAGCCCCATACGTATTAGTCTTATTACTAAGTGCTTAATAAATGTATCCATTATGTTATATTATTGCGCTATTGATTGTAGTGTGTTCCATTCTGTTTTTGCTGCGTTTTCCCACGTGTACTTCTTTGCGAATTCCACGGCTTCCCTGCCCAATTCTCTCCATGTCTCGCCCTCCAATGTCTCGATTGCCCTCCTCGTCATTTCCCCAATGTCCAGCGGTCTCGTCTTTATCACAGCCCTCGTGTCCGCGTAGTTAAACCTTATTGCCGGTATTGCGTAGGCAATCACAGGTGTCCCACAGGAGAGTGTCTCTAGAACGCTTAGTGGGAATGCGTCGAGCCTCGTTGGGTATATCACCAACTTCGACTGGGTCAGTAACCTCATAGCCTCATTGCGAGGTGCATTGAACCTAAACTCGACATTACCGGCAATACCC
>Ga0326758_100308_pt1 | contig 12027 bp, 12 predicted proteins | sample GCRJH_S_FD_207221 | JGI IMG/M metagenome (GOLD analysis project Ga0326758, IMG submission 207221) | Hot spring sediment microbial communities from Geyser Creek Basin, Yellowstone National Park, WY, United States - GCR.JH_S | ecosystem: Environmental > Aquatic > Thermal springs > Near-boiling... | reverse complement strand
TAACCTCGGAAACACTGGGCCTAACACCATGCCTAGGCGCAACAGCATCCCTAAACCAACCCCTAACCTCCGCATACGAACCACCCTCCATCGTAACCCTCACATAATCCCAAACCCACCTAGGCAAAACCATACAAAACAATGAAAGCAAGCAAACTTTTATTCTCAATCTAGATAAACAAATCAATAAATTGAGAAGAAAATCAAAGAAGAGAAACAAACTACAGGGGCTTAACATCACGGTGAACGATCTTAACGAAACCGAAGCCGAGGGCCCTGTTCTTGCCGACGCCGAAGAACTCCGCAACATTGAGCAAGGCATTGAACAAACCAACATTCTCCGTGTAAGTCACGTACTCCGCAACACCGCGGAAAGCCGGCATAACCCTACCACCACCCAGGTTAACCCTCAACCTCCTAACCCTAAAACCAACAACCTCAGTATTAAACACAACATCCCTAACAAAACCCTTAACATCAACATTATTAATCACACCACCAAGCCAATCACCACCCCTATCAAAAACAACCTCACTACCACGAACAAGACCAACCAAGGAACGAGCAGCCGAAGACAAAAACCTAGCAGGACTCGGCCAAGTTATGTAACGACTCCTGAAGGTGAAGACCGTGGGCCAGAACTCAACACCCCAATTAACAACAGCCCTACCGCCAGCATCATTATTAAGCTTAAGCTCGTGAACCTCGACACCGAAGACCCTAACAACCTCACCACTACTAAGCACATACCTATCACGAACAAAGGCATTAACCACCCTACCACAATCAACCAAACCACACAAAAACGAAACCCTAAACCAATAAACAACACCAGGAACAAGCCTATTCACAACACGACCACCAACATCGAATATGGGACTAACCGAGAAAGGCTTCACAGCGCCATGAGGAACCCTAACACCAACACCCTCAAGAACCTCACCAACAAGCCTACTAAGGAACCGACCACACCAAGAACCAAGCACAACCTCCCAATCAACACCAAACCTAACAACCAAACCAACACCAAGCACTATAGTCACCGTATATTTCTGTTTTTATTAGCTACCGTACCATCTGCCTCGTTCAACAAACCGGCTATTGCCATTATTGCCGGCTTATGTGGATAGAATACATTACTGAGTAAGAGTTCCTTGAGTTCTTTATCTAAAAATATTTCGATTTCAAATTTACTTAATTTATTTTTTAATTCGTGCATTATTTTCTTGCCAAGATCACTTTGTACATGAGTAAGCCCATAGTTAATAACCTCGTTTAATTGATCAATACAATCTTTATATACATCAATCCTCTCCTTTTTCATGTTTATAATATAATGAGCGTGCTTGTAAGGATCAGCCTGTGCATAATGATGAAGAAGTATTGGAAACGTCAATAAATCAAGAAAAAGATTTTCAATGCCGTCTTTCTTAATTAGCTTAAACGCGATATTGCGTATTGCGGTTGCTGAGAGAACTTCATGTCTGCTAAAGCCATGGCTTGGCATTTCCTGATATTGTTTATCTACCTTACCTAGATCATGAAGTAAACCAGCTAGTAAGATCGCATCGTGCACCAAGTCCTTACTCGCACCAAGCCTTGCACTGATTGTATTAATGACGGAGTTCGTAAGGTATGCCGAGTCTTTAAATATATATTCAGCAATGTCTATTGAGTGCCTACTAAACTCTTCAGGCTTTTCCTCATTCTTCATTGGATAATATGCGTAACAAGTCATAGAGTCTCACCGAGACAATTCTCTCTCAAAATTATGATAGGGCCTGCCTTGTATTTTTTGATAAAACTGCTGTATGATTTCTCATCCCCATTAATAAAGCCCCTTATTAAGTCGTTATCGTTAACTTGCTCCCTGAATATCTCATCACGCCTTACCTTAATATAGCCCAACCCTTCTACGCACTTACTTATTCTTTGAAGATTTCCGAGATCGCTTGTGAATGAATCAAGGATTATATTTTCATAAGCATCGCTAATAAAGTTTGACAAACCTTTTGTATAAACCTCAACAATAGGTTCCCTAACAAGTGAAAAGTCCTTACTCTCGAAGAACGCGTCCAAGATGTTACTAGGTATAAATACGAAGTTAAACATGTTCCATAACTGTTGCTGGTACTTCCTATCTAATTCGATTGGCTTGATAAAAACGTCCTTCATCAATTCCTCATATCCAATACACCCATCTAAATCAAACGGTACTCGCCAACAAATATTACTATTCCTCCTCAAATAATCCACTAAATTCCTATTGTTCTTTTCGAAGCCATCTACTAAAATAACCTTACCCTCGCACTCCTTATTAATATCCCTACAGACCCTACCCATACGCTGTATAAGTGCAAGGGCATCAGTCGGTGTAGTTATTAATGCATCAAACGACACATCAACACCAGCCTCAATCGCGCTAGTACCAACAAGCACCTCGTATTTACGCAGGTTATCAATTATATCCAGTCTCTCCCTCCTAGTTCGCATTGAATGAATAACACCAATGTTAAAACCTCTCTCACGAAGTATGCGATACACTTGCATCGTCGCATTAATATTATCAAGGATAATAAGTACACGTTTTAGACCCACATCCTGCAATAGATCAGTGGCTTTTTTCACAATAGAATCAAGCCGATACTCTATGAACTCAAGCGTGTATTTTATCCCAGTTACCTTCCCCACGAAGTCGTCATCCTCCACAACAATTTCCCTACCCCTACTTACGTTATTCCCAGCCTTTTTTCCAAGCCTAACAATAACGAGATCATCAACGGCCTTGACCAACTCTTGCTTGATATTCTGCGGAATTGTAGCGCTCATTACTATGAGCGGGTTACCCATCTTCCCAAGAAGCTCAATGCTTGTCAGGAATACAGTACCAACCTTCTCCTCAGAGGCGAATAAATGAGCCTCATCAAATATCACGCTCGAAACGTAAATCCGAGTAAATGGAATATAGTAGTGCTTCTTCTCGTTATAAAGCTCCGTTATTGGGAACTTGAAGAAATTATGGGCAAAGGAATCCATGGTGGTGATCGTATAATCCGCATCAAAGAATGGCTCCTTCCTAATATTGAGGATTCGAATACCTGCTTGGTACGCAACCGTCCCATTAATCCTGCCATTAAACCTCTTTGCCAAATCCTCAACTATAGCGCGGAGAGGCAATACGTGAATGATCCTATCCTCAGGTCCAAGTTTCTTAATTAACTCGTATAACCTTATACCCGCCGTACTTTTACCATAACCCGTTGGTAACTCGATTATAAGGTGTTTTTTACCCTTCTCGAATAAATTAATTACCTCAGTTATTGCAATTCTTTCTGCCATGCAACCACCTTCATGCTTAACAACTTAGATTTTAACTTAGCCCACCCTTCAGCACCTAAGGCTTTATTCATATCTTCATCAAACGAGCCAGCAACTATCGACCTAACCGTGTAGTATATATGGCGTAAATCCTTACCTATTGCGTAAGCAAATATGTTACCTCCAATAATGTTCGCTAAATTAGCTACGTAATTTTCAACATCGTGCCTACCACCAGAATGATACGTTTGAAGTGATTCAGCTATGTCAGCCAGCGCATCCGCAACTCTCATTTTTAGAACTACTTTAGCTAAGTTAGTCAAATCATAAGGCGTAACTCCACTTTCACTAACCCTATGAAGAACCAAGGCACCATTATTTACTAAATCCATAATTTCGCTATAAATTTGGTCGTACCCATGTTTACCTCTCAATAACTCAAATAATTTATCAATGGCAAGTCCACTCAAGAGCGTTAAAAAGGCGGTTTCGCCCAACTTATGATTTCCGCCTTGGCGTTGAATTTCCTCATGATATTTCATAAAATCACGAATACCGAGATAAAACTTCCTAAAGCCATCAATATCTAACACTTTATTATAATAGTGCAGATAGTAATTGGGCTCTACCAGAAGGAATGCATTCTCACCCCTAGCAATTCTTGTTAAATACATACCGAGTTCGTAAAGACCCAGCACGTAGCTTCGTGCTTTAAGGATATCACGAACCACCCTTCCACGCCCGCCCCAAATTCTTACATACTCCTTAAATTCATAATCCATGAAGAAGCTTGTATTCAATTTTTCTTCCTGATCACTACTTATTTTCGTAAGAATTTCCTCGAGCTCCTCTTTTTCAGCTTCGACTGCTTTTTTCAACCTGGAATTGCCGACTTTCTCGTATCTCTTCTCTACATCACTCATTAAACTATCGACAAGCCCTTTAACATCATCCAGGATTGGTAATGGATTATCAATTGGCTTATTAAATGGATCTTCACCGGTCGCATACACAATCGCGAATCGAACAAACCGCGCAAATGAGAGATGCCTGAATTCCATAAGGTTATTTAAATCGAGGAGTACGGCGCTCGACTCAGAGCCTCTTCTCGAGATTCTCCTACGATCTTTACTCATTATAAGATCACCTCCTTGGGTGTTACTACGCACTCGTTTGATCCGTTAATCGGGAGGTTAATAATGATTGCATTATCGAGATCGGGATGGTACTGTATTTTATCACTGTATATTGGTATTGGTATTATGAATTCCTCTTTTATGAGATTACCATTGATTACATTGTTTAAAACCCATGACACGGTATTTTCTGGACGCCCTTTCATTAACCTGGCTGGTATGTAAAATCGTGTTTCACATTTATCGTAGGTATTAATGATCATTTTTTGTAATTCGTACATTTCCACATCATATATAATTGCTATATCCTCTTTACGCCCAATCCTAGTTATTAACCACGTATATCTGCTTATATTTTTGTTATCCGTAATGTATAGTAAGTAAGATGGGGTTGCGAAAAAGGTCATTGACCTTGAACTTACGCCCCACATATTTTGTAACGCTTCGTCGTATAAACTCTTACATGCTATATCGATATCCTCAACTTTGATACCACTGTTTCTTTTACTTATGTAATCTAGGCACTTTACGACATTTTCCTCAGTTAGCCACCTTGCTCGTTGTGGTCTTTGATACGTAAGTCCGAGGTCTCTCTCGAGGGTTGTTGCTTCAGTGTATGGTGGTACCCAGAACAATGCATATCTAACACCCCACCTCTCGTATGCCTCTTTAACTAAGTCTTGAATCGATATTTCCTCACTAATTACGTTTTCTACAAACCTCTTAATGGGATACATCAGGGCGCCTATGAGCGTTAATGGGCTAGGTACAGGCACGGCTTGCGATGACAATACGTAAGGTGGTAAAACAGAGAACGTGAGGATGTCGGTCTTTACTAGTACGACGTATAAGTTTTCATTTTTAACAGGCATGATTAGCACCTTGAATAATGCTTAGGCAGTTCCATCCTTCGTTTGCCCTAACACTTCATTCTTTACTTTATCTATTAGGGAATTTATGTCATTAACCCGTTCAATAATTTTCTTAGCTTCATCGGATTGAGGCACCCAGTTGAATTCATTATCTAGATAGAATATCTTCACCGTTGCGTTAAACATTTGCTTGAATCTGAGGGCTCTCGTCACGGTATCTTCTAAATACCATGGCGCTAATGCGCCGTTACTATCCTGTCTTACCTTAGGTGGAGATACGACGAATGGGTACGGGTGTGAAACTACAGCTACCGCGCCCAGAGGTTCCATTTGTGGGAAGTACCTACTCTTCTTAGCACCTACGTAACCGCCGTTGATCATTAATGCGAGTGCCTCAATTGCTAAGGTGATTCTATCCTTTCTATTATTTACGACTATTTTATTACTATCTACTCTCCCTATCCCATCAACGTCTATATTAGTAATTAAGGTATAAATGGCCGACCCGCTCTCGACATTAAATATCATCTGCTCCTCTTTTCCATACCTAACGTGAAACTGCGGCATTGGTGATACATGGCGTGCACTGTCAGCGTCGGGAATTAAGTAACTGAATTGGGCACGTGAGGTTCTCCTGACCGCTTGGCCCCCGCCAGGAGGTGCAGCCATGAAACCTGTTATGTCCTCAACTGCACACTCTTGAATCCTCGCACCAACATCCTTCAACTCATTGGGTCTCTTCGGGAAGCCACCTAACTCCATGTAGCTTCTACATATATCACAAACTGGTATGTTCCTACTAACGGCGAGATCCGTCAAAGCCCTCATGTACGCATTAGCTACTGATTGCCCGCTTACTACGGGTAGGAATTGTACCTCATACCTAACATTGCCATCCTCTATGAAGCGCCTAATGATTGGCGCAACCCTATGGCGACTGTAGTTGCCGACGCTCTCGACCATGTTCATTGCCTCAACATTAACCCTAAACCTAAAGCCAAAGGATACGAAAACCATACCTATCACCCTACCTGCTTACTCTCCTTCCTATCAGATTGCTGTTGCATCTGTTGCTGCGGTTGCTTCATCTTTTCCGCCCTAATCAAAGCCTTGATGGCTATTTCCCTCATGACCTCGGGGTTCTTCTTTGCAATAGCCACGAAAGCATTGAATTCCTCCTCACTAGGTATTGCGTATCCCTGGCTCTTGGCATACCTAATGGCATTATATAATGAGCCTAGGGCCACCGAAATATCTGGAGTAGTTGCTAAAACATCAAGAGGTCCATACATCTTGTCAGAAGCAAGCCTGGCCAACATGTCAATTATACTACCAAGAAACTCCTTACTCTCCTGTTGTTTCTTCTCCTCTTCTTCCATACAAGTGATTAACCCGCTTATGTTTTTAAACTTCACTTGGATTTACATATCCGATTATGGTTGTTTCTTCTCCGTCTTTGGAGAAGTTGAATAGGAGGTGTGTTGTGGTTAGTGTTGGTTTGTATCCGGGTAATGCGAAGGTTGCTTTGGTGAGTGTTGGGCTTTATGATGGTGATGTGGTTGTTCTTGTGAATAGTGAGCCCAGGGTTGTTCCTGAGAACGTGGTTAGGGGTAGGAGGAGACAGCCGACGGAGGCTATGGAGACATTGCATAAGTTCGTGGGTGAGGCTTTCGAGGGCTTGAGTATTGAGGTTAGGGATGTGTGGTTGGACCCGAAGCTTGGGCTTGTGGCTAACGTGGCTATGCTGAGGAGCTTTATTGAAAGTTATGCTCCTTGCGATGTCGTCATTGCCATGGCTGGTGGGCTTAGGTGGTTATCCTCGGCCCTCATGTTCCTCGCGGTTGCCCTGAATACGGTTGGTAGGTTCATTGGTGTTAGGGTTGATAGGGTGTTCACGATGCTTGAGGAGGAGAGCCCGAGTATTAGGGCCTTGTTTAGGGGTGTGGAGAGGATTGTTGAGTGGCCCTTCGTGCCCGTGATGGCAGAGTTGACGGAGGAGGAGTACAGTGTGTTGAGGCTCGTGGGTGATGGCATAAACAAGGCGAAGAGGATTAAGGAGGAGTATAACACGAGGTACTGCCAGGGCAGGAAGGAGTGTATCTCACTACCAACGATAGAGAGGATACTCATCAAGCTGAGGAGGAAGGGGCTCGTGAATTATGAACCGACAGGCAAAGCCTACAGATGGCACTTGACACCCATGGGACAACTACTCGTAGAAAAACCGTCAGAGTCTCTACGTTATTGAGGAATTGAATTGTTCGTTAGAGACTTACGAGTATCGTAATCGTCAGACCGTTAGAGGCTTTACGAGTCGTGGGCATGAGGAGTAGATAAACCCTCTGACGAAGACCAACAAACGGAACCAGAAAACCTTATAAAGAAGTTTATAAACCAACGATCCAGAATCTCCCTAAAGGGAGTAGAAGGAGCGCTTTATGGCGTCACAATGGATAATGTCGTGAACGGCATTTATGATGAATCTCCCTAAAGGGAGTAGAAGGCTCTGCTACAACCTCAGGGTCATACTTAGCCAACCATTTCTCAGAATCTCCCTAAAGGGAGTAGAAGGATAGTCCTAATCACGGATGGGATGTTCATAGTCATTTTGATAATCCGGAATCTCCCTAAAGGGAGTAGAAGGTTTATTAATAAAGCTATTGGTTAAGGCGTGGGAACTTGTTTCACGATAGAATCTCCCTAAAGGGAGTAGAAGGTTCCAATTGATGGTGCCTGGGAGATACGGCATCCCCTACTAGAATCTCCCTAAAGGGAGTAGAAGGGTGCTTTACTACAGCGTTGGTCTCACTGTGTTGCCTAATGCGTCATGAATCTCCCTAAAGGGAGTGGGTAGGTTGTGGGTTTCTGTGGGGTGTTGTTATGTTGTTTTCTTTCGTATCTGTTTCTCTTGAATATGCCTGTTATGTTGCTGTTTCTTGGTAGGGCTAGGATTAGTGGTGGTGTTGCGGCGCCTATTTTTCGCTCAATTACCTGCCCTCTGTACTCTCTATCGTTCTGAACCCTACCTAATTCCTGCATTATGAAGTTTATTACGTCGTTCTTCACGCCTCTTCTTTTTCTGGCTAGGTTTAGTGAGATTGTTAGTACGTCTTCGCAGAAGCTAATGCCTGTTCTATAGCTCCTCCCACCACTACCTAGTTGGTAAGCTACGTAAAGCATCACACATGGCACGCCCAGGAACCACTCGGAAGGTACTTCACAGCATAGTTTGCCTATGTCCCCGGTAAATGTCTCGCGTTTTGCTGGGTCTCTGGTGGGGTTGGAGCGTGCCTGCGTTATTGGTGATGCGGTAACTTTCCAGGATCATCTACGCAAATTGGTTCCGCCTTGCTGAATACGTCGTTGAACCTAATCATGCAGTGTTTAACTACGTTGTCACTTATCTCATTAATTCTTACTGATAAAATCCTGATGTCACCGTTAGCATTGCCATAATCAGAAACATACATAAGGAATGGTTTAGTGAAGGCGTTGAGGTGCGTCTCTAAGGATCTTGAGATTACTTCATGAAAAGCAACTTTTAAACTGGCAATGCTTTTGTCAGGGTTTCCAGGTTTGACCTTAATAACCCATAACTCAACCTCTCCCAACAATCCACCTCGGCTAATCGTATCTACACATACAACTGCACACAACTCATCCAAATAAGCACATAAGTAAGGGGCACAGTTATACATGTCAGCACTAAGGTTAGCTATTTGGCATGAGGGTTTTGGCGGTAGTGTTTGTAGTATGCGCCGGGGTTTATTGTTGATGACTATGCCCTGCGTGTTTATCCTTAACTGTATTGTCGATCTAGCTTAAATGACATAGTACTGCATTTGAGGAAGTGTTATAAATTCCTCAACTTTCTACCCTCAATGCCCAGTTTAGGCGAGGTTAGGCGTTTTGCGGAGTTGTTTGTTAGGATGGGCCTTGTTAGGAGCGAAAGTGGTGATTACGTGCCGGCGTGTACCGAGTGCATTGGGTACCTCGATGGGTTGCTGAGCGGTGGTGGGGATGGTGTTTTTGGCTTCATAGTGTTCATGTGTCTCGTGCGTGGCTTGCTCAATGACGCATCAATAGACACGAACATGGACATTAACTACGCAGAGATGATTTTAAAGCATGTATTGGACAGGCACGAGGGCGCCTCAGAAGCCGTAAACACACTCTACGAGGAAACAGCCGAGGAAATAAACGCGGAAGGACCAAACAGGGCGAGGAAAATATGCGAAGCAATAATAAACGGCGAGGTGGGGCCTAGTGAGCGTAAACCCAACGGATAGCGGGCTGAAGGAAACACTAAGGTTGTTGGCGTAATGCCTTTAAGTTTATCAAATCACGTGCACAGGCCACTTCAATTCTTCCACATTAGATTCGAATGGTATTGAGATGTTCAGCAAAATCACCGGGTTTGACTTGCCACGCCTCAATTTTCCGTATTAGATCCCTACGTGCCTGAGTACGGCGTCTGGATCGCGGTTACGGAGATGCCTCAATTCTTCTGTTTTAGATTCGTGTATTGTTGCAAATTGTTGTTTATGATAGCCAGGGCTGGCGTCAAGTACCTCGCTTCAATTCTTCTGTTTTAGATTCCCCTATATATTGCTGACATGTGGTTTGATTTTGAGCAGGCTGAAAGCTTCAATTCTTCTGTTTTAGATTCGTTGCACACGTTAGATGCGGTGCATGGTGGTGGGGTGGGTAGGAAAAGCTTCAATTCTTCTGTTTTAGATTCCGATTCGTGGTTTTAATTACTCCTTTTTAAGTTTTTCCCTGCCCTGTCTATGGTCTTCGTTAGAGGGTTTATCCCCTTGGTCGATGCACGACTCGTAAAGCCTCTAACGGTCTCACGACCACGACACACGAAAAACTCCAACGAACAATTCAATTCCTCAATATCGTGGGGGCTCTTACGGTAGGTTTGTCGTAGTTGGTGTGGTCGTGATAATCATGGGTAGGCGGTGACCAAGATGTGTCTAAGGCATGTGTTCAATCGCTTAGTATTAGGTATATTGTTAGGTCTATTGTGATTGCCAGGGTTGGGGTACGGAGGAGTGTGTGGCGATGATTAGTGGTGTGGCCATGGAGGGTATGAATGAAAATAGTAAGTGCGAACTGTTTTGAACACGAAGAACCCGGCGTCGCTAAGTAGGTTCGAGGTGCTGGCACGACCACGAATGAGTAGGGGCTGATTGAGAAAGTTATGGTGAGGATTATGCCGAGGATGCCCTGGGTAGTCCTCACCGTGGTCTCCGTAACAACAATATCGATGAGAGTCTCGTTAAGAAACTAAAGGCATTCCCTACCCACTGTTGTATAAATGTTAAGGCTTAACTTGGTCCTGCCTTGCTTGTTATTTGGTTGAATAGTTGTTGGTTGAATGTGAAGGAGTAGCTTATGAGGGTTTCGTTTATTATTGTCACGAATGATTGGTGGTTCGGTAGTTGCCCTATTTCGTATACGGTCTCGCTTGCGATGACGCCGTTGCTTAGTATGCAGATTTTCGTTGCATTGATGATCAGGGTGATGGGTGAGCCTATTGTTGTTTTGCCTGCCGTTGTCGTTATCGATGGTTCACTCATCCTTATCTCCGACCTGAAGCAGTACGTGGTTTCGCCATTCCATGAGCCCTCGCCAACATACGTGGCATTACCAAGCAACTCCTCATCCATGTAGAAGGGTAGTAGGTACCTTGAGTAATTGCTAGGTATGCAGAACGTGGCAGTCCTATTGTAGAGCGAGACGTTGCTAATCGATACCAGTACCTGGCAAACCTCATTACCTCGCACCCAAGTGGCTTCTGTGGTATTTACACGAACCACCTCACCATTGGGTTCGGTCAGCAATCCCGTACCATTCGCCACCAAAGCGTTTATTGATGGGGACCTCGACATAGTCGAGATGTAACTTGACGTTGACGTTCTTGAATTCATCTGCGTGGTCACGATTATATAATACGTACTCGTGAAGTTCTCGGTGAGTACTAACTCCTTAGCATTCGATAAGGCGATCCTTGGTGCCTCCTGAATCTCCTGATTAATTAACAAATAGACCAGCGCAGCAACGACCAAAATCGCAATAACCAAAACAGCGATAAACGAGGCCCTCATTAGAATTAAGGTAATGCACCACGTATTTAAGGGTTCCCAAGTGCGGGATCCCTGTTTAGTTAATTGACTGGCGTTATTGCTGTGGGCTTATGTCATGTATGGTGTTGTTTGGGGTTGCCTGTTTTTAGTTCGTAGAGTCCCTGTGTTGGGATTATTGTGCGTTTGTATGTCATGACGTTTTTGGCGAGGTAGGGGTTTTGTAGGTGGGTGTTTCGTTATAAGGCACTTGGTGGGTATTATGCTTACGTGCTCATTTGAGGTTGCGTTTATCCATATTGATGATTTGCAGCCGTAGGGGACCATGTAGGTTTATAACCACGTATTGCGCCTTGGTTTAGAATGCCGATACACTCATGGGCCTTGAGGACCTACGAGGTGGATAAGGACCTGCTTAGGTTACCCAATGTTAGGGAGAGCCCGTTCTATGTCGGTCTTGGCGGTGGTAGGGTTAGGTGCATGCTTTGTAATAGGCGTTGTACCCTGTCGAGTGGGCAGGTTGGTCTTTGTGGCATGAGGTTTAACCTGGACGGTAAGCTCTACACTGTTGCTTACGGCTTGTTAACGGCTGCCGAGTCAAGGCCCATG